>ERZ779874.1800-NODE-1800-length-19498-cov-52.439130_pt1 | contig 19498 bp, 18 predicted proteins | sample MGYA00511031_ERZ779874 | MGnify/ENA primary metagenome ERZ779874 (study PRJEB29588, sample SAMEA2156850) | human gut metagenome | biome: human gut; feature: human-associated habitat; material: faeces | place: Denmark | collected 2008/2010 ...
CGCGCGACAAGTGCCTGGTTACTTCTGTAGGCGATATTACCGTAGCTATCGGTGGCATCCATAAAGAGACATTCGAGAATATAGAGACTTATGCCCAGTTGCGGAGGAAGGAACAGAATATGAGCGTTTCTTCCTCCGCAAATGCATCAGATTGTTGGCGTGAAGATATAAAGCAATATTTCTTCCAGCCTGAAAACCAATTGGATGTAATAGTAATGGCAAATGGACTTCATCGCTGGATAGCAGAAGCATGCCGTTGGATGAATGCTGGAAATTATATGGATGCTATGGATGTAGCCTGTTTGATACTGAAAACGATAGGTTTGTATTTCCATTCTGCTTATGCAAATTCTCAGCTGGGCCGATTAAAAGATATTTGGTCTGTATGTCAGGAGGCTAACCGGATATTAGCTGCATTGACAGAAAATCTGGAAGTACCGGCTGATGTAAAGCAACGCATTGTATCAGAGAGGCAGGATTTGTCTGTTTGTTATCCTTTCTTATTTTTGAAGAATGAATGAATCTTCTTTAAATTATAAATATCATAAGTTATGAATTTCATCAAACATGTGTTTTTACTTTTTGTCATTTTGTTGTTGAGTAATTGTGCTTCTTATCAAGATTCGGTGTATTTACGCAATGACGAAATACTTGATACGGTCAAGCAAAAATATTCTCTTTTCGAATATCGGATTATGCCTAAAGATGAGTTGACCATTACAGTAAGTACTACAACTCCCGAAGCATCAGCCCCCTTTTATCGTAAAATCGGAATGACTAAAGGGCAGAATGGTATTGGACAGGGGATGGATAATGCGAAGTTACTAGACTATTTGGTCGATAATGAGGGGTATATTGATTTCCCGGTATTAGGTATGATATCCGTAGCAGGACTCAGCACTCGTGAATGTGAAGCGGTCATTCGTGAGAAATTGCAGGCTTACCTGAATGAGGTGCCCAATGTTACGGTGCGTTCTTCCAGCTATAAGGTAAGTGTATTGGGGGAAGTGGCCCGTCCTGGTACTTACCGGGTGGATGATGAGAAGATTACCATATTCCAGGCTTTGGCAGAAGCTGGTGATATGACGCTTTTTTCTGACCGTAAAGACGTTCATTTGCTTCGGGAAGACGGTCAAGGCAGGCGTAAAGTAATTCATTTGGACTTGACCGAAGCAAATATTGCTCTTTCTCCTTATTATTATCTGCAGCAAAATGATGTGGTTTATGTGAAACCTACTCCGGCGAAAGTCAGTTCGAATACATTTACCGGAAATGCATCGGCATGGATTACGATGTTGAGTTTGGTTACTACAGTTGTCTCGTTGATTATGGTGATTACCAATTAATACCGATACTTTTGTAAAGCTCATGAAATTGTTTAGAAACAGTTGCTTATGAAAGAAAATATATATAGTGATTTTTACCAAGAAGAAGGGAAACGCGTAGATTATAAAGCCATATTTTTCGAATACCTTCTTTATTGGCCCGTTATCGTAGGAGTTTTGGCTTGTTTTATCGTGGGGGCGTATATTTACCTCCGTTATTGTGAGCCGGTATATAGTGTGAGTTCTACGGTTTTGATTAAGCAGGCAGATCATTCGAAATCGGGTTCTTCTGCATTCGCTTCTTCTATTCAGGATTTTGGCTCTTTTTCTGTAGCAAACGATTTCGAAAATGAATTAGAGATTTTGCAGTCGTATACCTTGATAAAAAAGGTGGTAACTACGTTGGGGCTGTATATCGATTATGCGGAAGACGGAGGTTTTGGTTACGATCTGGTAATGTATCAAACGTCTCCTATACAGGTTTGGATGGCACCTGAAGAAGCCGACCGGTTGCCTTCTGCTTTGCAGATACAGATGGAGTGTTTGCCTCAAGGGAAAGTGAATGCAGCACTTCATTATCAGATAGGTAAGGAAACCTGTTCTTTAGAAAAGTCATTTGATAAGTTGCCTGCCGTCTTTATTACTCCTGTAGGTACGCTGAATCTTTCGTGGAGAACAGATTCGGTGTCTAAGCGATTGAATCCCCCCTTGTCTTTATCGGCTACAATCGAATCACCTTCTGTTGCGGCAGACAAGTATAAAATGCATTTAACGGCTGAGCCGGTAGGGGATTTTACTTCAATTGTCAAGTTGACTTGTGAAGATGTCAGTGTACGTAGGGGGGTAGATTTCCTCCGCATGCTTGTTACCCAATATAATAACGAGGCGAATGAAGACAAGAATCAGGTGGCTACCCGTACGGCACAATTTATCGATGAGCGTATTCGCATCATTAATGCCGAGTTAGGCTCTACTGAAAGTGAGTTGGCTGAATACAAGCAACGGGCTGGACTGACAGACCTGAGTGCGGATGCCCAGTTAGCGTTGCAGGAAAGTTCGGAATATGATAAACAGCGTGCCGAGAATACCAATCAGTTGCGTCTTATCGCTTTTTTGCGTAGCTATATTGATGACCCTAAAAATCGTTACGAAGTGATTCCAGCCAATGTCGGGTTGGCCGACGGAGCGTTGGTGAATGTGATAGCCCAGTACAATGAATTATTGGTTGAACGGAAACGTTTGCTTCGTAGCTCTAACGAAAATAATCCGATGCTGATTAATCTGGACGCATCGATAGCGGTTACCCGAAACACGGTACTTACGACCGTAGAAAATGTAGAAAAAGGATTACAGATTACCCGTAATAGCCTTGACCTTCAAGCTGGTAAGTATCAAAGCCGTATCAACCGTGCGCCGCAACAGGAACGGGAGCTTATCAGTATTACCCGCCAGCAGGAAATCAAGGCGAATCTTTACCTGATGTTGTTGCAAAAACGTGAGGAAAACGCCATAACTCTAGCGGCTACAGCCAATAACGGACGTATCATCGAAGAACCTCGTCGAAGCGGTTTGGTGGCTCCGAATACATTGAATATTTATTTTGTAGCTTTAGTTTTAGGATTGTTTTTCCCTATTATGGGTATTTATTTGGTTCGTTTGTTACGGTTTAAGATAGAAAGCCGTGTGGATGTGGAACGGATTACCAATGTATCTGTCATCGGTGATGTGCCGTTAGTTGACAATGTGAAGACTGATTCGGTCGTTATCAAGGAAAATGAGAACGGTTTGATGGAAGAAGTTTTCCGCAATGTGCGGACCAATATTCAGTATATGTTGCAGGAAGGGCAGAAAGTGATTCTTTTTACATCTACTGTCCAGGGGGAAGGCAAGAGTTTCAATGCCGCTAACCTTGCTGTCAGTTTCGCTTTTATGGACCGCCGGACGGTTGTGGTAGGTATGGATATCCGCAAACCGAAACTGAATCACATTTTCGGTCTTTCGGGTAAGCTTCCGGGTATGACTCAATTCTTGGCTTCTCCTTCATCGGTCGATTTACTTTCGCTTTGCCAGCCTACGGCAGTTTCGCCCAATCTCTATGTCTTGCCGAGCGGTGCTGTTCCGCCCAATCCTACCGAATTGGTTGCTCGGAAATCGTTAGAGCAAGCCATAGACCTTTTGAAGCAACATTTCGATTATATTATTCTTGATACTGCTCCTATTGGCATGGTAACCGATACTCGTTTGATAGCCCGTGTAGCGGATTTGAGTGTGTACGTATGTCGTGCCGGTTATACCCATAAAAACGATTTCGAATTGATAAATGAGTTAGAGCAGGAAAATAAACTGCCCAATCTTTGTGTACTTATCAATGGCATTGATATGAGTAAGCGTAAGAACGGATATTATTATAGCTATGGAAAGTATAGCAAATACGGCTATGGTAAAAAATACGGTTATGGATACGGAAATGAGAAATGACAAGCCTTTAGTCAGTGTCCTGTTGCCGGTTTACAATGCACAAGATACTGTTGTTGAGGCTATCCAGAGCATTTTGGCTCAGACTTATACCCACTTTGAACTGGTAGTTATCAACGATGGTTCCACAGATGCAACACGTGAGCGTATCCTCTCTGTTCGCGATGACCGAATTCGTTACTACGAGAACGAGGGCAATCTGGGTTTGGTCTATACGCTGAACCGAGGCATTGACTTATGTCGGGGTAAATACATTGCCCGCATGGATGCGGATGATATTTCATTGCCAACACGCTTCGAGAAGCAGGTAAAGGTCATGGAGGGAAATGCCAATATCATTGTTTGCGGAAGTTGGATCAGCTATTTTGGAGATCCGGAAAGGGTAAAGGCATGTCGGGACAGTGGTTTCTCCTCTTTTTCTTCTCCTGAAGCTATCCGGAACAGTCTGATTCTGGGTCCAGGGGTAGCACATCCTGCCGTGATGATTCGGAAAAGCATATTGGATACGCATCACCTTCGTTACGATGCCGATTATCTCTGTGCCGAAGATTATAAGTTTTGGATGGATCTGGCTCCTTATGGTGATTTCTACAACATTCCGGAAAGGTTGCTGATGTACCGACTTTCTGCTACACAAATTACCCGACCGGAAAATCAGGTGCAATCTGATAGTGCAAAAAAAGCCCGCTGGTTGTTTCTGGAGAGAAACTTGAGTCCTGAAACAATGAAATTACTGAGAGAAAATATTGGCCTGAAAGCAATCAGAAGGGTACGGAAAGAAACGGACAATGTCAAGATATGGGAAGCCTTGTATATGTCGTTCACAAAATTCAGTTGGATGGATTGGCCTTATTTCATTTTGTCCGGTGATGTATTTCGATTGAAAAGATTCTGTTTTAGCAGGCTGGTATTGAGGCGATTTTGTCCGTATCAGGATACTCTGTTGTAACGAGTGCTTGTTATTCATCTATGTCAGTCAATTCACGGACAGCCAAAAGCCTACGGAATGCTAGGGCTGCTCTCTTGTTCTATTTCCTGAACCTGTTGTTGCAGTTCTTTTCCCGCAAAATCTTTTTGGATTATTTGGGTAGCGAACTGTTAGGCTTGAACATTACGGCTCAGAATCTGTTGGGATTTCTCAACCTGGCAGAGTTGGGCATTGGCAGTGCAGTGGCATATAATTTGTATAAGCCTTTGTTTGAGGGCAATCGACAGACTATCAACGAAATTGTTTCCATTCAGGGATGGCTTTATCGGCGGGTCGCTTACGTGGTCTTGGCTGGGGCTTGCGTATTGATGTTTTTTTTCCCTTGGATTTTTGCCAAGGCGCAGGTCTCGTTGGGTTATGCTTACGGTTCTTTTGCCGTTTTGCTGGTGTCTTCGCTGTTGGGCTATTTTGTTAATTACCGTCAGATTGTTCTTGCGGCAGACCAGCAGCAATACCGGATTACCTATAGCACCCAAAGCATTCGCATCATCAAAGTTATTCTGCAAATCTTGGCCATCCGTTTCCTTAGTCACGGTTATGTGTGGTGGTTAGTACTGGAACTGCTGATGGCAGTCCTTTCTTCTTATGCATTAGACCGCTGCATCAGGAAAGTATATCCTTGGCTTCGAACCGTGACCAATAGAGGGGCAGAATTACAGAAACGCTATCCGGGCATCATCACCAAAACAAAGCAGATTTTTTTCCATCAGATGGCTACTTATGTGCTGACACAAACCAGTCCGCTTGTCATCTATGCATACGCTTCATTGACCTTAGTGACAGTCTATGGAAACTATCTGCTGATTATTAACGGCATTACTCAACTGATGGACGCATTGCTTAATGGAGTTGGAGCGGGGGTAGGCAATTTAGTAGCGGAAGGCGATAAGCAACGGGTGAAGTCCGTGTTTTGGGAACTCACAACTTTGCGGATGTGGTTGGCGTCGGTGGCATGTTTCGGCATATATAGTTTGGGACATTCTTTTATTACGTTGTGGTTAGGGGCAGAATATGTATTTCCGCAATCAGCATATATCCTGTTAATGGGGATTACTTTTATCCAGCTTTCTCGCACCAATGAGATCTTTATTAGAGCTTACGGTTTTTTTCAGGATATTTGGGCACCGGTTATTGAAGCAGTACTGAATCTGGGTTTGTCTGTTATTTTAGGGTATTATTACGGATTGACAGGTATTCTTTCCGGCGTATTAATCAGTTTGTTGGTAATGGTGGTTGGCTGGAAACCCTATTTCTTGTATCGGTATGGATTTCAGGAAAGTGTTTGGGAATATGCATGGCGGTATGGCAAATTGTTGGTAGGAATCGGAGTTGCCTATTGGGTTAGCCGATATTTGATAGATGCTTGCTCTTTCCTTTCTTATATCAATTATGGGCGATGGTTGTTATCTGCCTTGGTCATAATGACAATATATGTGGTGGTAAGTATTTTCATTTTCTATCTATTAGATAGATCTTCACAAGACTTTTTCAGAAGAGCTGTGAAAACAATCCGATAGCATTAAACTTAGTAACGATTCAGAAGATAACTATAAATCTGTTATTTGTAAAAATGAGATATACTAAGAATTGAAGAGAATAGCCAATTATGAACATTTTGTTTGTTTCAAATAACCCTTTTTCCCCTGAAGTCGGTGGATCAGAAAGAGTGACAGATAGATTGTGTCGCAATTTCCTTGCTCACGGTTATTGTTGCTTTTATTTGACTTTTCCTTGTAGGATTGATTCAAAGAATTTTCGATATCCAGTGGAACCTCATTTCTTTCCAGAAATAGGGTGTTCTCAAGTCAATAGAGAATTCTATCACACTTATTTGCGTAAGAATCATGTAGATATTGTGATAAATCAACGTGGGGATAGCGCATATTCTAAATTATTCCTGGATATCGGAGAATGTGCAGTAAAGCGAATCTCCGTATTACATGGTGATCCATTGCAGGGATATGATTGTTTGTGGAAAAGTATTCTTTCTGCATCGGAACATACAATAGGGGAGAACATGAAACAGGTTGCTCGAATTTTATTGTATGTATATAGAAAAAGAAATATATGGAAGAACGTATGCCATCATTTTGATTTCTTAAATTCCCATACAGATTGGGTGGTAACACCTTCTCCTAACTATAAAAATATTCTCTCTCGTGTTAATTATAATTTGGCTTGCAAAAATGTTAGTATTCCTAATCCAAATACCTATGATTTAGTCAAGGAGATGCCTGTTCATAAAGAGCGTGAAGTCTTATTTGTTGGAAGGCTTGTTTCTAACAAGAGAGTTGAACGCATTTTGAAAATCTGGTCTATGCTATGGAGAAATAATCCAGATTGGAGACTTTCAATTATTGGAGAAGGCAGTAGAGAGGAGTGGCTGAAGAATATGGCTAAAGAAATGGCCTTACAGAATATTACATTTTATGGAAGGCAGGATCCTTTACCCTTTTACCAAAGAGCTTCTATTGTATGTTTGACTTCTGATGATGAAACGTGGGGGATGGTATTGACCGAAGGGATGCAAATGGCTTGTGTGCCTATGACGTTTAATTATGTTGCGACAGAAGATTTTATAAATAATGGGGAAAATGGAGAGATTATTCCTCCTTATAAGTTGGACATGTATGCTCGCAAATTGCAATATTTGATGCAAAATGATAAATACCGCATGAAATTGGCAAAGAATGCATTTGACTCTATTAAAAAATTTGATCTTGATAGTGTAGCAGCACAATGGCATCGTTTATTGCAAGTAACTAACTGAATATCATTAATGTCTAGTGATTTATACTTAGCGCGAGCTCTAGTTAATGCATTCGGCCATTGCTCCTGCAAGACGGGGTCGGCTTTGCCGAGCACCTGTCCCATCTTGCGAAACTTATAGCCATGCGATTTGAGGAAATGCCGAATCCGAGTCGGCTTCCTGACCACACCACAAACCTCCTTGATGCGGGCACAAGCTTCATTGACGGAACGGACTGGAGACGAATCGAGGGAAGGCTGGATGACAGAAGCATGGCATTCCAGTTTCCCGATACGGCGGTGCGGATGGGTGGACATAAAGCGGAAAGACCCTCTTGGTTATATTGGAGTGGAGATTATGCGAAAAAGAATTTTGTAAAGTAGTACCTAGATGTTTAAAAATATCAAAATGGGAAAACTGTATATAGCTTATGCGACTGATGAAAATTACATTCAGCATGTAACCGTATCAATAAAAAGTCTGATTAAAGTAGCTAAAGATATAGCGCAATATGAAGTGTATTTGCTTGCCAATAACTTGGCAGAATCTACTATTGCTGAATTACGTAATTTTTCAGATAAGAATCATTTGTCACTTTATATCATTAGAGTTGATAATTTGAAGGAGATATTACCTGAAAATATTAATTGGGGTAAATTGAGCATTACTACCTATTTGAGACTATTTTTAGCAGAATTTCTTCCACCAGTTATAGATAAAGTTTTGTATTTGGATTGCGACACTGTAATAATACAGGATTTAACTTATTTGAAAGAGTATTCTATGGAAGATTTTTTAGTTTGTGGGGTAGAAGATACGATGCCGCCGGAAATAAAAGAACAAATAGGGTTAAAAAAAAGTGATTCTTATATCAATGCAGGTGTTCTTTTAGTGAATTTGAAAAAATGGCGGGAGACTAAGGTATCGAAGCATTTTATGTCGTTTATTGATCACTTTAATGGTGAAGTTCCGTTTGGTGATCAAGGTGTAATTAATGGTGTATTACGTGAGCATGGCATATTACCGCTTGTTTATAATGTTCATTCGCCGATTTATGCCATATATAAATACAATGATTTATTGAGATTCTTTTCTTTGGATAGTTATTACTCACCAGATGAAGTAGAACGGGCAAAAAAGAGCCCTATTATACTGCATTACACAGCTTTGTTTGTAGACCGTCCTTGGTTTAGATTTTGTTTACACCCCCAAAAAAAATATTATAGAAATTTGTTGAAGGTTCCTCCCTTTGCAAAAGATAGACTTCAAAAAAATCAGTATGGGTGGAGAAGAAAATTTAAGATGTTGGTATTTAGTTATTTGCAACCGATTTATTTTGTACTGAAATATTCTAAGAAGCTGTTTTGAATTTATCGTGCGATGATTTGGGATGAGTTTTTGAGGCATTTTCGCTTCTGTGATGAGGAAGATAGCGGGCTATCTGACGAAGAACAGGAGCGAAAAAGACCAAAAAATCGCCCAAAGCACACACGAAAACGGATACATCAAGACAAGAAAAACTTTTTGGAGAAATTCAAAACAGCTTCTAAGGATCGAATAATGAGGTGAAAATAATTCCTATATACTGAATTTTTGTTCAATTGAGCGTATAATAAATTATGCATATTCTTTTCATAACTACTGCCTTTCCACCTTTAGTGGATGGAGTAGGAGATTATACTTATAACTTAGCTCAGGAATTTGTTAATAATGGTCATCAAGCAATAGTAGTTTGCAAAAAAAAACTTGGAATAAAGACAGATTATGCAAATATCTGTGTATGCCCGATTATTGAAAGATGGAATCTTTTTGCCATTCAATCTGTTATCCGTGTAATAAAAGAATATCATATTGATGTAGTATCTTTGCAATATGTTCCGCATGGGTATCAGATAAAAGGATTGCCTTTCTCTTTGATCGTATTACTTTATGTAATTCGAAAATGTAATGTGAAAATATTTACATTTTGTCATGAGTTATTTGTACGTAAAGAGAAAGGAAATCTGAAACGGAATATTTTGAGTTTTTTAATGCGAAATATAACCAAGTGTATTATTTTGCAGAGTGATTTTGTGGCGACAAGTATAAAGGTCTATCAACAACAGATAAATGGCCTAATTAGATATAAGAAACTTGTTGGGTTAATACCTATTAATAGTAATGTGCCTGAAGTTTCGGTGGATACTGATAGTTTATGTTCTTTGCGTACTAAAATAGCAGCTAAAGATGAATATATTGTATCATTTTGGGGATTTAGAAAGATGAACGAAATCCTTTCTGTACTGTTGGAAAATTGCGATAATGGACTGAAAATAAAACTTCTGTCAATAGGAAATAGTTTAAAGAATATTCCTACGGATAGACGTATTTATAAAACAGGGATTTTACCTCTTCATGAGATAGGAAGTTATTTGAAAATTTCTGATGTATTGATTTTGCCGGAAGACAGGTTGTCGGGATGCTCTTTTAAAAGTGGGACTTTGTTGGCTGCTCTGAAAAACGGGGTGGTCGTTTTAACGAATAAGGGACAAATGACGGATGATTCTTTAGTAGACAAGTTTAATATTGTATTTACGAATTTTAGCGACAAAAAGGTTCTCTTGAAATCTTTGATGTGGTTGATAAACCATCCGGAGGAGCGAAAAAAAATAAGTGAAAACGCCAAACAAACGGTCAGTCATATATCTTGGCGTGGTATTTATATGAGTTATATGGATTGGATGGAATAGATGAGATTGTGGTTATAAATTATAAAAGACAGCAGTTTCGTTTTTTTGATATATTCAGATGTTTTTATATAGTGTGCAAGAGTATAAGCGGTGCAACATTGTCATTTGGCTGTTCTTTTTCCTATTGATTTTCGAGGGAGCTTTCCGCAAATGGTTTCTGCCTTCCCTGTCAGATCTCTTTTTGGTCATTCGTGACCCGTTGGCAATCTATCTGGTATGGGTGGCATGCAAACGGGGGCTGTGGAAGAACCTGTTTGTACGTGTATCTTGGGGCATAGCATTTGTCACCCTGATTACGGCACTTTTGTTCGGGCATCAGAATTTATTTGTGGCTCTTTATGGAGTCCGCATTTGGGTATATTATATACCTCTCATTTTTGCCATTCCCTTGTTTATGAACTTGGAGGACGTGATGTCAATGTGCAAATGTACCTTGTATATTACTATGGGAATGACCCTGCTGATGTTGTTACAGTATTTCACTCCCCAAACTTCTTTTTTTAATGTAGGGGTAGGTGGGGAAGGTAGCTCCGGATTTTCCGGTGTGGGTAACTATTTCCGTCCTTCCGGGACTTTCTCTTTTACGAATGGGATTGCGTTATATATGGTATGGGCGGGCTGCAGCTTTTTTGCTTGTTTTTTCTCTAACCGGAAGTGGGAAAAGCGTAAGTTTTGGGTTAGTCCATATATCTTATGGGTATCGTTTGTCTGTTGGGTAGTTGCTGTTCCCGTCTCTTTATCCCGTGCTGTGGTGGCAGAAGTGGTGATTATATTTTTGTGGGCTATGGGACTGGCTTTTCTGACCAAAAGATATAAGAAGAGTCTCTTTTATTTTATGGCAATTTTGTTGGTACTTTCTCCGTTGTTGTTAGCTAGTCAACGCATACAGATTGCCGTTGATAATATGCAGGAACGTTTTGTAATGGCTGGAAAATCGGAAGGAAACTTTGTGACAGAGAGCATTGTCGAGCGAAAGTTCGTGAGTATGTTCAGTGACCTGTTGAATAGCAATGAAGTGCCTTTCTTTTACGGGGAAGGCATTGGGATGAGTACCAATGTGGCAGCAGTGATGCTGACCGGAAAAAAACAATTTTTGACCAAAGAAGGAGGTTCAGACTCAATGGAAAATGGCTACCTGATGGGCTGCGTAATGTTTTTGTATAAATGGATTTTGCTGTTTTATATTTTCTACCGGTGTGTGAAAGTACGGACATGTACGCTACTTCCCTTACTATTTGCCGTATCTTTGTTTCTGATACGTCCAGGAACTGGGCAAACTCCTGCGGATGTTGGCTTTAGTGTTTGGGTAGCTGCCATGACATTGACATTGGCAGTAAAGTCTGAATATGAAATTATTCATACTCGTAAATGATGGATATTGTATTTGCTACGAATAATGAATTTTGTCCTTATGCTGCCATAGCGATAACTTCGTTATTAGAGCATAATAAAGGAGAAATCCGGATTCATTTGTTTACAATCGATGTAGATGAATCTAATCTTCAACGGATAAGTCAGCTTGTCTCTTCCCATATTGATGCGAAATTGCTGATTTATCCGGTAAATGCAAGTTTATTGGATGGATTCCCTAATCCGGGTGTTTATTCTTGGGCTACCTATTTAAGGTTATTGTCTGCATCGTTGTTGCCTTCTTTAGATAAAGTGTTGTATTTGGATGCGGATTTGATTGTAATGGGGGCATTGCAAGAATTATGGGATATGGATATTTCGGGATATTCTTGTGCGGCTGTTTACGATTCTATTTTTTCATACTCCATCACCAAAGATTATATCGGGTATGATTATTATAAAGAAGGGTATGCCAATGCCGGTGTGTTGTTATTGAATTTGGCTTATTGGAGGAAGCATCAAGTGCAAGAACGTTTGCTTGGTTATTTAAGCAATCATTCCGTTCGGCTTTTCGATCAAGATGTGATTAATATTGTTCTGCATGGAACCATCAGGTTTGTCCATCCCAAATGGAACTGCCATACGGGTTATTTCGCGTTTCCTCCTTTGGTGCGAAGCGATCAGAAGAAATATATAAAGACTTTGTGGCGTAATGCACGGATTGTACATTTTACAGGTCCTGCCAAGCCGTGGTACCGAGAATGTGTGAATCCTTATAAAAAGGATTTTAGGAAGTATGCGCAGCTTGTACCTTGGAATGGAATTTGCGATTTGAAATTGCAATCCAATAGGAGAAAAAGTCTTTTGATTATTGCTTTGCGGCATTGTAAAAATGTCGTGGCGATGTTTTTTTCTATTTTTTATGGGGATTAGGATTTGAAGCGGTTGGTTTAATTAGGAATTTCTTAGGAAAATGGAACATATATTACTTTCTCATCCCACCGGAAACGCCAACGTCCGCGCTTGGGTCGAAACTCTTGACCAACACGGCTTGTTGGAAAGTTTCCACACCAGCATCGCCTGTTTCCGGGGCAGTCCGCTCTATCACATAAGTGTTGGTCCTTTGAAAGATTTCAGGCGCAGGGAATTTGACAAAAATCTTCAAGGAAAAACTTATACGTATCCTTGGAAGGAGTTGGGGCGTATGGCCTCCACGAAGTTAGGGTGGCAAGGCTTGACAAAACATGAGAGTGGAATGTTTTGTGTAGATGCGGTTTATCATTATGTAGATATTTGTGCAGCCCGGTATATTCGGGACAAGCATGCACAGATGGATGCCGTATATGCCTATGAAGATGGGGCATTGCGGACTTTTCAGGAGGCCAAACGTTACGGAAAGACTTGTTTTTATGAATTGCCCATTGGCTATTGGCGTGCCATGCGGGAATTATTAGAAGAAGAACGGCAGAAAAATCCGGCATGGGCAATGACGTTGGGGGGCTTTCAGGATTCCGATACAAAATTGACGCGTAAGAATCAGGAACTGGCTTTGGCAGACAGAATATTTGTAGCAAGTAGTTTTACCAAACGAACATTGCAATGGTTTCCGGAAAAGTTGTCGGATGTCGTAGTGGTGCCCTATGGCTTTCCCCCTGTTAATCGGGAACGGATTTATCAACCATGGAAAGGCAGGAAAATAAAACTTTTGTTTGTGGGTGGATTGTCACAGCGAAAGGGTATATCTTATCTGTTTGAGGCAGTTGATGGTCTGGGGCAAGCCGTAGAACTGACAGTGGTAGGCAGTGGCGCGATAAATTCATGTCCGGCATTGCAGAAAGCATTGGCAAAAGTGCATTATATACCAAGCCTTCCTCATAGCGAAGTATTGAAGCTGATGGCAGAACATGATTTATTGCTTTTCCCTTCTTTGTTCGAGGGGTTCGGGTTGGTAGTAACAGAGGCTATGTCTCAGGGTACACCGGTGGTTACTACAGACCGGACTTGTGGTCCGGATGTAATAACTCATGGCAAGGACGGGTGGATTTTTCCAGCAGGTACGTCAGAGCCTATAAAGGAATTGCTGGAAAGGTTGATTGCGCAGCCCGATATGTTGCAGCAGGTAGGAGAGGCTGCCAGACAAACGGCAACAGCCCGTCCGTGGAAACGGTATGGGGATGAGATGCTGTCTTGGATACTTTAAAGTATGATGGAATTCGTCTTTTTTCACCGTGCCACTTGTTGTGGCCATAGCATCACCCGTAGTTTTACTCCGTTGATAGCGGAGTTGAAGAAGCGGTATCCGGTCAGGGAGTATAATGTCCCTTATGCAGGTGCCCATCCGCTCAATGTACTCAGAAACATTCTCTTTGTCCGCAAACACCGGAGCAAGACCGGGGTTAACCACGTGACGGGTGACATTCATTATTGCATTTTAGGCTTGATGGGCGTACAATCCATACTGACTGTTCACGATGATTATGCCATCATCAAGGCACCTAATGTGTGGAATAGGATTTATAAATGGATTTTCTGGATTTATTTGCCTATAAAATTGGCGGACCGTACCGATTGTATCACAGAAGAGACCTATCGGAAAGTAAGACGCTACGTGCATTCACGGAAGATGGGTGTGTTCACTCCCCATGCCGTGGATGTAGGGTATCATTTCTTTCCTCATCAGTTGGACAAATCCTGTCCGCGTATTTTGCAGATTGGTACAGATCCGCAGAAAAATCTGGAAAGTACCATTCGGATGCTGGCTGGACAAAAATGCCATTTAAGAGTTGTTCGGGAGATGACCCCAGCCCAGCATAAGTTGGCAAGAGCATTGAACGTGAATTATTCCAATGTTTATAACTTGACAGATGAAGAAATGCTCCAAGAGTATGAAAAGGCCGATATAGTTGTTTTCCCTTCCATCTACGAAGGCTTTGGCATGCCTATTATGGAAGCGCAAGCCATTGGCCGTGCGGTGATAACCACTCGCAGGGCTCCTATGGATTGGGTGGCGGGCAAAGATGCCGCGTTGCTGGATAATCCTTTGGATATACAAGAATATCGCACGTTGTTTGAAAGACTGGTTCGAGATGATAACTATCGGGCGCAGGTTATTGTTGCCGGATTGGAAAACGTAAAACGGTTCCGTCCGGAAATGGTAGTGGAAAGATATATCAGCCGTATGTAATATTTTCGGTATAACTAATATGAACAATCCCGTAGGTTATATATCGAAAAATAAGGAGAAATATGAACGTTATGCATTATTTGAAACGGATAAAGGAAGTTTCTACAGATTTCTATAAGGATGTCAGATTTTTCAATATTAAGGTAGCTGTAACTAAGACTTTAGTACCGAAACTATGTAAAGATTCTGATAAAATGCATCAGGCTATTCTTGATTATTTGGAACCTCGTTATGCGGATTTCGTCCAATCGTATGTTGGTCTAGAGCAGTCATCATCCATAGTGCTAACTGATGATTGTCCGATATGGGTTTGTTGGCTTCAGGGGGGAAGACCAGATGCCATTTATCTGTAAAAAATGTATGGAAAGCATTCGGAAGCATGCCGGCAAGCATCCTGTTATTATGATTACATTTGATAACTATCAAGAATATGTTACCGTACCGTCATATATACTTGAAAAAGTTGGCAAAGAAATCTCTTACACGCATTTTAGTGATATTCTTAGAGTGAATCTTTTGGCTGACCATGGTGGTATGTGGATGGATTCCACTATTTATGTCACTCAAGATCTGCCGGATTGGAACTTGCCTTTTTATACATTGAAACAGGATTTACCAAATGATAAGAGCTATTTTTCCTTGTATAGGTGGTCAGGGTTCTTTCAAGGTGGGGTAAAAAATAATTTGTTCCATTGTTTTTTACGCGATTTCTTGTATTTGTATTATGAAAAAGAGAAAGCTTTGATAGAATATAGTTTGATGGATTACATTATAGATATTGGTTATCGGTATGTACCTGCCATTAAGCAAATGGTAGATAAGGTGCCTTATTCTTGTCAGGGTATCAATGAACTGAGAAAAATGCTCTACTTACCTTTGGATAAGGACAAACTGAATACTCTTATAAAGCAGAATTACGCATTCAAATTGACTTATAAGAATATGCCTGCTGAGATAGATCCGCACTCGGTATATTATTATTTGTTTTGTCGATAATTGGCTTTTTGAAAATCTTTTGTTTTTATGAAAGTCCTTTATACCGGTACTCTTGATGTTACAGCCGGTGGTCCCGCCATGAGTACTTATTATACGATCTACGGTCTGCGCCGTTTGGGTGTGGAAGCAGAGATTCTCATGTACCCCCTTTCGCCGGGCGGCGTATTGCGGGGGCAGGAAGTGCCAGTACACTATACATCTGCTCCCTTTGAAAAGAAATTTGCTTATTCTCCAGTTTATAAGAAAGACATGAGGGCGTTGGGTATGTTCGATCTTTATCATGCGCAAGGCATCTGGCAATATCCTACGTATGCGTTGGTTGACGTGGCACGTGAGAAAAAGAAACCTTACCTTATTACTCCCCGTGGCATGCTTTATCCGCAGGATATCCGGAAGTCGAACAAAGCGTTTAAAAGGCTTTCGTTGAAATGGCGGTTGCTTAAGGATTTGAATCGGGCGGCATGTGTACAGGTGACTTGCGAGGAGGAGATGATGCATTGCCGCAACTTGGGGGTGACATCTCCTATCACTGTAATCCCTAATCCAGTAGAGATACGGGAGTATGCTTATGGGAAGCAAGACGATGTGTTCCGGGTGGGGTACTTAGGCAGGCTGTCCCCTCGTAAGAATGTAGAAAGCCTGATTTATGCTTTTGACGCTTTACGGGAAGAAATGGCTCATGCCGAACTTCTGATTATCGGGGGTGGGGATGAAACATACGAAAGATTTTTGCGAGCCGAAGCCGAAAGATTGCATTTGACCAATGTTCGTTTTGCTGGATTTTTGTCGGGTGATGAGAAAGATAAAGTGATATCTTCCCTTTCAATTTTGGCAATGCCCAGTGAATTTGAAAACTTTGGGAATGTAATAGTAGAGGGCTTGATAAGGCAAATACCTTGTATAGCAACCAAGGGTGCTCCATGGAAAGAATTGGAAACGCACCGGTGTGGCTGGTGGGTAGAATATAGTCAAAAGGCAATCACTGCGGCTATTCGGGAAGCCTTGTATGTTTCGGAAGAAGATTTGAAAGAAATGGGTCGTCGGGGACGAAAATTAGCAGAAGATACATATTCTGTTTCTTCGGTAGCACAGAAGATGAAAACTCTATACGAATGGATTTTAGGAAATGCGGATAAACCAGATTTTGTATATGCGTGCTAATTTAAGCATGCATTTTGATGAACATAAGTGACTTGGCCGTTTCACATAAGTAACTCGGGCGTTTCACATAAGTAAGTCAGCCTTGTCACTTATGTTCGCTTGAGCGGATTGTTTTTTCCTAATTTCACCAGACTCTTTCTTCCTTTTCTATATGCTTGAACTGTTAAATTTCCAAGAATAGTGGATGATTTACTTAATTGCTATAAGTAGCGTTAGTGAAGAATTTCGTAGTATCACGCGGATAAGTTGGCGCATTCGGGCGTATGCTGAGATGTTTGCGGATGTTCAACTTAATTTAATCGTATATGAATTTGGCGAAACACACGCCCGGATATGTGGCTTTATCGGTAAAAGCTAAAAGAGCGATTTGGAATGTGGTTTGTTTTTGCCTGTTCCGTCCTTTCCCTACCAAAATATTTCGTCCGTGGCGTATCTTTTTGCTGAAATTGTTTGGAGCTAAGGTGGAATGGGATGCAGAAGTATATGCTTCTGTCCGGCTTTGGGCACCGTGGAATTTGCAGATGGGGCATCGGGCGTGCTTGGGACCTGAAGTGATTTGTTATAATCAGGATAAGGTGTTGCTGGAAGATGATGTTGTGGTGTCGCAATACAGCTATCTGTGTACGGCTTCGCATGATGTGGATATGCTGAATACGGCAGACGATTCATTGATTACCGCTCCTATTTGGATAAAGGAAAAGGCATGGATAGGGTCGAGGGCTTTTGTCGGTTTAGGGGTTTGCATAGGAAAAGCAGCCGTAGTAGGTGCGACGGCTTCGGTATATAAGAATGTGGAGGATTATCTGGTGGTGGGAGGTAATCCGGCGAAAATCATTAAAAAAAGAATTATTAAGAATGAGTAATTCCATTGCCGCCATCATCCTCACAAAAAACGAGGAGAAGCATATTGGGCGTTGTATCCATTCGCTGGAAGGTGTTTGTGACGAAATCTTTGTGATTGATTCGTTCAGTACGGACCGGACTTGTGAGATAGCTGAGGCGTTAGGGGCAAAAGTATATCAACATCTGTTTGAAAATCAAGCTAAACAATTTAATTGGGCTATCAAGGTTTGTCCGATTTTTTCAGATTGGATTTGGCGGGTTGATGCGGATGAATATGTTGAAGAGACTTTAGCAAAAAAGGTTACAAAAAAAATCGATGCTCTTTCTGATAATATAAACGGTATTTATGTAAATAAGAAAATTGTTTTTATGGGAAGGTCGTTGCTGCATGGTGGTTGGTATCCTGCACAGCAGATAAAAATTATCCGTAAGGGATTTGGCGGAAGTGAGGATAAATGGATGGACGAACACTTGATTGTTTTTTCAGGTGATACCATATCGATTGATGGAGATCAAACGGATGATAATCTGAATGATTTATCTTGGTGGACGCAAAAGCATAATGGTTATTCGAATAGGGAAGTTATTAATATGCTTCTTATGGAATATGGTTTGGATAATCAGGAGAAAGAGGTACAACCTAAATTCTTCGGGACAGAAGAACAACGCAAGCGTTGGCTGAAGCTGAAATACATCAAAGCTCCTCTGTTTGTACGTCCGTTTATTAATTTCTTTATCCGTTATATCCTGAAAGGCGGGTTTCGTGACGGGAAAGAAGGCTTTATCTGGCACATCTTGCAAGGTTTTTGGTACCGTATGTTGGTAGATGCCAAAATCTATGAACTGAAAAAACGTTTCGATTTCGATAAAGAGCGCATTAAGGCTTATTTGATGGAGAATTATAAGCAATGTGCTAATAAATAATGTGCTAATAAACAATGTGCATTATCAACATTATCAACATTATCACATTGGCACATTGACACATTATCACATTAGCACATCAGCACATTTTTTTCAACTGTTATTTCATGGTGAAAATTTCTATTATCACTTCTTGTTTTAATCGGGAAGCGACTATCAGGCAGACAATCGAAAGCGTATTGTCTCAGGATTACGAGGACATTGAATACATCATTGTAGACGGTGCCAGTAAGGACAGGTCGCTGGAAATAATCAATTCGTATCAAGGGAAAATCACGAAGGTAATATCTGAACCCGATACAGGAATGTATGAAGGTATTAATAAAGGTATTCGTCTTGCAACGGGAGATGTGGTGGGGTTGTTGCATTCGGATGATTTTTTTTTCGATAATCATATTCTTTCAGATATAGCTGATGTGTTTTGCAAGACACAGGCAGATATGGTCTATGGGAATGGGCTGTATGTGGACGGAAAAGATACAAATCGTGTCATACGGAATTGGATAAGTGGAAATTACCGTTATTGGAAGGTCCGGATAGGTTGGCTTCCCTTACATTCTACAGTCTATATTAAACGTACAGTGATGGAACGGTTGGGACTGTATGATGAAAGTTATAAGATAGCATCTGATTCGGAATTGCTTTTAAGGTATTTGTATGAAGAACGGTTGCATGTAGAGTATCTAAACAAATATGTATTAAAAATGCGTGTGGGAGGGCTTTCGACCGATGCGGCACGCAGGATACAGATGTGGAAAGAAGACGTGAGGCTGT
>ERZ779874.1807-NODE-1807-length-19433-cov-11.230880_pt1 | contig 19433 bp, 15 predicted proteins | sample MGYA00511031_ERZ779874 | MGnify/ENA primary metagenome ERZ779874 (study PRJEB29588, sample SAMEA2156850) | human gut metagenome | biome: human gut; feature: human-associated habitat; material: faeces | place: Denmark | collected 2008/2010 ...
CCTCCCAATCAAAGTCGATTGAAACCTCATTGGTGGGGTCTGTACCGATTGAAATTTTGGGAACAAGATGCGAAAAGAAACTCTTCGCACTCTCGATTGCCTCCTCCCATTTTGTGGAAGTGGCGGCAATGACCTTCTGGGCGAGTAGCGAATAAAAATGCTCCTCGCTACGTACATTGAACAGGTCGATATGACAGATTCGGAGGTTGCTGTCCTGCGCCATTGCTAATTTTGCGGCTTTATTTACAAGCGAACTTTTACCCCAGCGACGAGGAGAGATAATAATGGTATTGATTAACGATGTAAAGTACTGGACCAAGTAAGTCGTTTCTTTCTCACGATTGCAAAAATCTTTTCCAATAGCAATTTTCCCATATGTAAATGGAATTTTCATATCACTCTATTTTGATTGTAGTGCTAATATAGCACAAAATGTATCTTTTAGAAACAATATATTGTTTATTTTTTGTGAAATACCATCCTTAATGAATAGTTTAATAGAATTTAATATCTCAACACCTAATAATGTGTCCACGTGATTGTGGTAAGAGATAATTCGGAAATTTATTTCTGTAACACATCATAAAATAAAGTGAAATCGCTATATTTGTATTATCTATATTTATTTGAATAATAATGGAGGAACAATTAGATAATAAGATATTTGATAGCGAAGGGACTGGAATGGAGAATGATTTGACGGATCCGTTTAATCCTAACGACATATCAATAGATAAAAAGACGGTCTTGGTTGAAACTTGCATTAAAAGGCTTATTCAGAAATCCATTGTTCTTAATCCTGATTATCAACGTCATGAGGTGTGGGATGACGTTAGAAAATCAAGATTAATTGAGTCATTAATGCTTAAAATACCAATTCCTATGTTTTACGTCTCTGCAGATGAAAAGAGTGTTTATACAGTTGTTGATGGACTTCAGCGCCTTTCTTCATTGAGGGATTTCATTTTAGGACAAAACTTTCTAAAAAAGAAAGACGAATATTTACGTGGTAAAGGAATGAAGCTGCAAGGATTGGAATTTTGGACACAATATGATGGGAAGACATTTAGTGAATTACCGACCTATCTTCAGAATAGAATAACAGAAACTGAATTGACATTTACAATTATTAATCCTGGAACCCCGGAAGAAGTAAAGCGTAATATTTTTAAACGTATTAATACTGGAGGGCTATATTTAACACCGCAAGAAATACGAAATGCCTTATATAATGGTTCGGCAACAGAATTGCTTAATGCATTAGCAAAAAATGAGAGCTTCTTAGAAGCTACTACTAATTCTGTTAAGTCAGAACGTATGGATGACTTTGAATTAATTCTACGATGTATCGCTTTTATATTACGTGGAAAAGAATTTTATCCTAAGAATAATAGTATGGATATGTTTTTAAGTGATACAATGCAAATAATCAATGCTTATCCTGATTTTTCAACAAATGATATCAAGAAACTTATAAAACGTGGAAACGTAACAATTGAAAGTATACGGGATTTTAATTTGGAAGATTTAAAGGTATTATTCATTAGAGGAATGCAGCGTTCTCAGAAACTCTTTGGAAAACATTGTTTTCGTCGAAGTTTTGGGAAAATGCGTCGTGCTCCTATTAATAAAGCTTTGTTTGAGATGTGGGGGTCAATGTTAGCTATGTTAGATGAACATGAGTATACTAATATATATTCAAATCAAAATGAATTAAAAGCAGAGTATTATATTATGCTAGGCGATATAGATTTTCAAAATTTGATTTCAAGAGACAGTTGGAAATATTCTTCTGTACAAAAACGTTTTGACAAAATTAATTCTTTAATTGCGAAATATAAATAACAATGATTAGTGAAATACAATTAGAAGGATTTAAATCTTTTATAGATAGTAGTATAATCCTAAAACCGTTTACATTGCTAACAGGACTTAATAGTAGTGGAAAAAGTTCTGTTATACAAGCTTTATTAATGGCTAATAGAGGCTTGCAATATGGAAACTTTTTATTAGATGATCATGGTACAATAAAAGAATTAACTAATATAAATGCTCAAGAATTTAGTATTAAATTATTAAACGATAAAGGGGAATCCGTTGTTTTACATGGGAAAGATGATTTACAAAAAATTGATTGCAATAGCTTTACTTGTCCTGAATTATTCTATTCAGAAGCAGGGCGATATGGAAGTCAAAGTTCAATAAAAGTTTTCAATAATACAGTTGAAATGGATTCAAAAGGAGGGAATTTATTGAAATGTATTGATACTTATGCAGATATGCCCATTCCCATTGATTTGAGACATCCGAAATCTCAAGGAGAAACTTTTATGTTTAATCTACAGGCATGGCTTGATATTATATCTCCAGGGATTAATTTTACATATGTATTACAAAAACTTAGCGATCAATCCTTTTCGTTCTTTGACGAACATAGAGCTACAAATGTTGGGTTTGGGTTAAGTTATGCCTTACCGGTCCTTGCTTTATTATTACGAGCTTCATTGAGTAAAGACAGTTTGGTACTGTTAGAAAATCCAGAAGCCCATTTACACCCCAAAGGTCAAACTGAAATTGGTAAATTTATAGCCCGTTGTGTAGATTTCGGTATAAATGTTGTTGTTGAAACACATAGTGATCATCTATTTGATGGCATTCGACTTTATACTAAACAGCATGAAGGTTTTGAAAATAAATTTATTAGTTATTGGTTTGAACTAAATAAAGAGAAGAATACAAACATAGAATCTATTACATTAGATTCTAATGGAAAGATGACTGACATAACTCCAAAAGGTTTTTTTGATCAATTTGAATTAGATGCCATAAATTTATTTTGAAACAACATTATATGATGGTTAATTTCATTTTTAATGATTGTATTCCAGACAATATGTCATTAAACGATTATGCAGGTGCCTTGCATAATACGCTCTTGGCTTATAAAGAAGTAAATAAAGAGTTTGATTCATGTGTTGTATTAGCGAAAAATCAAGATGAACAAATTTTGTCTAAAACGATATCTTTAAAGCAATGTATCTTACAAATTCAAGATAGTTCAGAAAGGATTTTTGCTCTTCGCTTGTTCAATAAATATCCAATACGAACAATCTTTGATGAAAATTCTAATGCAGAGTGGTTGGTAAATAATGATTTTAAAGTCATAGTATGTAATGAAGAAAAGGATGCAACAAATCTTGCGCTTGCTACTCGTGGTAATGGTATGTCCTTCACATTAGGCGTCTGTGAAGATTTATTAAAAGACCAATTAGAATTGAAAGGACAAGATGAAATTTGTAATATTGATAATCTCTATGGTACACAATCTAATACGGAATACATAATAACAAGAATCCGTGAATTAAACGAGAAGTCAAAAAGCCTTTTAGAAAGGGTTCAGGATATTATTGGCTGTACTGTTATAATACGTGACACCTTTAAGGATGATTTTCAAAAAATTAGTATGGATAAACAATATTCTATATTTGATAAATTTAAAACAGCAGCACAGCGTAATATTCTACATCCTATAAAAGCTGATGAAAAAATAATAAAAGATGTAACTCCTAACAATGGCAAAAAAGGTCCAATGTATGAACTGAGAATTTTTAGTCCTGCGGTTCTTCGTGTATATTTTACACAAAAGGATGAAACAATTATATTAATTGACTTGGGAGGGAAAAATAGTCAAAATTTAGATATAAGTAGAGCTTATAATCGATTATGATTTTTAGAGGTTAAATGTGTATTTCTTACCATGCCAGAAGAAAATTTACGTAAGCATCGGATCTGAATAGGGCATTGGCTACACAAGTATTATGTGCTATATAGGCAAACTATACAAAGTGGAATCAGAAGCTGACGAGACTGGACTTACCATAGAAGAGCGTAAGGAAAGACGTATTTGTAAATCCTATCTTGTTATACTGAAGTTTGAAAAATGAATTCAGTAAACTTATTTAGGGACTGTCGTTTAATGTTTTCAATTTGAGCGGAGCTGCGACTTGCCCCATCAGTTTTCTGCTTCAAACTCCTCAAATTTTGGATTTTGTGTCTTATTCCGTCCTTTCAAGCCGGATTTTTCTGTTCTTCAAAGCCTAAAGGGTATAGTATCCCCATCATATGTCCTTTGGACAGGCATATTGTCGTGTCAGGCAGCTTCCTGTCTGGCCCGTTTATCGATTCTTCCCAGCAACTGAACCACATTGGCCGTGTGGATGCCGAAGAAGATGTACAGGATTTCGGCATTCTTGGTTCTGGCTTTGATCCGTTTCAAGTCATAATGCTCCTTCTGCGTCCCGAACGAGCCTTCCATAGCTGTCGCCCTCACTCTCGCAAGTTCTTCACGCACTGCATCTTTATTCTTATTGCTCCCGCCATACGGACGTCCTCTCTTTGCGAAAGATGTCTGGATGCCGTTCTCCTTGCAATAGTCCCTGTTCGCAGTTCCGGCATATCCCGTGTCCCCTCCTACCTTTTTCGCTTCGACTCCGAACAGCCTCTTGTGCATCTTCAGGCAGTGAAGCAGCCTTGTGCCCTCGTTGAAGGCGTTGAATGACAACTTCTCAATGAACGATATCCCGTCGACCAATATGTTGTTGACCTTTGCTCCAAACTCCACGCCCTTTACCTCCTTGCCCCTCACTATCGGTCTCAGATACGGTTTGCTGATGCTCACTATCCTGTCCGGGATGCTCTCGCGGATGTCACTGCTCCGGAAGTGCCTCTTCTGCTGACGGTACATCCTCGTTATAATTCCCAACTCGCCTTTCTCCCGTACAGTCATCAGGTTCTCAACAGCCGCATTTTCTCTCTCCATGCGGCGTATCTCCCTCAGTATCTTTCCCAACAGCCCCAGCAGTCTTCTGGTTATCTTCCGTGTCTGGACTTTTGTGCGTTTACGCTGCTTCCTGTAGGTCAGGTTCGCTTTCCGCACGTCAAGGTACTTTGTGCGCGGACGATGGATTCCCAGCCGCCTGCTCATCCCGCACATTGTCCCGTAGCTCTTCTCTATCCCCTCCCACAGCAACTTCGGATCTGTCGGGTACCGCATCCCGCTCTCGTAGCAGGTGGCATCCGTGTACATCGTGTCCAGATTCTCCATGTATGGTCTCCACATCTCCGCAAGTATATCCTGCTGCTGTTGGATCTTCAACTTGCCCGACAGCTCCAGAATTATGTCATCCAGCAGCTTGTAGTTTGTCAGGGGCCTCGCAGGGTCGATTATCACATCGCAGAACATCTGGTAGTGAATGTTGCCGTTCAACTGTTCCATCAACTTAGGGCAGCTCAGTCCGGTGTACATCTTCAGGAACATCAGTGCGACCTTGCCTTCCGGCGTGAAATATGACTTCCTTCCACGCCTTGGCCTCAGGCTCCTGCTTGTCAGCCCGAAGTTCTCCGCCATCTCACGCAGCGGAAGCAGCTTCTTTATCCTGCCCAACTCGCTCTTCTCGAAAGTTGACCTGTAGAGATCATAAAAATTGAACTCCGTGAATGGAATATTTGGTGTTATCTCAGCAAAATTTTGTATTTTTGACATCGCAAGTTTTTTTGCAATTCCTCCAAATTCAGCTTCCTACGGCCTGTTGGAGGAATTTTTGTTTATATTTCAAAGATATAAAATCTCTACCACATTGACAAACAATTTGTTAGAAAGATGTCAACATTTTACGACAGTCCCTATTTAGGGTGCTGGCTAAAATCCGTATAGGGAAAACCATCGAATACACCTTCTCACTTCTGCTCAGACTTTCCAGACATGTGAATAACAGAAGAGTAAGTATCAATAACAATTGAATTGAAAATGCAATCAGGCAGAAGATTTTTGAGCAAGAAAAACTATCTCATCTCTGTGACAAAGACGCATCCGCATACAAGGTGTTCATTGTGTATTTCCTTATCGGAATTTGCGAGCCTGTGGGGGTAGATCCCATAATATAAATGAAAGATGTCCTGAGAAAAATACCGTATTATGACATGGAAAAAAGGATATGGCGAAACTCCTTCAACAGAATCTTGCCAAAGCAAAACGAATTTGTTCCGAATGGAATTTATTTATTCTATTAGCCTCGAGACGGAAACAAATCTGAACGAATCGTAGTAAATCAGGATTGATATTCTCTATTTTGCAATATGTACTTTACTAGAAACTTGCATTATAGTGTACTACACAAATAAATCAACATAAGTTACTATATATGACATTTTTAGATTTAATAAGGTCATAATTTAAATATTTACAAGGATGGGACGATTAAAAGAAATGATGATAGATCAGGAAAACGGTCTTATGCATACTTTTGATGGAGATAAAAAGGTTTGTGCTGAACATTTTAGAGATCCATATTTGCAGGATTATATTCGAAAGAATGGACATGAAGGGCTATGTTCATATTGTGGCAAAGAACATACTTTAGTGCTGGATATGCAAGATTTTATGCAACATGTAGAGGAACGTTTGTCACAAAGATTATGTTCTTTGGATGATGCCAATTTGCCATTGTCTAGTTCATACTACGATGATGATAAGGAAGTCATACCAGGAGTCCGTCGAGCTGGATCTTTTATTCTGCCAGAGAAAGCAGAAACATATGAGGATGTACAGGATTTGATGGATAGTTATGGTCTTTATACACTAAATAATGATCTTAATGAAGACATTGCTTCTTGTTTCAACAATGACGAATGTGTGCAGACAGAAGCTTTTGCAGAAGACCTTGATGAAGAGTTATCTTATGAATGGGATTATTTTTCTAATATGGTTAAGCATAAAAAACGCTATACTTTTTTCCAGGATCCGCATTTCATAAGAAAAGAGGAATGGAAAGATGATGTATTGACAGAAATAAACCAGCTTTGCGGAAATATTCTTATGTCCAAACTTACTAAGGGAACTCTCATATTCCGAGGACGTCCCAATGATATAGGAGTTCCTCGTACTTCATTTAAGGATTTGACGGCACCACCAACTGAGGCAGCTAAGGAAAATAGAATGAGCGCTGCAGGGATTTCCATGTTTTATGGTGCATTGGATAAGGATACTCCGATACATGAAATCAGAAATTATACTCCAGATGCTGTGATAGATTTGGGGGAGTTCGAATTGAAAAGAGAACTTGTGGTTGTCGACCTGTTCAAGATACCTAAAGACTTATCATTTTGGATGCCGAAATATTTCTGGGAATATAAGTTTCTAAAGAAGTTCCATTCGGAAATAACACAACCTATAGGTAAGAATCCGGGTATCGATTATGTACCCACTCAAATTTTTACTGAATACATAAGGTTTATGAATAATTACCACATTGATGGTATTATATATCAAAGCTCGATGACTGGTGAAAAGAATATTGTACTTTTTTATGATAATAATACTTCCGCAGAAGTATTACAGTTGAATAAAGTTAAGACATATCAATATGATAAGATAGGATAAAAAACTTATCAGTGGGATGTCAGCACTAAAAGGAGGAATTTATAGCCTAAATGATCGTTAAATTAGAATAATTAAACTGGCTGACAAGCTTTTCAACGGTCAGAAATTATGAGATTGTGGCTTATATTAAAATAAGTGTGTCTGTAAAGTTAATAAATTCCTTACTTGACACACTTAAATTTATTGTCTATATTATTTGGTGGAACGGATATTCTGGGATAAACGCTCTATTAGAATTGAGAAATCCTTTTCATGTCTAAGCTCGCATTCCCAAACGATAATAACCTTCCAGCCTGATTCTTCAAGTTTGTGTTTTGTGATTACATCCCGTTCTCGGTTACTTGATATTTTGTTAATCCAGAATTCCGTATTGCTTTTGGGAGTATATGCATATTTACAACCAGGATGTCCGTGCCAAAAACATCCATGAACGAAAATTACAGTTTTGTATCGTGGCAGAACTATATCCGGTTTTCCTGGAAGACTTTTGACATTGACACGATAGCGAAATCCGCGGGCAAAAAGAGCCTTGCGGAGCATAATTTCCGGTTTCGTACCCTTATTTTTGATTCGGGACATGACTTCAGATCTTTTTTCTCGGCTCCAAATATCCATATCAATCGTCAATTTGAAAATCCAGCCTTCCTTAACTTCTGCAAATTGAAATAGAAGGCATACTTCATCCTGTCTGTCAATGGTTTTATTCCATCGGCGACATCCTTCATGGCTTTCCATTTCCAATCTTCAAGGATTCGCCGTCGTTTGTCCCATTCCACCATTTTTTTGATTAGTTCCAACGTAATTTCATCGCGACAGTCTACTTGGTTGGATATGGCATTTGCGCTTTCGCTTGCTTTTATACGATCCAATTCCGCCAAATTATCCGCTTCCTCAAGAAGTTCTGGGTTATGTTGCCAGACATTTTCATAAATCAGATATCCTCTGGAGATATCATTGTCGTTCAGTTTACGATTATTCTTGATTTTATATGCAATATCACTTGCCATAGAAGTTAAGGTCGGCTGCAGCATTTCCGTATCGCGTCCCCACGCCTCTATCTTCTTCCAGAGGGAAAAAGGGATGGCCCGTATGATATCCTCCTTATGCCGTTTCTCCAACTCTTCATCTTCACCATCGTTTTTGTGATTGCGTTTGGGAGGATTTTTCTCATCAATGAAATCCTGTTGTATCTCATCGAGATTATAGGTCCAATTATTTGAACGAACTTTTAACCAGCACTCTTCTTTTTTTGCCCATTCGATATAGTGAGAAACAGGGGATTCTTTAAGAATAAACTCGTTGACTTGTTTCATCAAATCATATATAAAATCCGACAATGCCGGCGATATCGATTGATTTTTCCAGATCCGATACAAATCCAATTGTCCCTCTGTAATGATATTCAAGAGAGACAAGGTATACGGAACGACAACTTGTTTTAATTCACCAATATGATTTCCTGAAAGTTTGGTTCCATAACGTTTGTCTGCGGTCTTGAAGAGAATTGCCTTGGCTATTGTGTCCTCAAACCATGCGACATCAATATGTTTGGCATCCAGAAGATTATAGTTTATGAAACGTGCATAGTTCTTTTCATTTCCCCGAACGACGATATGAGGCCCAACAGCCAGATTTTTGCCATTATAAATCTCCTGCCAAGCATTGACATATTTGGCAAGTTCTACTTTCGTCACAACCTGCTTCTTTGGATATTTTAGATCAAAAGCCTTTTGTCGGGATTTGGTAAAGCCTTCCTTGGCTCGTAAGGTCTTGTATTGTCCACGAGCCCGTTCAAAGAACCATACTGTCTGTAAATTGTTGGTCGGAGTTGCTAGAGCAAATACGTATCTTGAGATTCGTTCGATTTCTACAAGAGCCGGATTGTTGGCCGAGAAGTCAGCATCATTGACTTTGTTCTGAGTATTGGCATAGCGCGATATACGTGAAACAATTTCCGCGTACTGATCCTTGTCCTTGATGACGGACAGTTTTACTTGGACTTGAATTTGGGAAATGTCAGCCTTATCCTTTTTTGCTGTATTATAGATGGAAGCTGTCGTCTGACCTCCATTGACAATCTGGAGATTACTGATGTGTCTGATGAAATGTTTTGTCTCATCCAGTTCAATATGATCAGCAGTTGCAGCAATACCGTTGTTATATGCCAGAAACATGTGAGGCTCATTCTTGATGGTTTCACGTATTCCCTTATTGATTTTTCCCGTAAACTGAAGAAACGAACGCACGTTCTGTTCAAGTAAACGAGCACCATAGCATTCATAAAGTTTGGCTAAACATTCTCCAGACATAATGGCAACATATGCTTCATAATCCGAATTGCTCAGATTGGCAGCAAGACATGGAATTTCATATTTGTGTCCGTCAAGGTTCTCAAAATCCAACTCTATGGGAACTCCAGCCTGTTCGGAAATCTTATAAAGGAACTCTATGTCTATAACTTTGTAGTAGATGTTGTATCCACAAATGGTCTGGCTGGCAGGCAGTTCTCCCTTGTACACGCCGTTCGTCAGGATGAAGGCATTTACGCGAATCAGATTGTTACGCAGTTCCGCATAATTGGCCAGCGTATTCGCGAATTCAAAGATTTCGGAAGATTCTGCAACTTCATTTACATAATCGTTGTATACGGCTCGGCGAAAAAAATTCGTTATCATTTTGGCTGCTGTATCTATCTCTCCTTTGGATATTGTCCGAGCTTCCATGGTGTTTGCGTAGAGGGTAATAAAAAGATCTACGGTTTCGTAATTATCCGAGATTGCATACCCGTTTATCTTATGCTGGCCTTTTTTTCTCAAATCACGTTCGTCATAAGCGACCGATACATTTTCCGTTTCAGCAGCGTCAGCCAGCATATCCAAGCATATTCGAGTAAATATCTGCTCTTGAGTGTTGCCCTCTTCATCACCTGACTGCATGGCAACAACGTCTTGCATCAATGACTGATAAAACTTCTCAATCTCTTTCATGGTCAATTGTATTTTTAAAGAGTTCCGTATCATTTACCTCATATTCTTTGCAAGCGGACGTATTGATAGTATATGTAACATTGCTGACTCCAATGCGCAGCTCTTGCTCCACTATTCTAGGGAAATTTCCTGATATGTGATAAGCCTGTTCACTGCGAATCCTATAACAACGATCCTGATACAAGGAGGCATGTTCATTAAAATATCCTGCATGTGTCAAACAGGAATTGAAATTGTGTAATGCAATCACGTCATCCGATAACATTTTTCTCAGATCCTCAACTTCCTTATTTAATGTCTGTCCATTTTTTCTAGAAACCTCAACGGAAAGATGATATAGAAACAGTCTGTTAATTAACGTACTATCCAATTGGCGTTCCCCATTGATGACAAGTCGGTCTGAGCTGTTTGTTGCCGTAGTCTTTACTTCTATAGCCCAATCTTCACCTTGGAAGTCTCTCATGGCTTTGTCGCAGCCAACCCAGAAACTAACAATATCCGTCTTGTTGATAGCATTTCGGCGCAACATGCGAGACAAAAGATGAAGTTCACCATACAAGCCTTGTTGTTCACTTGGTGTAAGACCGGATGCGAGGCCACGATCAAACAAAGTTCTCCATTTTTCAAGTTGATTTAAGACAATACGAATGGCCGTATCTTCAGACACCTCCCTTGTTACGGCACTTACTAAATCTGAACATAATGTTGCAAATACTCCCAGACAATCCGTATGAAGCAGTTGGATTAGCAACAAGTTTTTGTACTCAAAACTTTTGTCTGACATCTGCTGAATTTTAAGTTCTTTTAGACTCCTAAATTGTTCGACAGGGATAGTCAGATCTTTGTTATAAGAGAATGCAATACCAAACAGATTATCTGGGTATCGATATGTTCCGTATATGCACAGAGGAGATTCAATTGGAACTCTGCGTTTGGTGAGTCCAACTTCTTCTCCCATGCTCAGATTATCCCATATATCTATTATAGAATTACTATTCATCATAAGTATTATCGTTGGTGTTATCGAAATTTTCCTCCGTAATTGCAAAATCCGTTACCTGATTGGCGACATAAGAGACCGCCTTGTTGGTATCGCTATGTGGAAATGCTATGGCGAATCCGATAAATGGTTCATCGTTTTTTGTATCAGTGGTTGTATCCGTTAATCCTGACACATTTGAAAATGCAGGATTTAATGGATAAATCATAAGTAATGGAGTCTGTTTAGACCGGAACTCTTGTCTCACGAGCTGGGGGGAGGGGTAATCATGTTTCCACTCTTCACCGGCTTTGAATTTTCGGTCTCTCGTCTCGTCAAGTGCATCCGACAGCATGTTAGCGGGAAGGTCGATGAATTCGTCCGTTGGATTACCGACGATATGGTTCTTACGAATATAGTATGTCTTGGAATTCTGGGCATCTTCTGCCTGTCTACGAATAAAACAACCCACTTGCACGCCGTTGGAGAAAGTGTGGACACACGTGTTTTTATCGACATTCTTACTCATCAAGGCAATATTCCAGGAAATGAGTTCTCCGACTTCATTCAGTTCCCTAATATAGTCGCATATAAGATCCAGATTTACCTTAGTCAGGGATTCTGGAAGTTGGAATCGAGACAGATAGTCGCATATGATATCAGAAGATACACCAGTCCACAGATAGTCGCTCTTGATTCTGTCTGGAGTACCAAGCTCCGAAAGAAGACTGTCTGTTACCGCCAGATTGTTCCGTTTGGAGATCGAATTCTGAAGCAACTGATAGGTCTCTACAAGACGACCTGCCCATGAAACCTGAATATTTCTTGTATGGCGCATTTTGGATATGGACGTTATCTGCAGTTGTCCAGGATGAGTACGAACCTTCAGGGCATAGTTCTCTGGTGTTCCACCTGATTCTGCCAGATATCTGAACTCTTCCCGCAGTTCGTCACTGGCAAGAGTTATGTGTCGATACCATTCATTCAGTTCGTTACTGGTAAAGAGCCGACAAAGGTCCACATAGCCGGGACGATATCCGAACCATCGTCCCATCTGCATCAATGTGTCGTACATTTTTGAAGCGCGCAAGAAATAGCTTACAGACAGGCCCTCAAGTGTAAGACCACGAGACAACTTGTCACCTCCAATGGCAATAACTGAAATGCCGTTTTTTTCATTCTCATAATATGTCAAACTGTCCCCAGATGTACCGTTGATGGATTTGACCTCAATTTTCTGTACCGCTCGATATAGCAGAGGCTTAATCTCATTCCACGTATGAAGCCTCATTCGGTTGTCAACTCGGGACAGAACGGGTGAATTCAGAATTTCTCGGGTAATGCTACAATACGAACGATAGTTTGGAGTATCTTCCTCGAAAATTTGGCGAAACTCTTCCATTATGGTCGGATCATTCGCCTCGATTTCACTCTTGTAATACTTGAATAGACGATCAATGATTATCTTGAGGTGATTTTGCCATGCCTGAAAACGGGACACATGAATCAGCATGGAGTTATGCTTGTTTTCCTGCCCCCGTGCAATGCGTATGGCGCAAGTAATAATAAAACACTTAATGGCCGTTTTTAACGATTCCGGAATATCATCTATGGTTGGTTTTGGATCATCTCTTTTATGCCCTGCAGGAACGAATGTATCACTATCCGTAACCGGGAAGACAATTGGCAAAAGATCTTCGTTCCCATCGGGATTTGCCGAAGTTCCAAAGACCTTCTCAGGACCAATGTAGTTGTCCGGAGCCGGGAGGTTTATAATGAAATCCTTTGGAAAAAGGTCGTCCTTGTCGAGAGGAATAAAGATATTGGCAAACGGTGTGGCCGTGTAACCAACATAAGCAGACCGGTTAAACAACTTGATGATCTTGCATATGTTTTTATTTATGGCGGTCGGGTCATCACCATCCCGACTGGTATTTATGGAGGCATTGTCCGCTTCGTCGTCAATAAGAAGCAGGGACTTGTTGGCTATGATATCGTGAGTTGATTGTGATTTTAGCCAACTGTATAATCGTTTGAGCACAGATACATTTTTCTTTATCACAAGAATAATCGGCTGTGGATTGTTGAAGTTGAAGCCGGCAGTATTTGCTGCTTGTTTAGTAAAATCGCCTCTTTCTGTACTAGTCGTGTAGGAATTGGCAATGGCATTGTCAAATCCTGGAATAAGGCCTACTCCAATCCGTATGGTTCGATTCATGTCGTATGCTCTGGTATTCTGTGTATCAAACCCCAAGAACCCCTCATCTATACGAGTCTGTGTCTGACTTCTCAGGTTATTGTGTATACCGGCCAATATGATAATCAGATTAAATCCAGCATCGGCTGCTTTGCAAATAAGTCCCGTATAGTTTGCCGTTTTACCAGACTGCACTTGTCCAACGACAAGTCCCTTCTTATTAATGATAACATCATCGCGCTGTGGATTAAACAACTTGTCCAAAATACGATCAGTTAAATCGTCCAATTGTGAAATAACCTCCGGCGCAAAATGTTTTTGTTCGGCCAAGTACCTTTTATACCTGGTCCAAAAAAGCCATTCCGATTGACGCTCTGCTTTAAATTCTTTTAACCAGGGAATCCGAGCATCACGTCCTTCCAGAATCTGGTATGTATCCACTTTTACATTGTAGATAGCCAACAGACTCTTTTTTAATTCGGTTTTGTCCAGTCCTGCATACATGGGGATACTGGTAACGTCGGAAATAGCTTGGTTTATTTCATCATCACTCACTCCAAGTTTAAATCCGATTATTGCCTGACATATATTTATTGCCTTATCGTTCAATTCATTCATTGCAGTTCATTTATTAAGTCTTCGTATTCATTGAAAGGTTCCATTTGTTTAAGAGCCAATTTAGACTGTTCCAGTGTTAGGCCTTGTGCGAGTTGTTCTTCATGGATTCTTCTTATCATTGTGTTGAGCAACTTAGGATCCATATCTGAATAGGGCTGTTTTTGGCTATCGTCATCATTAGCTTCTCGCACATAAATGGTTTTGGCTGGTATGGATTCCTCTACGAATTTCAGTAGCATATCAATGGCCAAGTCCGGATTCTCTTTAGCAAGCTCTCGTATGTTACGAATAAGCGTATGCTCTCGGTTGACGATGAAGGACCATTTGCTGTCCTTCTTCTTTTCCAACCACAGACTTTGAAAATCCTGTCCGGCCCTCTGTTTCAGAATTCGTCCACGGTGTCTATACACTTCGGACCCCTTATTACACGCCAATCTGGCATAGGATTCAAGCTGCTGTCTACATCCCACTGGAGGAAATGCTTTGGCCTTTCTGATGTCTATCTGCCAATCAGAATCCAAGCTGTTGGGTAGATTAATTTGTATTCGTACCAGTTTGTAGGCTTCTTCCTTGCGAAATAATCCCAGCCAGTCTCCGGCTAACAACAGACGGTTTCCACGATAGACATAGAAACCTTGGTGTGCAGAGAATCCGAAAATTCCTTCAGCCTCTCTGTATGCTGTTTCTGAAGAAAAATTATTTTTGTGAGGCAAAATGAAACCCTTAACCGTTACTTGTTCTCCAATTTGTTCAGACGGCATGATCTGTACCTTACTCTCCTTTGGGCAGAAAGGATTCCATGGCGCTATTTCATGCCCACACCAATGTATTGTTATGGATTTGGTCTCAAGAAACCGATGAAAAGTCATTGAAAGATGCTTCTTAACCCTATCGAAAGCTTCAGAAAACTTTCGTTTGGCATGTTCGTTCTCGATTTTTGTTGTAGTCGGTATAATCCGATCCGGATCTGTCCAGATAACAATGGTACCGGATGTAAGACCATCCAATTCATGCCCAAAACCTTCAGGAAGCCAATGTATCAGTTCCCATCGGTCACTGCGAGCAACGTAATCCAGACTCCAAGTCCAGAATTCAGGAGACTGGCCTTGAATTTTGCTCATGACTGTCAGCGTACGACATTGAGAAAATGACGCGGTTTTTAAACCGAGACCGAAACGCCCTAAATCAGTTGCCGCACGTTTTTCCAGCGGATTCTGTGCTCCAGGTCGCATGGCCTGAATAATTTCGTCTCCGGTCATCCCATGTCCATCATCCATGATCGTTATGACGGAGTTTCCTCCGTTCCAGATCCGATTGATCCATACATTCTTAGCCGATGCGGATATCGAATTGTCTACGATATCCGCAACGGCAGTTTCCAAGGTGTAGCCAATGGCTCGAAATGTTTCGATCATTGCTGCTGCTCTTGGAATAGCTTGTGCCGTCTTAACTTCGTCAAACTCAATATCCATTTCGCTAATCAATTTAATAACCTATTATTAATATTCCCTTTAATGGGAGATTTAGTCGATTAGATGCATACAATGTATCCATAAAATTGGTAACCACATCAAAGTCATCACTACCTCGATAATCATTTCTAACAGCAATGACAAGTTGTTCTACATCATGCATTACACATGCTTGAAATATATCTTTCAGAAATTGATAATTGGCTACAGCCCGTCCAGCTTCAATTTCTATAACCACATTTTGAATTGGATGATAACAATCTGCTTCAAAATATTTTTCCATCTCACCATTTCGACCAAAAAGGACAGGAATACGTATTTTATCTTCAAATCGTTTACTCATTTCAACCTTAAAGCCCAATGATATAAGAGAATTGGACAAAATATGCAGGACATCATTACTATGAAGATGATGTGTGTGAGATGAAATAAGATATTCCTGAGTAACAAACACATCAACAACATGCCGTAACATATCCGGAAGCAATCGACTTTTTGGGTAATATTGATATTGAATGGTAGTCATAACATTTTTTTAATAGCTTCAGCAATTCTTTGAGCCAATACGACAGGTACGGCATTGCCAATCTGTTTAAAGGCCGAAGTCCGGCTCCCTTCAAAAAAGTAATCGTCTGGAAATGATTGTAGACGAGCTGCCTCTCTAACCGTAATGGATCGTACCGTTTCCAATGTCGGATTTAACGTTGGATAAATATAGTAATGACCATCCATGGCTATGTGCGCTACTACAGTATGACAGCATCCGTAAGGATCAACAACATTGAAACGATTAAGAAACGTCTTCGTATTTCGATGAGTCTGCAACTCCATCGGTAGTTGCGCATAGTTTAATCGCTGGTGCTCATTTAACCACTTGTCAACAGCAATTTTGTATATTTTTCGATCATTTTCATTTGTTGGTCTGGCTACGTGTTGAGTTGTAAAATTTAACTGGCCACGTATTCCAGACTTATCAAGGTACGGCATCTCGGACAGAGGTTTGACATACGAAACGGTTTCACAGAATTTGCCTTCTCCCGCTTTCCGCTCAGGCAAATCCGAGAACAAATCCCGCAGTACTTGGTAAGGGCACTTTTCCACGGTAAGTTCCGGATAGTGGTATGGACTTTTCAATCCTTTTACAACACGTTTCCAACCTACAATGATAACCCTTTGTCGGTTTTGCAATACTCCATGTTGGGACGCGACCTGAACTTTACAGTCCATATCATATCCAAGTTCTTCAACCAATCGTTTGAGATCTGCAAAAGGTTCACCTCGTTTAGCGGTCAGTAGTCCCAATACATTCTCGAATACAAACATTTCAGGATCATAGCGCTTGATAAATTGTACATAGTATTTATACAATTCATTTCGAGGATCCTTTTCTACCTTCTTGCCCATACGAGCTCTTCCAGCGACTGAATACGCTTGACAAGGTGGTCCCCCTATGATAATATCCACTTTGTTGTTTCCTTTGAGCTGATCCACTTTCTTGAAAATGCCATCAATAGTGTTCTCTCCAATAGTAGCGCATATCGTAGTATCGATTATGCTTTTGGGAACCTGATTCCACAATTTTTGTCCGTCTGTTCTTTCTTCCTTATGTTTGAGATAGTCTTCATAAATTGACAGCATTCCATTTTTCTGAAGATAATGAAATGCAGATCTGGTCTTTAATGTGTTGCAGGCATTTTTATCCATTTCAATGTGTGCAAGCGGTGTAAATCCAGCTCTTACAAATCCTTCGGAAAGTCCTCCTGCTCCAGCAAATAAATCTATGAATGTATATATTTTTGTTTTTTTCATTAATTTGGCCATAGTGTATTATTTACAAAGTTAGTATATTTAATTAATAATCTACATATATGCTTTGATTATCTGCTGTAATTTTTGCAAAATGGAGATATTAGATTTAATCGATGATTTATCGGTGTGGTTTTATAAAGGAGAGGATTTCCCTCTCCTCCATAAAGAAATCTACGTTACACCTCCAGCTCCTTCAACGGCAACCCATAATTATATTGTCTGAAAAATCCTTTATGGATAAGTTTCAAACCAAGGGTCTGATAATACTTGTAGTCATCATCTTCGGTGCAGAGGTATTTGTAACCATAGCATGGGGCGTACTCCTTGAAGAAACGGGCAAGGTCTTTCAGATTTTCCTGCTGGTTCAGTTTAAAGTTGCTGCGCACAATGATGGTGCTTCAGTCGGAGATGCTGCCAACACCACAACCGTATTCCCCAAAACGGATGTATAAATTCATTTCGCATACATATTCGTTATCCGTTCTTTGGGCTTATTCTCATTATTGGAAGCAATAATGTAGTCGAACATCTTATCATTATCCGAACGCCGTACAAGCGTTTTTCCATCAAATCTTACCACTTGGATTTTCGGGGTTCTGATATACCAATAAATTGAGGCTCCCTCTGACGTTGAATGCTAGTCTCTTTACCCCGCGGTCTTGTACTTCAATTGTTCAAATCTACAATTTTGCTATTTTATAACTAATAACTTTGGATAGTTTATCTCTGATATTCATTACCTTTGTATTCTGAATTAACATATAAATATATGGAACTGAAAGATTTTATAAGCAATACCATTGAACAAATATCATTAGGTATATTAGAGGCATCTAAGAAATGTAATCAGTATGGCGTTATTGTAAACCCTAATATTACAATTGGGGAACAAGGAGATTTTTGTATTCCCAAACAACCAGAACACGTTAATATCCAAAGACGAGTACAATTGATAGATATGGATATCGCTGTTACTGTTATTGAGTCAGAAGAAGGAAAGATTGAAGGCAAATTAGGAGTATCATTTATAGGAGTTGGTGGAAAATCTCAAGAAGGTAAAAGTACATCAAATGAAAGTAGAGTGAAATTCTCGATCCCAGTCTGTTTACCTGTAACAAATATAATTGGGAAGTAATACATAAGCTTTTTATAGAGTAGGAGGTATTTTAGGGTAATGTCGTAAATAATCACTTTATTTCATTGGCATATCTAAAGGAACATCCAATAGTCAAAAAAGGATTTCGCCAAATGATGTTTAGACTTAAAGGTTGGTTGCCCAAAAGAGTTACAGGAGCAAAAGCTATTTTTCAAGCATGGACAGAGAAATAGACGCCTTTGAAGGTAAAAAAGGCTAAATATAATAATGCAGCAGTTGCTGACTGGAAAGATTAGATTGATTTAAAAACGAGATAGGATAAAATATGATTAGAGCATTAAATCCAAAAATTCTGACTTCTGAAGATTCCTCTTATAAAACGGTTAAGGAATTAAATGAAGTAATTGAAGAAGCCTTGAAAAAAGGAGAAATAAAAAATATAGCTCTTACTGGACCATTTGGCTCCGGTAAGAGTTCAATTCTATTGACTCTCAGGAAGAATTTTGGTAATTATGAATATCTCCCTATTTCATTAGCAACTTTAAAGGCAGATGAGGAAGAAAATCCTCCCCAAAAGACTGATGAAGAAATTGAAAAGCTAAACAGAAGAATTGAATATAGTATATTACAACAACTTATATACCGGGAAAAAACTTCAACAGTCCAGAATTCAAGATTTAAGCGAATTATACACATTGATGAGGGGACATTAAGAAAAATCTCATTAAATGCTATCCTGTTTTTTATATCGTTTTTAATAGCTTTTGAACCAAAATGGTTGAGAGTTGAAAGTATATGTAATGCACTTAATTGGGGTGATTATAATATTATATTTGA
>ERZ779874.1808-NODE-1808-length-19416-cov-3.234130_pt1 | contig 19416 bp, 17 predicted proteins | sample MGYA00511031_ERZ779874 | MGnify/ENA primary metagenome ERZ779874 (study PRJEB29588, sample SAMEA2156850) | human gut metagenome | biome: human gut; feature: human-associated habitat; material: faeces | place: Denmark | collected 2008/2010 ...
GAAACTACGTCATCGATTAACGGGGGCATCACAGGAATCCGGCCCCCGCACAACGGTACGGGCTCTGAGCCGGTTATGGCTGCTCCGCCAGAAGCTCCGTGAAAAAATATGGGGCCAGGGGAATTTCCGCCTGATGCCCCTTCTTCAGAACACTTCAGGGCCGCACCGGACCAGCAAAGGTCTTAAAAACATTCACACGGCCCGGTATTTCGTGAGTGCGTGCCCCGCTTTCCGCTGGGACACGCGCTCACTTTTTTGTCTTCTCCGCAGCATCCCCGGATGGAGCAGGGCACACGCCATAAGGGATGAATCCCGCTCGGCCCGGATACAATCGCCGCAGTACACCGTCCTTCTCTGTCCTGCGTCGGGACAGAACGTACGCTGCCTTCAGGCATGATCCGCCTGACAAAAAAACGCCGCCCGTTCCGAACAAATCTGGCGCGTCCCAATGCCAGGAGCGCAGGATGACGGTGGGGATAATTCACTCCGTGGATCCGGAAACCAGTCTGAAGCAGAGGGCTCCCCGGCTTCAGACTGTCCCTTTTCTCCCAGCACAGACAGGAAAAAGAAAAGAGCGCCGGACTTCAGTCAGGCGCTCTGTGGCGGATTGCTTATCCGCCGGCTGTTTCCGCCTTCTGTGGGGAAGGCGAAAACATATCCGGCGAAGGAAGGAGGATTAACGCTGGGAAACCTTTACATTGCTGTCGAAGCCGGTCAGATCGGCGTCCTTGAACTCACCCCTGCCGACGCTGAACTGCTTCAGGGCGGGAAGCTTCTTAAAGGCATCAAGGCTGGTGAGGCCGTCAACCTTCTGGAGGGTCACGGTGGACAGGGCGCCAAGGCCGCTGACAGCCTCAAAATGACTGACTTTGCAGTCACTCACGCGCAGATTCTTCAGGCTGGTGAGCTTTGAGAGGAAAGAAAGGTCAAAGGGCTCACTGCCATTTTTATTAAGTTTGTAACAGTTCAGCTGGGTCAGGGCGGTCAGGCTTCCCATGCCGGAAGTCTTCACGCCATCAAAGGAGGAGAGTTCCAGTTCCTTAATCCCCTTGAGGCTGCCCATGAAGCTCAAGTCTACGGGTCCCTGCTTTTCGTTGACGCCGTTCAGAATCAGTTTTTCAAGACCGGTCAGACTGCCAAGGGCCTCAAAGCCGCTCACGTTCTTCACGCTCCACAGCTTAAGCCTCTTCAGGCTGGTGGCGCCGGCCAGTGTCTTCAGATTCACAGGAACCCTCATGCTCCAGATCTGAAAATTTTCCACCTTGCTCTTGGCCAGGGGAGAGTAGTCAGTCACATACTCAGCGAAAACGTCGAACTTTTTCAGGTTGGGCAGGCCGGCAACCCAGGAAATATTATCGAGCCTGGTGAGGCCGCCTTTGAGTTCCTTTACCTGGGTCAGTTTGCCGAGTGTGTTGAAGTCTGCGTCCTTAACGGCGTAGTACATGAAGCTCTCAAGCTTCGGGCATCCGGCCAGGGCGCTGAAGTCCTTCACCTGGGATCCGTAGAAACTCAGCGATTTGAGGTTCTGAAGCTTGGTCAGAGCGCTGAGGTCGCTCATCGTGCAGTACGTGAGCTCCAGGCTGGTCAGGCCGGGAAGAGCGGTGATGGGGGAGAGATCCGCGAAAACACCGTGGCTGATACGGGCCGAGCGCAGACCGGGCAGGGAGGGAAGCCCCTCCATGGAGGTCAGCGCGGGGCCGCCGGAAACGGCCAGGCTGTTAATTTTGGTCAGGCCGCTCATCCACTTCAGGTCCGGTCCCATGGCGTCGCTGGCAACCTGGAGCTTTGTCAGGCCGGTCAGGCCGGAAAGCGGGCTGAAGTCCTTCACCTTTTCTGCGCTGAGCGTGAACACAGTCAGTTTTTTGAGTCCGGCGACGGGCGCGATGGACGTCAGCTCTTCGCTGTTTTCAATGTTCAGTGTGTGGAGTTCAGGGACAGCGGCACAGACTTTCTGCAGATCCCCGTCCTTAACGTTGTTCAGGGTGAGGGCCAGCTTTGTCATGTCCGCGCCCTTCAGAGCCTGCACGGCGGCGTCATCGGCACCTTCGTTAATGGTAAACTTATTGCCTGACTGCTTGAACGAAGGGGCCGCGTAGGCTGAGCCGGAGAAGATTCCCAGCGCGATGAGGGCTGCGAGAAGTGATTTTCCTTTCATTGCAGATGCTCCTTTGTGTGAGTCAATGGAAAGGCCGGTAACGCATGAAACGCATGCGGCTGTGAACAGATATCTCCCATCCGTTCCGGACTGCCGCCGGGAACTCCTGGATGCCCGCCGGAGCGCCGGAGATTTTCCGCCATCGCATCAGGAATCAGGCCTCCAAGGACACCAGACCGGACTGAAAGAATCCCCTGACCGTGGAAGAACCGGGCACGGGACGGCCGCTGTCGAAACCGGATTCATTCTCTGCCGATACGCCGGAGGGGATACGGCAGACGACACGGTAACGTCTTTTGCCTTTCTTCTACCTTAAAGGAAGCGCCGCTTCTTCATCCTCCTGATGAATTACCGTAAATACAGTTGCTGAAAAACAAATTTCATCTGCGCGATGAGAGTATTTTGCGGGAAAAAATACACCCGGCATGGACCGGGGCGGCCCGGAGAGGGAAGCGGCATCGCGCAGGAACACGGGAAGGGCATGGAACAGTGTCCGGGATAAGCGCGTCACCGGAGGACAGGACGATGGTTTCTCAAAAAACTGGCACCCGCGGCCGAAACAGCTCCGGGGAGGCGTATTCCGCCACGCAGGGTGAGCTGGCAGACCGGGCGCTTTCTGTTCTGCCCCTGCCAGTGGCAGCCGCGAATCTCCCGGGGGCGCTTGCCGGACTGAATCAAAGCCCGCAGGGGTATCCGCCACGACACTACCCGGAAGCTGTTGTAAAAGGAGCCAGAGAGGACTTACCAGGCGCGCGGGGAAACAACAATCATGACATTTTCATCAATGGCACAGCACCACTTCCAAAGCAGCCCGGCAGCTCTGAAAATCACAAACCCGCCAGCATCCCGCTTTTGCGCCCAAAGTCAGATATTGCGTAATGAAAGGAGCCTCTTCCAGAGACAAAAAAAATAGACCCCGGCACGTAAGCGCAGGGATCTTACAAAAAGTCTCTGAGGCTTTTTTGATGTTGCCCGGACTTTATCTGACTCAGCGGCAGCCATCAACTCTTTTCCGCAGGAACCCGAATTCCTGAAAATAATCCGGCTCTTCCGAAACGCCTCGGGGTGCTTCTACAGCCGGCCATGAACGGAGTTTTCGACAGAAGAGCTGAAAAAAGCTTCCTGACGTTTTTCCCAGTGGGCCTCTGATGACGCTGCGCACCCCTAGCTTCTGGCTTACGCGGAGGGCTGACGGAGAATTTTCGCCGGCACGCCGCCCACCACAGCGCCTTCGGGGACATCCTTCGTCACCACGGCTCCGGCGGCCACGGTGGCGCCGTCCCCGATCGTCACGCCGGGAAGAAGAATACTTCCGGATCCTATCCAGACGTTTCTGCCTACGCGCACGGGAGCGATGTGGTGATCCATGCGTTCTTCCGGGCGGAGCCCGTGATTTATGGTCGCGATGACCACGCGGTGGCCGATAAGCGTGCCGTTGCCGATACTGATGCCGCCCTGATCCTGAAAACAGCAGCAGGAGTTGATGAAGACATTTCTGCCGATGCGGATGTTTTTGCCGAAGTCCGTGTAGAAAGGCAGAAACATTCTGAAGCTTTCATCAATGGTCCGCCCAGTGATGCGGCACATGTACTCACGGATTTCTTCCATGTCATGCACGCCCGTATTGAGCTCCTGGGTGAGTCTCTGCGTCTCCAGCGACCATCTGTGCATGCAGTCGAAGGCTTCCGTACCAGCGGTAAGCGTTTTACCCTCACTGAGATATTCAAGCAGTTCTTCAAGTTCCATATTTTCCTCCAAGAAGGCGCCGGAGCGCCGTTCATGCCGCTCCCCGGGAATTCCGGAGGAAGCTGACGCCTCTCCTGTGTAAAGGTATAGGCAAAAAAGAGCCAATACTTATTATTCATGCCTTTTTATGCTTTTAAGGCATGAAATGGATGATGAGAGTACCCAGCAGGAAGTGGGGACAGGAAACCTCTCTAAAACCGGCCAGTCCCTGTAATCAATCGCGGCCATACAGCCGCCCGGCCGGGCAGAAGACGCGTTACGGCCGTCTTATTTTCTGTCAGCGGGAACGCTGCAGTCCCGGGGCAGTCCGGATGCTCCCGTACTGCCGGTATTCTTCCCTCCGGCGCTCACAATTCTGCGAAGACTCCGCGCTGCAAGCCCAGAGCCCGGAGGAGACAGACACAGCTCAGAAGATCAGGCTCTCTCCATCCGCCGGGATAAGCACGCGCCGCGCGAGCCCCAGTTCCTTCAGGGCGGCGCGCAGGGTTTTGCGGGTCAGCCCGGCCTGCACGATGGCGTCCATGTGCGTGATGACGATGGCGGCGTCCGGGCAGGCTCTGCATACCTCAGCCACATCGGCGGCATCCATATTGAGGCGTCCTTCCGTTATGAGGCTGGCGGCGCAGGCGCTGAGCACGATGACGCCAGGCTGATAGGCACTGAGCGTTTCGGCAACGCCTTCGTACCAGATGGTGTCACCGGCGAGATACAGCGTCTTCTCTCCGGGGTATTCGAAAATGACGCCGCAGGTGGGACCGCAGGGCACAATGGTACCGCTGCGCGCCGGCGCTCTGCTCACATGAATGCGGCGGTAACAGGACGTGGACGAGAGCATGCGCACGTGCACAAAGCCTGAACGCCTGAAGGCGCGTACGTCTTCCCTGTTCTGCACGTACATGACAAGCTTTCTGTCCAGCTGGCCGCCGGGGCGCCCGTCCGCGTCCATATCAATGTGCGTGGGATGGATGTGCGTCACGACGCAGGCGTCCACGCCCGCGAGGATTCTGTCCGCGGGGAAGGGCAAGGGACAGAGCGGGGCATCGCCGCTTCCGGCCGCTGTATGCCGTGACAGAAAATGCGAGGCCGTGTAGGGGCTTGGCTCCCCCTCGGGCGCGAGCCAGGGATCCACTAGAAAGGTTCTGACGCCGTACGTGACGCGCATTGTGGCGTTGCGAATCTGCTGGATAATCATGTCCTTCCCGTCTTCCCGGTAATACCGTACCGTACCTGATTCATCTTCATATCATAGCTGATAGAAACTTCATTATCCAGTCCCGGCTGTGAGTATTTTACCCTCCCTGCCGCCCAGAAGAGCAGTTTGCCGGACTGCAGAATCTGCGTGGGGCGGCATGCCGGCCGCAGGAAGGGCAGCCCCGTATCCCTGAAAGAGACCGTGAGAACAAAATCAAAAAAATATTATTTTCACTGATAAATCTATTTTTCGATATTGCTACAAATATTAAAATCGTGTAACTAATAACCCATTGCTACTACGGGACGTCCCGGTGCCGGCCATCTGATCATACCCGCCCGCACGCGTACCCATGCCCCGGTAATCACGTAAGGAGTTGAGTATATGAAAAAAATGCTGTTCACGGCCCTGGCCATGAGTCTTTTCTTCGCTGTTCCCGCCCATGCCCACTTCGGCATGGTTCTCCCTGACAAGAACGTGGCCATGGAGAAGAAGGACGCCAACATCAGCGTCCAGTTCATCTTCACGCACCCCTTTGAAGGCAAGGCCATGGATCTCGATGTTGAGAAAGCCCAGGTCTTCAATGACGGCAAGGCCATGGATATCACCTCCACGCTGAAGCCCGAAACCTACAAGGGAAAGAAGGCCTTCAAGACCTCCTACAAGCTCGCCAAACCCGGTGTGTACACCATAGCCATGACCCCGAAGCCCTACTGGGAACCCGCTGAAGACAAGTTCATCATTCACTACACCAAGACCGTCGTAGCCGCCTTCGGTGAAGAGGAAGGCTGGGATCAGCCTGTGGGCCTGCCCGTTGAAATCGTTCCGCTTTCCCGTCCCTTCGGCCTCTATGCCGGCAACGCCTTCCGCGGCAAAGTGCTCGTTGACGGCAAGCCCGGCGCCAATCTCGACGTTGAAGTCGAATACCTGAACGGCTCCGCCGGCACCTTTACCGCCCCCAGCGACTATTCCGTGACTCAGGTCGTGAAAACCGACGAAAACGGCATCTTCACTTACAGCACCCCCTGCGCCGGCTGGTTCGGCTTCGCCGCCCTCACTGACGGTCCCAGCAAGATCGCCTTTGAAGGCAAGGACCGCGACGTTGAACTCGGCGGCGTCTTCTGGGCAAAGTTCGACAGGATGCAGCCTGCCAAGTAAGGTAGTCTGAAAAAATTCCTTCCCATACCCCCGACGGATCCTTCCGGAGGGGGCTTTTTTCTGCCATCCGCACAGGTTCACAGAGCAAAAAAATATTTTTTCCATCTGCGTGCAAAAAACTCCGCTCTATTATTGCTATTTTTACTATAATTGTATTACGAATACATCAGCCGTGAAACAGGGGTTCATTCTGCGGGAAATGCCCTGGCCTTTATTCCCGAAAGGCGCATTTCTTTTTTCTCCCGTGTTCTGCCTCCCCCATACGGCAGGACGATTCAATTATCCCTCCTGATCCCCCCTGCCGGATGTGCCTCTCCCGCAGGGGGGATACTTTTTACCCCTCCCGCCAAAAACCTCCGCAAAACCGCATGAAGCACTTTCCTGTATTGCTATCTTTATAAATTACGTGTTACTAATACAAACCGTCAGGCCATCCCCGCGTCCCGAGGGAATGGCCGGGCTGACGGGAAGTTCAGTCAGAGCCTGGACTTCCCTGACTTCCCGCCCCTTTTCCCGGGCGTTTCCGGAAGGGGTTTTTCATCCGATATTCCCTGTCACCAGGGATCTGCCCAACGGCAGTCTGTCCATACGGAAACGGGATCATCGCTTTCCGCGCGAAGCGGGAGGGGAAAAGCCGCGGCGTACTGCCCCGTCTCCTCCGGGGGCGCGCCCCCATACGGGGAGGGAGTTTTTATTCCATGCATATTGCTGAAGGTGTTCTTTCCGCACCCATTCTCATCGCAGGCGGCGCTGCCTGCGCGGCCGGGCTCGCCGTGGGCCTCAAACGCCTGCCCACGGACAGGCTCGCCACAGTGGCCATCTTCAGCCACGTTCTTCATCGCCTCGCTTGTCCATGTCCCCGTCGGCCCGTCGAGCGTGCATCTGCTCTTAAACGGCCTCATAGGGCTCATCCTCGGGTGGGCGGCTTTCCCGGCCATTTTCATCGGCCTGCTTCTGCAGGCGATTCTCTTCCAGTTCGGCGGCCTCACCGTGCTCGGCTGCAATACCGTGAACATGGCCCTTCCGGCCGTTCTTTTCGGCATGGCAGCAAGACCTTTCCTCACAAAGGGGAAAGCCATGCAGCTCACTGCTGGTTTCCTCTGCGGCGTTCTGTCTGTCTTTGGCGCGGCGCTCCTCACCGCCCTCTGCATGTTCTTCACGGACGAGGGCTTCCTGACAGCGGCCAAACTGCTCTTCATTTCGGAAATCCCGATTTCCGTTGTTGAGGGACTTGTCACCATGCTCACGGCCGCTTTTCTCATGAAAGTCGATCCCGGACTTCTGCTTGGCCGCTCCGGGAAGTAGGCACACGCTTTCCGCCCCGAACCTCAGAAATCCGATGAAAAGGTACAGCCTTATGAAAAACAGGAAACACATTCTCTTTCAGGCAGTCTTCCCTGTCTGCCTGGCCGTCATCCTCTGCGCCTCGCAGAGTTTCGCCCACCGCATCAATATCTTCGCCCTCGTGGAAGCCGACCAGATCCGCGTGGAGTGCAAGTTCTCCAAAAAATCTCCCGCCCAGAACTCCCCGGTCACTATCCTGGATAAGGCTTCCGGAAAACAGCTCGCCTGGAAGAACACCGATGATCAGGGCATAGCGCTTTTCCCGGTTACCGCGGAAATGAAGTCCGCGCCTCAGGGGCTGATCGCGCACATCAACGCCGGCGAGGGGCATGAAAATGACTTTGAGATTGAAAAATCCGAGCTCGACGGTGCCTCCGCTTCTTCCGGAACGGAAGCGGATCCCGCTCCGGCCGAAACTGCCGCCTCTGAGCCGGCAAAGCCCGCGGATCCGTCCGTCTCTGCTGCTTCCTCCGTGCAGATTCCCTCGGACAGCGTAGCCGCCATGTCCCGACAGGAGCTCGAGAAGCTCATCAGTGCAGTTGTGGACAGACGCGTGACGCCCCTGCGCGTCATGATCGCCTCCCAGGTTGAAAAAGGCCCCGGCATAACGGAAATCCTCGGCGGCATCGGCTGGATCCTTGGCATCTTCGGAACCGCGGCCCTCTGCCTCAGCCGCAGAAGGAAGCCATAACGGTGAAGAACCAGCCTGACTGACCTTCTGACTGACCTTTCTTTCCCTTAAGGGACACTCCCCCGCGTTCCTTACATCCGCCCAAAGCACCTGAACCCCGGACATCTCTCTGCCCGGGGTTTTTCGTCCTGTAATAAAGAAAAATGGGCGGGGCAGCGGTCCAGGAGAGGCAGAGAGAGCAGGGCAGCCCTCCGTGTCCCGGTAAACGGGAAACCTCAGCGCGAAACCCCCGGCTTTGCCGCACGTTCCCGGCGGGCGGGAACAGCAGCAGTGACATTTTTCATCAGGATGAGATGGCGTATGTGATGGCCGGACATACTCGCAGTGCCGGGGACACAGTATGTTGTGAAACGAATCGGCCCTGCAGCAGTCCCCACCCGGTCAGGAAAAGGAACGCTGTCATGTGCGCTGGACATACCTGTTCCTGCCTTTGCCCGGCTACCAGCACTCTCTGACACGGTAACGCTGTCAGTGCTGTTCCACCGGGCGCAGTCTCATGCGGTTCTGAAGCGTCACAGAAACCTCTCTGCGCTGAACAGCCTCGACCGGATACAGCCCGTCATTATTCAGGGAACTGCGCACCTCACCTCGTTGTGATCAACGCCATGAAATCTGTCGGCGTTTTCCCGACACCACTGGGAAAGAGATGTAGATCGTCCATTCTTTCTCTGCGAACCGTTTTCTGAAAAAATTCCCGAGATGCTGTCTGCCAGACTGCTGCCGGCTCTGATTTCAGATGGAGGCCGCGCAGAAAGAGACAGGTTTCGGGACTCAGGGAGGGGACTGTCTCATAAGAGACAAGGTCTGCAGCGGGATATATGACCGATAAAACGACATATCCTGGTTTTTTGAACATGGAATGTGTCCCCGGGAAACTCTTTCAGCCAGAACGGATAATTTTCCTATTTGTGTTGCATTTTTTTTATTAATATCATTGAATTTATTTGAACAAGGCACTATAAGTTTTTATGCATGAAAAAAATCGGACACATGTGTTTGATTGGTTATCTTGTCGATATTGAGGAGGAGAGAAGTCATGCGGTCTGGTAAGAAAAGCAGAAGAAGGAACAGGAAAAGCATGGGATATATTATCCCGATGTGCCTTGCGATGTCTGGCGCACTTATGTCAGGGGTGGCCTCGGCAGAAGTTTTTTTGGGCGCAGAGTTTAGCGACATACTCGAACATGGCGGCAGCTGGAATTCCGATGATGGCCATCGCTCGATCACAAGCGATGGCGATACGGTGAAACTGGTCAACGTAGGCATAACCAACCAACACCACTATGATCAAAGTCTTTATTACATTGACGGGTTCAAAGCCCCCCAAAAAAACCTGGAGATAGAATGGAACTGGGACCCTCAATGGGGAAGCACTGGACAGGTTGGCCCTGTACGAAGTGATTCCGACAAGGTTGAGATTCAGGCGAGAGACTTCAGCCTCACATCCGATTTCGGGGAAAATTCAGATACTGGACAATGGACTAATAAGGGACTTTTCTCCAATCAGTCTAACAAATCTTCCATCGAAGTAAATGTTTCTGGAACCATCAAACTCATAACAGGGCATTTTCCCATTTTCTCCGATCCCGGCAACATTACAATCAAAGGATTCAGGGAACTCAACGCTGAAGCCAAAGGACGTATGGATGGTTCCGGGTACGTGGTCAGAAACGTAGTGGTCAGAGACGTAAAAGGAGACTGGATCCCCAGTACTATCCGGATTATTGGCACATCGGATAGCACGATCCGTCTGCTTTCACAGAAAAGCAACCGTTCTGACGACAGACAGACAGCCGTTGTAGAGGACGGGAGCCCCCAGGGGCAGGGGACACTCATCCAGGGCGGCAGCATCAGCATCATACGTAACGCCGAAGAGGCACATGCTATTGTCATGACAGCCCATTCCTACACTGAAGGGCATATCGATATCGAAGGCGCCCAGTCTGTCACCATAGGCACCCCGGAACGAAAAGGAGAGTTCGCCGTCCAAGGCTTTTCTCAGGGGGATGCAGCCTCAACCATAAACATCAATAAGGAAGCGGAAGGAACTGTCATCATCAATGGCAGGGCAACAGCGGAAAGCGCAACGGTGAATATCCGCTACGCCGGAAAGGATTCCCTGCAGAACGGCGATGTCCTGGCTGCCAAAAGCCATCCCGGTTCGAAGGAGCGTTTCTCCGAAGCCGATCATGGGACTCCGGGAACAAAAACCGGCATCATGAATCTCGTTTTTTCCGGGGCAGGCGCTGGAATGAAAGGGAATATGACGGCGGAAGAGGGAAGCAGCGTCACAGCTGATTTCTCGGGCGACAACACGTTTTTCAATGGTGATATTACAGCCCAGAAGGGCGAACGCTTTGCGGACGGGGAAACAAGCAGTGTCACGATGCGCGCTTCCGGACGGAACGCGGTGCTTACGGTTCCGAACAAAGTCAGCGTTGAGGACGGCGGCGCTTTTTCCGCGGATATCTCCGGAACGAACGCGGCCCTGAAAGGCAATGTCTCCCTGACGGGCGGTTCGGCAGATGTTTCTGTTTCAGGAGCATCATCCTTCACCGGCGACCTGGACAACCAGGGTGGCACGGCCAATGTCACGCTCAAAAACGGAGGAAGATGGACAGGTAAAGCGTCCATGTCCGGGACGGGCGCGGCCACGAATGTTTCCGTAAACGAAGGCGCCACATGGAAAGTGACAGCGGACAGTACTGTCTCCACACTGAAGGTCTCCGGCGGCCACGTAGATCTGGGAGGCATTGGCATCCGGATGAATATCGGACACCTTTCTCCCGGTGACGGAAATCCGGGCACCTTCCACATGGATCTGACGTATCACGACAATCAGTGCTCCACCTATGAAACCGCAAAGGACAGCGACTTCCTTTACGTGGGCGGCGGAACGGGACACACCTTCCGGGTTGAAGCGACGGAAAACTCCAGCATCAACGGCATGAGAGACGGGGATAAACTGTATTTCGCCAGAACCGCTCAGGGTGTCGCTGCGTTTGACGTCAACCAGGAAGTGCTGATTCGCAACTGGGACAAGATTTATAACAAGGCGCTTCGCGTAGAGACGGAAGCCGCCTCCGTGACCGAAGCAAAAGCGAAAAAAGACGCTCCATCCCTGACTGTGACCGGAGCAAAAGCGGACACAGCTGCTCCCTCCGGTTCCGTGATCGGTACCAGCGCTGACACAGCTGCTCCCTCCGGGTCCGTGACCGGTGCCAGCGCTGACACAGCCGCTCCCTCCGGAGCCATGGCCGGAGCCAAAGCGAAAAAAGCCGCGCTCTTCATGGCAGCGGCCAGCGCCGGAGAGGACACAGCCGCTCCCGCTGAGGATGCGGCCAGCTCCGGGGAAAGCACAGCCGCTTCCTCTGAAGCTGATGCCGGTAAGAACACAAAAACTGCCTCCTCGGACAATGACGACGTCTGGTATCTGACTCCTGAAAACACCCCCCTCGACAACGGATTCGTCGCCAACGCCAACGCCTATGTCCCGGGTTCGGCGCATAACGCTGCCGCTTCCATCTGGCGCGACAACGATACGCTGGTAAAGCGTCTCGGAGAACTGCGCTGGAGCAAAGACAGCGACGGTGCCTGGGGAAGAGTCATCAACAGGAAGCTTGCCAGGAGCGGAACCCAGGCCTTTGACGTCAGCATGAACACACTTCAGCTCGGCTATGACAGGAAAATTCCGTTTTCCTTCGGTGATATTTTCGTCGGCGGCGCCGTCGAACACAGCAGGGGTACCGAAAAGTACGACGATGGTGACGGCAGCGTGTATATGACAGACGGCGCGCTCTACGGAACTTTTGTCGGCAGAAGCGGCGACTACGTTGATGTCGTCACCAAAGCCGGCAGGCTGTTCACGCATTACTCCTCGGATCTGGGCGATGGCGGCGATTTCGAAAACTGGGGCTTCAGCGCCAGCGCCGAATACGGCCATAAATTCGACCTTGGCTGGTCCTGGTCCGTGGAACCGCAGGCGCAGATCAAATACAGCTACCTCTGGGGTGACGACTACACCTCGGACAACGGAGCGAAAATCTATCAGGACGACACGGACAGCCTCGTGGGCCGTCTCGGCCTCCTGGTGGCCAAGGAATTCGGGACAGGCACGGAAAACCCGGTCCGGATTTACGCCAAGGGTTCCGTCCTGCATGAATTCCTGGGTGACAGAAACGAAACGCTCTACCAGGATGTCGCGATGCATGACAGCACTGACCTCGCGGGCACGTGGTACAGCGCGGGCATCGGCGCCAATGTCGGCCTCTCGGAGAACTGTTCTTTCTACGTTGACGCGGAAAGGGACTTCGGAACGGACATCAAAGTCCAGTACCGCATCCAGGGCGGTTTCCGTTTCGAGTTCTAACTGAACCGGCACTTCTCCCATTTAATCAGACAAGAAACGCCGCGGCGCAAAAAACAATGCGCTGCGGCGTTTTTCTTTCTGCTGTCAGAACCGTTGGAAAAGACAGGGGCCGGATCAGATAAAGAGACTTTCCTTAAGCAAGAAGCTGCCCTGTTCCCCGAGCTAGTTCGAGGACCTGTACAGCGTCCCCCAGGCGTTTTCCTCGCCTATGGTAGTAGATTCCCTGTGTCCAGGATACCCCTTCGTATCATCCGGCAGCGTGAGCAGCCTGTCAGCTATAGCTGCGCGCAGGGCCTCATCAGACTGCAGGGGCATAATATCAGTGAAGCCGATCTGATGGTGGAAAAGCGTATCTCCCGAAAGAAGGATTTTCTGGGACGGGAAATAATAACAGAGCGATCCCGGGCTATGGCCCGGAACGGAGATGACCGTCACGTTCAGAGCGCCGAAGCTGACCATTCCGGGCTGCAGGGGCTGAACCCTGAAATCACTGATAGTCAGATCGAAATTCTTTGCACCGTCGCAGAGGACTTCCCTGTTGTCGATATCCTGCTGCCCCGCGAGAACGGGAAGGCCTGTCTTTTCCTGCCAGGCCGCGCATCCGGTCACATGATCGAAATGAAGGTGTGTACAGAGGAGAGCCCTCAGGGTCAGGCCATTTTCCGTCATGGCCTTCTCCACTTCCGCCGTATCGTCCGGCGGATCCACGAGAACGGCGTCAGCGCCCTGCCACACGAGGTAGGCGTTGGTGTTCAAAACACCGTAAACAAACGAACGAATCATTGCCATCTCCATGCCGGCTCTCATGCCCGGCCGCCTGACAATAAAACAGGCTATTCAAAGGGAAAATCGACAATAGAAAAACAGGAGGTCAGGAAGCCAGCCAAGGCGTCAGCGCCCGAAGTGGCCCCGAATCCGATGACCTTTTCCGCGAGTTCCTGAAGCTCCTCATCTGAGATCCCCCCGACGACAGCAGCTCTCGCTAGGTCGGCGATGTATTCCGAAAAATTCCCGGCAAGCGCCTTCCGAAGAAAGGCCTGCGCCACGATGCCGGTCTCCCCGGCGTAGGGAAGGAGGAGAGAGGCAAAAGAAAGGACGCCGGAATCACGGCTTCCGCCAGGTGACTGGGCGAAACGGCCGGCCAGGTAGCCTCCGAGGAAATCATCTCCTGCTGGCGTGAGCCCGGGGCCGAGACCTATGAGATGGCGCGCGGCCTCAGCCTCTCCGGCTGTATCGCGGGCGCACCGGGCGCGCACCATGGCAGCTGCGGCCTCTCCGGCGCAGCCCAGGATGACATCGTTGCGGACTGAAGAATGATAGGGAGCGAAGAGACGCAAAAAACCCGGGAGCTTCTTTCTGCGCACGAATCTCCAGAGCCCGAGCCGGACGTCTTCGCGAACCGGCCCGCCAGGAGGCAGACTACCTCCATCCCAGACCCGGGCACTGGAAAAATCCACACGCAGACATCCTTCCACGGTGAGAATCTGCCCGTCAAAAGAGCACGGGGCACCGACGCTGATAAATTTTTCAAAAGGCGTGGGGAGTTCCTGGACGCGGCAGCCCCATGACGCCATGGGAAGCCCGGGAGCGAGAACGACCACAAGAGTGGTGTCCCCTTTTCCCGGAGAAAATTCCAGATTGAGCGCGCGGCGGAAGACGGACTGCACGACGCCGCGGGATCCAAAGGGCGGGAGGCTCGTGCCTTTCGACTCCGCATGAAGGACGACCGGACCGGTTGGGACAGACACAGCACTACCCTCTCATCGCTTCACGCTTCGCCTTGTTGGCGGCGAGAATGTCCAAGGCCTTCTTCAGTTCCTGATCGGCCATGCAGGTTCCGGCACCGTAATAGTGCAGCACCTCGGCCGAAAGGCTCAGGACGTCGGGATCGTCCCTGCGCCGCGGACGGGGCAGTTCCACATGAATGATTTTCTTTATGCTCGAGGGAACCGGATTGATGACAACGATGTAGTCGCTCAGGAAGACGGCTTCCTCCACTTCATGCGTCACGAACAGGATGGTTTCACGCAGTTTGGCCCACAGCTGCAGGAAAAAGCACTGCAGGCCAGTCCTCGTCTGGTAGTCGAGGGCGCTGAAGGGCTCGTCCATGAGAATGATGTCTGGCGCCGTCACGAGCGTGCGCGCGATGGCCACTTTCTGGCGCATGCCGCCCGAGAGCTCGCGCGGATAATGATCGAGGTAGTTGCCGAGACCAAAGGCCCTGAGGTACGCGGTGGCGAGCTCTTTTCGTTCAGGGGCAGGCATGCCCTGGATCTCAAGGCCGAAAGCGGTATTCTGCAGAGCTGTCAGCCAGGGGAATAGATTGATTTCCTGGCTCACCAGCCCCACACGGCCGAGGCGCGGAATTGCTTTGCCATCGATGAGAATCTCTCCGGAATCGGGTTCCTCCATGCCGGAAATACTGCGCAGAAGCGTGCTCTTGCCGCAGCCGTTGCCACCAAGCAGCGTGACGAAACTCCCCTTCGGGACATGCAGGGTGATATCTTCGATAATGGTTTTGCGGCCTTTTCCGTCGGACGTCGGATAGCTTTTGGAAACGTGATTCAGCGTCAGATCAGATGCCATGACTTATACCCTGTGGAGGAGACGCCTGGAGGTGTAGCAGAGCAACCTCTCCAAGAAAATACCGATGATGCCGATGACAACCATGCCTGCGATAATAAGATCGAGACGCTGCAGGTCACGGGCCGTCATGATCATGTACCCGAGACCGTAACCGTCCTGGGTACCGGTAAATTCGGCAGCAACCAGGGTCATCCAGGCTACGCTCATGCCGAGGCGCACGCCTGTGAGTGCGCTCGGGAGAGCCGCAGGAAGCAGCACCTTGAACCAGATCTGGCGTTTGTTCGCCCCGAGCACCTCGGCCGCGCCAACGAGCCCGACAGGCGCGTTCAAGACACCGGATATGGTGTTGACGAGGATGGGGAAGAACGAGCCAAGAAAAATGATGAAACAGGCGGAAGGAAAGCCAATGCCGAACCAGAGCATGGAAAGAGGTATCCACGCAAGGGGCGGCACCGGACGCAGGAATTCAAAGAAAGGACCGAGAACGGCGCGTGCCACGTGACTTCCTCCAATGAGGACGCCAAGCGGCAGCGCCAGCACAAGGGCGGAAAGAAATCCGGCAGCCACCAGCTTGAGGCTGTAGAAAACGTGCAGATGCAACACATATCCCGGAGGAAGCCCTTCAGACTCGAGCTCATAAAGGCCCCGGATAACATCAAGCGGAGACACAAGCCTGTCGGCAGGAATAAGCCCCCAGGAGCAGAAGGCCTGCCAGAGGAGAATCAGACAGGCGGGGCATATCCAGTGGAAAGGCTTACCGGATTTCTTCTTTGCCATTACTTTACCAGAGACTTGATGAACTGCCCGGTGAAGGCGGTCTCATCCGGAACGTTGATAAGCTTGAAAGCGTTAAGGAAGTTCACGTATTCCTTTTCCTGCTCAACGGCCGGAACAGCCGTGTAGGCCACGTGCGAAAAAGCTTCGCGCACGGTCTTCTCATCCATGCCGGTATGCTTCACGGCGATGGCGATGGCTTCGTCAGGATGCTCGGAAATGAACTTCATGGCAGTCTCATGGGCCTTCACGACCTTGGCTGCCTCGCCGCTCGCGATGGCTTTGTCAGAAGCCACCAGGCCGCAGCAGGGATGGCCGGGCCACATATCGGAGGAATCAGCGAGGATACGGCCCTGACCGCTCACAACAGCTCTGGCCGGGAAAGGCTGCCAGGCGATGAACGCGTCAATCTGACCGCGGCTCAGGGCAGTGGCCATTTCGGAAGGAGAAATGGTGATGAAGGTGACGTCCGTGGGGGCGAGGCCGGCTTTCCTGAAGCTGCGGCGCACGAGGAAATCCTGCACGGTGCCGTTACCGGGAACGGCGATGCGCTTGCCCTTCATTTCGGCAAGGCTCTTCAGCGGGGAATTGGGAGCCACGACCACGGCAGAACCGCCGGTGTTGACCTGAGCCACGAGATGGATGTTTTTCATGCCCCGAGCAAAGGCGATGGTGGACGGAGCCTCACCGACATATCCCATATCAATGGAGTCGGACTTGAAGGCTGTCATGAGTTCGGGACCAGCATGAAAAGCACCGGCGACCTTCACATCCACGCCTTCCTTCACAAAGAGCCCTTTATCGAGGGCAACCCAGAGAGGAAGATGGTGCAGGTCGTTCTGAAGGTAGGCCATGCGCACGGCAGCCTGGCTTTCCGGCACGGCCGTGAACTGTGCCAGCGCGAATGCCGCGCAGAAGAAGAGAACGACACCTAGAAATTTTTTCATACATACTCCTATGACTGAACGCCACGTGGAAAGAGCAGACAGACCCTGCCGCTGCGCATCCAGGGCTTCATCGAATGTAATGTCCCCAGAGCGAGATTTTTTTCGCAGAGGGCACGGTTTTCGGGGCACGGTTCATAACCGGCGCTTTTCCACGCATGTTCCAGGGCGTCAGGTCTGGATGAAAAAGAGGGGGGCGCCGTACCGGGCAGCGCCGGAGAAAAGCTCTCCGAGGCTGAAGGGAGTAAGGTAATCAACAATATTGCTCAGATGGACAAAATCGTAACCGCCCTGCCCCACGCGGGCTACCATGTCGCCGGTCACGCCGTGGACACGGTCGAGCCCCTCACGCACACGGGCAAGGTGTTCATCGTCAAAAAAGAAGCGGACGCGGAAGAAACTGCGCATCGCGGAGATGACATTCTCAAAGCTGTAATGGCTTCCGCGCCTCGCATAAAAGGCATTCAGTTCGGGAAGAATGGCGGACTTCAGCCACTCCCGGAGTTCCCGGGACGTCTTCGCGCCCCGCACGGTCTCACAGAGTTTTTCCAGGTAGGTCTTCTGGAAAGGCGAAAGATCAACACATTCGATCCGCGCGTCCCCGGGAAGGGATGGGATCATATCGAGAGCGAGCATCCCCGAGCCCGTGACAAAAAGAGGTCTGTGCGGGGGAACAGGAAGGAGGGAGAGGACGTCTCTCGCGACCTCTGCGTCCTCATTGGGGAGATAAAAGCGGGTCTCCCCCTCCCAGTCAGGAGCGCCGTTCATGAGCGGCGCTCCCCAAAGCCGATAAACGGCTGTTTCCCCCAGTCTTGCAGCAGGGCGGAACGCCCGCCCTGCTGCAACATGACCTGACTGCCGTCTCGGAATCCGCCAATACGCGCAGCGTACAGTCCACGCGCAAGGAAGGGACGGACGAGCTCGGGCAGTTTTTCCTCCCTTGCGGAGAGGAGGAAACCGTAGGAAAAGAATGCCCTGAGGAAGGGCTCCAGCCACACCTCGCGGTCGTAGCCTCCGGGAACAGGAACACTGTCGGTGTCAATGTAGGCTCCCACACCGGAACACTCGGCAAGCATGACGAGGGTGCCGGCTATGCCGGCCATACTCACGTCCTTCCCCGCGCACGTGAGCCCCGCCTCGGCAGCCTCAGGAAGAAGCTCCAGATTGCCGACGAGATTCGCGTCATGACGGGGAAGCGTGCAGTTCCAGTAATTGGATTTTTCAAGCCATCTGCCATCCATATTGGTCACGAGGACCAAGGCATCGCCAGGCTTCGCGTCAAAGCTTGTGATGAGCTTCTTCGCGCGGCCCATGATGGCCAGGGCCAGGGACGGCTCATCCGCAGTCGCCTGCACATGACCGCCGACAATAGGCACATTGAAGCGCTTCGCGTTGTCACGCATGCCCTGGCACATTCTTTTCAGGATGTCGTCCTGAGGGGCACCAATGACGTCAACCATAGCGAGCGGCCTGCCGCCCATGGCGTAGACATCGTTCACGTTGGCGAGAACAGCGCTTCGTCCGGCCAATTCGGGATTTTCAACGCACAGACCGGGAAGTATTCCCTCTGCGGCGAGCAGGAGATATCCCCCGCTGCCGTCCGGTATGGCGGCCGTGTCGTCTCCGTTCGCAATGCCCGAGGACGCAAACGCGTCCCCGAAGGCAGAGCGGACAAAATCAATGGAGCGCTTGCCGCTGAAAACTTCCGAGCGGCGGAGCTTATTTGCCAGTTCCTGTAGTTCCATTTTCATCGCCTCCCATGGCTTCAAGCAACAGGGCGTCGACGCCGGCGACTGCGATGGGGTCGCCCATCTTTTTGACGTTGCCGTTGAAGCTGCCCTGACAGAACGGGCACATGGTTACGAGCATTTCGGCACCCGTGTCCATAGCTTCATGAAGGCGATCCTGGCAGATCTGATCTGCCAAATCGGGATAATTGGACTTTACGCCGCCGCCGGCGCCGCAGCAGCGGGAGTCGGGGCCGTGATGGGGCATTTCGCGGAATTCAAGTCCGGGAATAGCCCTGAGTATGGTCCTCGGCTCTTCAAAGAGGCCCTGGGCCCTGCCCACATGGCAGGGATCGTGATAGGTCACGATCTTATGAATGGGCTTCGTCAGGCTGATTTTGCCTTCCCTGACAAGGCGGGCGTAAATTTCACTGAAGTGGAGGAACTTCACCTTGAGAGGCAGACCGAGTTTCTTCGCCCAGATGGGATAGTCATGCTTGAGGGTCTTGGAGCAGCCGCCGCAGGGAGTAACGACTTCCTTCGCTCCGGAAGCGTTGAAGAGTTCGATGTTGTGGCGGATGACGCTCTCGGCGGCTTCCTTCTGGCCTGTCCTCAGGATGGGGCTGCCGCAGCAGTGCTCCTTGCCACCCATATACATATAGGGAATGCCGGCCTTCTGCAGGATGGTCACGCCGGTGCGCAGCATGGCGGGCACGCGGTAGGAGGCAGT
>ERZ779874.1830-NODE-1830-length-19289-cov-7.464542_pt1 | contig 19289 bp, 18 predicted proteins | sample MGYA00511031_ERZ779874 | MGnify/ENA primary metagenome ERZ779874 (study PRJEB29588, sample SAMEA2156850) | human gut metagenome | biome: human gut; feature: human-associated habitat; material: faeces | place: Denmark | collected 2008/2010 ...
TATGCAGCTTAAATTATTTGGTTAAAGGTGTTCAATTTGAACTTGCAATTTTAGATTGTAAAATATAATGCAACAGTAAAAAACTCATATTGGCAGTTTCCTGTAAAATGTAAATAGCGACAAATACATTATAGAAAGGACTACCAATATGAGTTACTCCCATCTTACCATAAAAGAACGTTATCAGATAGAAGCATATGTGCTTGAAGGCCATTCTGTTCGTAAAATTGCGTCCCTTATGAAGGTACATCCTTCTACCATTTCTCGTGAGTTCAAGCGTTCACCGGGACAGTATTTCGCTGAACGTGCAGAAGCCCATGCCTCCTTATGCCGCTCTACCAAGGGGAGACGCACCATCTTTACTGCTTCTCTAGCTAAAACCATTGAAGACCGGTTAAAGAAAACTTGGTTCCCAAAGCAGATTGCTCAATCCCTTAAAGGAAAAGTTCCCTACTTTAAAACCATCTATAACTGGATTCATAATAAACAACTTTCCGTCGATAAAAAGGTTCTTCGTCGTAAAGTAAAACCTTTCAGAACCATGGAAACCAGAGGAAAGTTCTTGATTGGAACTCCCATCTCTGACAGGCCTCCCGAAGTAGAGACACGAAAGACCTTTGGGCATTGGGAGATTGATACCGTAGTATCTCCTCGTGGAAAAGATAAGGCCTGTGTAGTCCCTTTTCTGGAGCTCAAAACACGTTTCTATGTGACGATTCGTATGCCGGGTTGTTCTGCCACATCTATGTAATACAGCTGATAACACGATATGAAAAGAACTGTTTCCGAAGCATGACATCAGACAAAGGGAAGGAATTTGCCTGTTTTCGGGAGATAGAGGCCATGGGCATTCCCTTCTATTTTGCAGAGGTATATTCCTCATGGCAGCGCGGAGCCAATGAAAATTCCAATGGTCTGCTCAGAGAATTTTATCCTAAGGGGACATTATTCCCTGCCATCAATCAGGAAGAGCTGGATAGAAGCGTGTCATTGATTAATGAAAGACCACGAAAATGTCTTGCATCAGAGGTGCTTACACAGGAAATTTCTAATTTGTGACAAGTGTTGCGTTATTTATTGCAATTCGCCTTACAAAAATTGTCTGATCAAAGGAGTTTGTAAATGAAAGAGCCGATTCGAGTATTGCAGATTATCGGGATTGTAGCCGGAGGCGGCGTAGAGGCTGTTGTTTTGAATTATTATAAACACATCGACCGGACAAAGGTGCAGTTCGATTTCATTGTTCATAATGATAACAAAATCGACATTACTCAGAAAGTTGAGGCCATGGGGGGTAAGGTGTATAAAGTGACGCCCTACTATAAAAATCCTATTGCTTTTATGTGGGATATTTATAAAGTTATCAAAAGGCATCACTATCGCATCGTTCACTCCAATATGAACACACTATCTGCTTTTTCACTTTTTGCGGCATGGGCGGCTGGAGCTCCTGTGCGTATTCTTCATAACCATAGTACTTCATCTCCGGGGGAAACCAAGCGGAACATCATGAAATTCATGCTGCGTCCATTTGCCAGGCTGTTTGCCAATCATTACCTCGCCTGCAGCCGACTGGCCGGAGAGTGGATGTATGGCAGGAAAATGATGGACAGTGGGAAAGTTACTATCGTCAATAATGCCATAGACTTGAAGAAATATGCTTTTAATCCGCAAAAGAGAAATTTATTAAGGAAAGAGCTGGGGCTTGCCGATGAATTTGTCATCGGCCATGTAGGACGGTTCATGTTTCCGAAAAACCATGAATTCCTTATTGATGTATTTGCAGAAGCCTATAAGAAAAATCCACATATGGCGCTGCTTCTAGTTGGTGATGGGCCCTTGAGACCGGCTATGGAAGAAAAGGTAAGGAAACTGGGACTCACAGACCATGTGAAATTCCTCGGCTTGAGAAATAATGTACAGGATTTCTATCATGTGATGGATATTCTTGTCTTGCCCTCACATTACGAAGGGCTGCCGGTGGTGGGAGTGGAAGCCCAGGCAAATGGACTTCCCTGTCTCTTTTCCACAAAGGTGACAAAAGAGACGCGTCTTACTCATTCGGCACAGTTTTTGGATTTAGAGGCAGGTGCTTCCATGTGGGCGGAAGAAATTATATCTATAAAATGTGAAAGAAACAAGAAAGCAGGGGACGAATTGAGGCAAGCAGGTTTTGAGATATATAAAGAGGCAGAAAAGTTGGTAAAATTCTATATCGAATTGTCAACCGGGGGGGGTACATGAGGAGTTAAAATCTCTACGTCCGGTACCTGGGCCTAGCCTGAAGCGATATATGCCAGACGCTTTCATGCAATTGATGGAAATGGCGGAAATTGCATGAAAGTACTGCATGTGGGAGAATATGTACAGGGCGGCGTGGCAACCTATATATCAATGCAAGTTGTTGTTATTATACCTGTTTACCATCCGGATAAGAAATTCAATTCTCTACTCCGAATGCTAAAACAGCAGGAAGATGTTCTTTTTGATCTTTATATTGTAAATTCCGGATCTGATAAAAAACAGTATGAGAAAGACTTAGATGGCTTATCCTATACTATGGTGGATATCGATCCGAGTACATTTAATCATGGTGGAACCAGGCTGAAGGCTGCGGAAACCTGCGAAAAATATTCTTTTCTTGTTTATATGACGCAGGATGCTGTTTTGGCAGATAAGCATTCACTTTCTAATCTTTTGAAGGCTTTTGCAGATAAGGATGTTGGGTGTGCCTACGGAAGGCAATTACCAAATGCTGATGCCGGGATTTTGGCAGCTCATGCCCGCCTTTTTAACTATCCCGATAAAAGCCAGATAAAGCAGCTTTCTGATAAACAACGACTTGGAATTAAAACGGTCTTTATCTCAGATACCTTTGCGGCTTATCGGCGTAGCGCACTATATGCGATAGGGAATTTTCCTGAACACGTAATTCTGAGTGAAGATACGTATGTAGCAGCAAAAATGGTATTAGCCGGATGGAAGGTAGCATACTGTGCTGATGCAAAGGTATACCATTCCCATAACTATACAATAATGCAGGAATTCCGGCGGTACTTTGATACAGGGGTCTTTCATGCGGAGGAGCCTTGGATTCGAAAATCTTTTGGCGTTGCAGAAGGGGAAGGCAAACGTTTTGTACTATCGGAGACCCGTTATATTCTGTCCCACAAGCCTTGGCTTATTATTTCGATGGTCATGAGAGATGGAATGAAGTTCCTTGGATATAGAATGGGAATTTCATATCGCTTCCTGCCGCGGGGATTTATTAAGAAAGTTAGCATGATGAAGAGCTACTGGAAATAAAGAATCATAAATATGCATTATAAAACCAAATAGATCAGATTTCCGTGTGAGTAAGAAAAAGAAACTGTAAAGGAAATGAACAAACACATTAGTCAGAGAAGACAACGTACGGAAGATATCAAAGCGGCCGGTTTTGATTCGGCAGAAGAGGCTCGTAGATTGGAGTCTTATTATAGTAAAGTTGTGATGAAGTAAGGAATGGGACACTTTGAAAACGATTACTATCGCCATGGCCATTTATAAGCCTGGAATAGATTGGCTCATAGAGGAACTGGATTCCATATATAACCAAACGTATCGGGATTTTCAGGTGCAGGTGTGGGATGACTGCCCGGAAGATTTGAATGACTATAATGATTTATTTAAAAGTCATTTGAAAGAAATCCCCTTTACTATCCATAAAGGAAAGAAAAATCTGGGGTCTAATGGAGCATTTCAGAACTTGACAGAGTTGACGGATACTCCTTTCATCGCTTACTGTGACCAGGATGATATATGGATGCCGGATAAGCTGCAGGTTTTACTGGGGCTGCTTAAGGCCAGTGAGAGTAATACATTGGCTTTCAGTGATATGATGGTGATTAATGGTAAATCAGAACTGGTGGCTGATCGGATTGCGCAGGTGAGACCGCGTCAGGTTTTCTATCCAGGAAAAGATGCACTGTTGCATTTGCTGGCAAAAAACTTCATCACAGGATGTACTATGATGATGAAAAGTAATATTGCAAAATCGGCAATTCCTTTTCCTCCTTCAGTATTTCATGATTGGTGGCTGGCTATTTGTGCTGCCTCTAAAGGCAAAATTGTAATGGCAGATAAGCCATTAATGAAGTATCGAATCTATGGTGGTAATCAATCTGCAGTGCTCAAGGGAATTGTTGATAAATCATCATATTATGAAAAACGCGTTTTGGCGCAAATGGAACTTGTCGACCGTGCATGGGAAGTGTTTGGACCTGATGATACCATAAATTTAGCAAGAAAATGGTGCCATGCTAGGGCTGGATATTTTGAGCATCCAAACATTAAGGATTTGATGATTATGATGTCGCTAAGGCAGTATAATAAATCGACGGTACTCTTTGAGACGGTACTGCCATTTATGCCGAGTATTATTTTTCATAAAGTAGTTGAAGCGGTACAACAGGGAAAAATGTAATTTCCCGTAACAGTGCTTCAATAACGTCAAGAGCGTTCATTCTTATATATTCTAAATTAAGAAATTATTCAATAGCAATAATTCGATTGCTTAACTGCTGTATGAAAGGCCGTAATTGAATATGTAGGTGGTTATGATGGAAGAAAAGGTTATTTTTTATGAAAAAAGTACAGCTGGAAATTCCTCAGATTTTCTTAAAGAGCCTAATTTAACCCTTGATGAGCTAAGAAGTAAGCTGGCCCAGGATCTTCAGGTAGATCATTTGAATTTTCTGCTGGGAGCTGGATGTTCCAGCTACATGGAAAAGAATGAGAAAGATGAACAATGGGAGGAAAAATCTATTCCTACCATGCGTGAATTATTTAAGCGGTTTTGCGACAATAAGCCTGATTTTCATATTGGACCACTAAAGTCTATGGAATGCTTTAATAGCAATCTTGAAAAAATGATAGAGTCAATGCAGGCAGTACAAGTAGTGGATAATACAATTAACCAGGGATTCATTGAAAGTAATGCGAAAATTGATGACAGAATAGATAGTAAAACTACTGAGGTCCAAAATTTTATCTGTGAACAGATAAAAAATGGAATGGTAAGACAAGATATTCATGGAGAAATTACAGATTCACCTGTTCTACAGTTATATGAAGAATTTTACCAGAAGATTGCTCAACGCAGCAGGGAAAATCCTATAAATATTTTTACAACGAATTACGATTTATTCAATGAAATGGCTCTTGATAACTTGGGATTTCCTTATAATAACGGATTTACAGGAACTTATAGAAGAAAATTTAATCCTTTAAGTTACCACTATATGTATGTAGAAAATCTGAATCTACATGATGCAATGTGGCAGAAGGTTTCTAATTTTTTTAATCTTGTTAAGATTCATGGCTCCATCTCATGGGTTAGAGAAGGAGAGAAAATTATTGAAAAGAATTATGACGATATAAAATCAGAAGAAACTGTGATGATTTATCCAACTCCTTTGAAAGACAGGTCGACGCTGATGGTTCCTTATTCTGATTTATTTCGAATGATAGAGAACCAGCTGGCATTACGAAACAGTCTTCTTATTGTCATTGGATACAGTTTCAGTGATGATCACATAAACCGTGTAATATTCAATGGGTTTCAAAGTCCTTCATTCCGGTTGGTAGTATTTGGCGATCCGGTTTCTAATAAAGGAATAGGGAAATTATTAGAATTAGGTGACTCTAGGATTTCAGTTATTTATTCTAAAGGAAATGATAAGATCCATTATTTTAAAGGATTCGTCGAGAAAGCTCTGCCGGATATCAGTCCGGATATTAAGGAGAGTGTAGAGACAAATTCTTCTAACAAACTTATCGCTGATTATAAAGGAGCAGAGAGTTGAATAGCAGAACAATTGGGCGACTTGTTTCAGTTGGCCCTAAAGGGGTAGTTTCAGAAATCCTTGATGGTCTAGGAAGCCATGTGACAACGAGAGATGGTGTCCGCTTTATTGGCGAAGTTGGTTCTTATGTTTGCATTCATGAGCTGGGTAGGACGGTTATTGGGGAAATTACTGGAGCTGGTGAGGAACCTGATTGGGAAGAATGGAATCATGATGATACTAAGGCTCGTAAGCCGATAGGGAAGCGTCGTGTCTACATTTCTTTGATTGGAGAAATCCAATCAGGAAAATTCAGCTTTGGCGTATCAAAAATGCCTCTTTTATATGACGAAGTGGATATAATTTCATCTGATGACTTGGCCTTGATATTTAATGGGACAGATTACTTGGAAATTGCTGATCGGGGTATGTCAAAGCTAAAAAGGCTGGGTATAGGACAGTCTGTTGTTTTTCCGGAGTATGAGATTACTGTTGATATTAACAATTTCTTTGGGCATCATTTTGCCGTATTCGGAAATACAGGAGCGGGAAAATCTAATACGCTGGCTGTTATTCTGCAAAAGATTTTTAAAAAACAGAATTATGCTGCTAAAGGTGCAGCTTTTGTAATTTTCGATACCAATGGGGAATATGAGAATGTGGTACATACTATTAGTAAGGTGAATTCTGACATTAATACGCGTTCGGTATGTGCTACAGATGAGATGGTAGATAGTAAGTTGGAAATACCGGTATGGAGTCTAACTGTTGAAGATTGGGCAATTTTATTGCATGCCAGCGAAAAAACACAACTTCCCATTCTGCGAAGGGCTATTTGGATAGCAAAGGCTTTTTGTTCCTCTGATCAGAATTCAAGCCACCCTGGTCAGATAAATAATTTAAAAAATCATATACTGGCTACGGCGCTTTTAGGGGCTATTAATAGTTCAGATACTTCGCCATCTAAAGCTGATAAATTAAAGGCTGTACTGGAAATCTTCCATACAGACGAGATTTCTGTTGCAACTGACGTGAAGGTTCCCAACCAGAAATCAACGAGAACTATAGGAGACCTCATTAAAGTAATTTATGGCCAAATTAACGGGTTGGATGCTTTGATTAAACATTTATCTTCATTTCGCGACTTAGATATTTCAAGTATACATGATTATTTAAGAAATCAGACATGCTTATATGATTTTCATGATTTTAGTAAAGCTGTGGAGTTAGCGACCTTATATGAAGGAAGTATTGGTTCTTCCAGAATTCAGGAATATACATCGACCCTCATTATAAGACTTCAGGGGTTAGAAGAAAGTGTAGCTGGGAAGATCTTTACCAAGACAAGTTTCAAAAGTACTTCCGCATATATTGAAAATATGCTTGGACAGGATAATCAGATTATCCGAGTTGATATTAGTCAAATGGATGATGAATCCGCAGAGGTAATCATAAAAGTTCTCTCAAAATTAATGTTTGACTATCTCAGAATGCAAGATAGAAAAGCACAGAAGCCGATTAATCTTATTGTAGAAGAGGCTCACCGATTTATGATGGGACAAATGGTATATGGGGTGCTTGGATATAATATTTTTGAACGTATTGCCAAAGAAGGACGCAAATATGGCTTGCTCTTAGGCATTTCTTCTCAGCGCCCAAGTGAACTATCTAAGACGGTTGTGTCGCAATGCAGTAATTTTATTGTACATAGAATCCAGAATCCCGATGACTTAATGTATCTTTCACACATGGTTCCTTACGTTACGCAAGGAATTATAAATCAGCTTACTTATTTGCAAACTGGAACAGCTTTAGTTTTTGGAACAGCTATAAATCTTCCGGCTTTAACTAAATTTGAAGGTGCTAATCCGGGAACAGACAGCAGTAGTGCTGATATATCTGAAATTTGGTATCATGAATAGCGATAAATTGTTTTTTGAAATAAATATGAATAAATGGTATGTTTGCCCATAGATTAAGATATTACTAAACTTTAATCATAAAGCATGTCTAAGAAAGTGAGGAAATTATGAAAGGAATTATTCTGGCCGGAGGATCCGGTACAAGGCTTTATCCGCTTACTATGGTTACATCAAAGCAATTGCTTCCTATATATGATAAGCCAATGATTTTTTATCCTCTTTCCACGCTAATGCTGGCAGGAATAAGGGATATTCTGATTATTTCCACACCTAAGGATCTGGATAACTTTAAGAGACTTCTGGGAGATGGAAGCCGGTACGGCATTCGCCTCTCTTATAAAGAACAGCCTTCACCGGATGGACTGGCTCAGGCGTTTATTCTTGGAGAAGATTTCATTGATGGTGAACCATGTGCCATGATTCTGGGGGATAATATCTTCTATGGTGCCGGATTAACCAAATATTTGAAAGCGGTTGCTGCGAATAAAGAAGGGGCTACTGTTTTTGGATATTATGTAGATGATCCGGAACGGTTTGGGGTTATTGATTTCGATGAACAGGGGAAAGCTAAATCCATTGAGGAGAAGCCCGCTCATCCAAAGTCCAACTATGCGGTAACCGGACTCTATTTCTATGATAGTCATGTCTGTGAATATGCGAAAACCATTAAGCCATCGGCTCGTGGAGAACTCGAGATTACTGACTTAAATAAGATTTATCTGGAAAAGAAAAAGTTGAATGTCATTACACTTGGAAGAGGATATGCGTGGCTGGATACTGGGACAATGGATTCCTTGTATGAAGCTTCAGTTTTTGTGCGGTCGATTGAAACAAGGGCAGGTATTCACATTTCTATGCCGGAAGAAATTGCCTATGTCAATGGATGGATAGATAAAGAAGCTCTTGCAGATAGCGCAAAAAAATATGGGAAGAGTCCTTATGGACAGTACCTCAGGAAAGTAGTAGAAGGAAAGATTCTGAAAGAAAATTAAGAATAGATATAGTGTACAATTAGCAGATTGAACAAGATTATCTGCTAATATATGGATAAGGAGTATAGGAATGACAATCATTGTTACCGGTGGCGCAGGATTTATCGGATCTAACTTTATTTTTTATATGATGATGAAATATCCAAACTACCGCATCGTGTGTCTGGATAAGCTGACCTATGCAGGTAATCTTTCTACACTGGCACCTGTTATGGATAAACCAAACTTTCGTTTTGTAAAAATGGATATCTGCGACAGAAGATCGGTCTATCATCTTTTTGAGGAAGAACATCCGGATGTGGTCGTAAATTTTGCAGCAGAATCTCATGTGGACCGCTCTATCGAAAATCCACAGATTTTCCTTGAGACCAACATCATCGGAACTTCTGTACTGATGGATGCATGTCGGAAATACGGCATCAAGAGATATCATCAGGTTTCTACGGATGAAGTTTATGGGGATTTGCCGTTGGATAGACCGGATCTTTTCTTCACGGAAAAGACGCCCCTTCATACAAGCTCTCCCTACAGCAGCTCCAAGGCAGGAGCCGATCTTCTGGTGGGCGCATACCATCGTACTTATGGCTTGCCGGCTACCATTTCCCGCTGCAGCAATAACTACGGACCTTATCAGTTTCCGGAAAAGCTGATACCCCTCATGATGATGAACGCCCTGGAGGATAAGCCCCTTCCGGTGTATGGGGATGGGAAAAACGTAAGGGACTGGCTCTATGTGGAGGATCACTGCAAGGCCATCGACCTGATCATCCATAAAGGCACCGTAGGGGAAGTTTACAATATCGGCGGCCATAATGAAATGGCAAACATTGACATTGTGCGGCTTATCCTCAAGGAACTGGGAAAACCGGAAAGCCTTATCACCTATGTGAAGGATAGAAAAGGACATGACCGGAGATATGCTATTGACCCGGCCAAGATTCATAAAGAACTGGGATGGCTGCCGAAAACGAAATTTGCAGATGGCATTAAGAAGACTATCCGCTGGTACCTGGACAATAAGCCCTGGTGGCAGGAAATCGTAAGCGGAGAGTATCAGAATTATTATAAGAAGATGTATGAGTAAACCGCTATCCGCTATCCGCTATCGGCTGTCCGTGGGGAGTTAGTGAGACCGTGAGTAAGTGAGACAGTGGGAAAGTGAGACAGTGACCACTACCAGCCGATAGCGGTAAACTTATAAAGGAGTGTACGTACGATGAAAGTTCTTGTAACAGGAGTGACCGGGCAGCTTGGTTATGACGTAGCTAAGGAACTGGAAAGACGTCATATCGAATACAAAGGCGTCGGTTCCAAAGATATGGACTTGACCGTTCCGGCGGAAGTGGAGAAAGTAGTGGCTGCGTATCATCCGGATGCTGTTATTCACTGTGCTGCTTATACAGCCGTGGATAAGGCGGAAGATGAATATGGCAGGGCCATGGATGTCAATGCAAAGGGAACGTTGGCTCTCGCGAAGGCTGCTAAAAAAATTGATGCGAAGATGCTTTACATATCCACCGATTATGTGTTCAAAGGGCAGGGCACGGAGGCTTTTGCAGTAGATGCCTCTACAGCGCCGCTGAATGTGTACGGACTGACCAAGCTTTTTGGTGAAGAGGCCGTACAGATGGAACTTACGAAATATTTTATCGTCCGTATTTCCTGGGTCTTTGGTAAAAATGGAAATAACTTTATCAAAACCATGCTCCGCCTGGGGCAGACCCATGATAAACTGACTGTTGTGGCAGACCAGTGGGGCTCCCCAACCTATACGGCAGACCTGGCGCCGCTGCTCTGCGATATGGTAGAGACTGAGAAATATGGAATCTATCATGCAACGAATGAAGGCATCACCAACTGGGCTGAGTTCGCAGCAGCCATCATGAAAGAAGCCAATTTCTCCTGCCGCATTCGGCCTATCCCTTCCTCGGACTATCCCACTAAGGCTGTCCGGCCGCTGAACAGCCGCTTGGATAAAAGCTCACTGGATAAGGCCGGCTTCACAAGGCTGCCGGAATGGAAGGATGCGCTGAGAAGGTATCTGAAGGAAATCGGAGTTCTTGGCGGTTGATTTATGGCTTCCGGCTGTGGGCTGTCGGCTCTCTATTCTCCAGTCCCGAATCTAGATTCCCGACTCCCGAGCCCTCGTCTCGATTCCCGAGCCCCGACACTCGAGCATACGCCGAAAATCGAAATTTTGTCTTCAGTAGATTGCCGGGTTTTGAAGTTGACGGTGCTCAGCTTTAAGATGTCGAGCAAGGCGAGACGAATGGCTGACAGCCGGTAGCTGGTAGCCGGCAGCCTGCAGACGACAGCCGATTGCCAACAGCTTGCAACTCAGCATTTAGCGATGATATGAATACTTAATAGGAACAAAAGGAGAAAGATTATGGGACAAATTAAGGTAACTAAAAACGTTGGCGGCATTGAAGGGCTCTGCATCATTGAACCAGCCGTTCATGGAGATGAACGGGGCTATTTCATGGAAACCTATAACCAGAGAGATATGGAGGAAGCAGGATTCCATATTAACTTTGTACAGGATAACCAGAGCATGAGTACCAAGGGGGTACTCCGCGGCCTCCATTTCCAGAAACACTATCCCCAGTGCAAGCTGGTGAGAGCCGTGCGGGGCAGTGTCTTTGATGTAGCCGTAGACCTTCGGGCTGATTCTCCCACCTACGGAAAATGGTATGGTGTAGAGCTGACTGAGGAAAACAAAAGGCAGTTTCTCATTCCTGAAGGCTTTGCCCATGGTTTTTTGGTTCTTTCTGATGTAGCCGAATTCTGCTACAAGGTAAATGATTTCTGGCACATCAATGATGAAGGCGGCATGGCATGGAATGATCCGGTAATCGGCATCCAGTGGCCCCATGTGAAGGGCACTTACCAGGGCAGCTGCTCTGCAGAAGGATATACCCTGGATGACGGCACCCCGCTGAACCTCAGTGATAAAGACCAGAAATGGCTGGGGCTGAAGGATACGTTTAAGTTTTGAGATAGTAAGAGAGTGCGGCAACGTGAAAGGAGCCGCCGACCGCAATCAGCTATCTGGTTATCGATTTCAGTAGTACTTATTGGTAATCTGCCCGATTTTAAAGCGGGAAAGCTGATGTATAAATTTATATTGATGAAAAGTGCATTTATAAATTTTTAATATTCGTCTTACTGCTTTGAATAGGGAGTTTTTATGATATTAGCTGGAGTTGTAACATTATATAACCCGGATAAGGATGTCGTTGGAAATCTTTTAAGCTATGCTTCTTTTTTAGGACATTTTTATATTTTTGACAATTCTCCATCTCCACATGAAGATATAAAAGAAAAAGTAGAAAAAACCACATGCGTTACGTATTTTTGGACGGGAGAAAATAAGGGCATTGCTGCGTGCTTAAATCAAGCATTACAATTAGCAGACAAGGAAGGTTTTCAGTGGCTTTTGACAATGGATCAGGATTCGCGTTTTATGACAGAGCATATTCCCGAATATCTATCTTGTCTATCTAAAGCAGATGAGAATGTATATGGTATTTGCCCCACATTTCAAGAAGAATTAAAAAGGAAAGCAGTTCCTAATTCAATTTTATCTGAAGTAAAATCCTGCGTAACGTCGGGTAATATAGTCAGGGTAAAATTAGCAATGCAGTGTGGCGGTTATAATGAAAGTCTTTTCATAGATGAGGTTGATTTAGAGTTTTGCTATAGATGCAATAAAGCTGGTTATAAGTTGTATAAATATAATAAAGTAATTTTTTCTCATCATGTCGGTGATCCAATTCATAAATGCATATTGGGTTTTCATTTTACGGCCCTTAATGAGTCGTACATTCGACAGTATTATATTATGCGAAATAGGCTTTATGTATGCGACAAGTATCCAGAAGTTAGGACAGATTATTATTGGAACATAATTAAATGGATGATTAAAATTCTTTTAGCTGAACCAGATAAATATAGAAAGTTTAAGTATGCATTGAAAGGGTGGCGGGATTATAACCATAGAAGGTTCGGATCTTTAAAATTATAGTCTTGGATAGGTACTCAAATGGCAATTAATGCAATATTGAAAAGGATATCTTACACCTTTTTGGCTAATCTCGTTTCATTGGGCGTTTCTATTTTTATGGTCATGATTGTGCCCAAATTTTTATCTGTTGAGGATTATGGCCTTTGGCAGTTATTTTTATTTTATTATTCGTATGTAGGCTTCCTAGCCTTTGGCTTGGAAGATGGCATATATCTTCGCTTTGCAGGCTATGATTTGCAACGATTAGATTCAAAGCTGTTTGCAGGTCAGTAAACAGGCTTATCTTATCAGTAGGGGTTTTAGATATACTGCCAAAGCTCTTTCTGAAGGTTTTCTATGGTTCCTTATATTCACTTTGCAACAGAATTTTGTTGCAAGATCAATGTTTTTGGACACCTCAATAACGAAGGCGGAATGGCCTGAAATGATTTTGAAATCAGCATCCTGTGGACCCATGTGAAAGGCCTTTATCAGGGAAGCTGCTCAGCAGAGGGATATACCCTGGATGATGGCGCTCCGCTTAACCTCAGTGATAAAGACCAGAAATGGCTGGGTCTGAAAGATACGTTTAAGTTTTGAAAGAGATTTGAGAATCTTAATGAGCTAATCAGAGCGATACCGGTAGGCTTTCATAATATACTTTTTTGATCTTGGGAGAAATATATCAAACTAAATATTTTAAGTGTTAAAGGTTATAATGTATTAACTTTTAGGGAGTAAGCTTTATGGAAAACAAGGATTTTTATAATATTCCTATTTTCATCATTTCTTATAATCGAAAAGAAACCTTGAAGCTATGTGTTGAAAGATTTCAAAAAGATGGATATAAGAATTTGATTATATTGGATAATGCATCTACTGATGAGGCAACCTTGGACTATTTAAAAGGACTATCGTGTAAGGTAGTCTTCTTAAAGACGAACTACGGGCATCATGTGTTATGGGACTGTGGCCTTTTTGATGATATTATTGCTAGTGATTATTATGTTTTAACTGATCCTGATGTTCTTCCTATAGAGGAGTGCCCATCTGATTATGTAGAACAGTTTTATCATATTTTGGAGCAGCATCCGGAAAAGACAAAGGCTGGTTTTGCATTGAAACTTGATGATTTGCCAGAAAATTATAAATATAAGTATGACATTATACGGTTTGAGTCGTTTTATTGGGAGAAGAGAATGAAATATCAATTTCCTATTTATGATGCACCCATAGATACTACCTTTGCCTTATATAAACCGGGGGGTAGCAATCAAAGATAATTTTTATAATGGCATCAGGACCGGGTATCCATACGTAGCCAGACATTTGGGATGGTATGTGAATAATTTTTCACAAGCGGATTATTATTCCCATTCAGTCTCCCAGATATCTACCAGTTCATCGGATGAGGCTATGAATGGTTTCAGGTGCAGTGTGATTGGGCAATTGGTCATAAAACAGAAGAAAAATCTGTACGAGGTTATGAGATTGATCTACTCACCTGAATTTATAAGGATGCACGCTACCTGGAAATCTATCATGATAACTATTGTTTATTTGCTGGCGAAGAAGATAGCTGTGACCTTGAGACTGAAGTAAGCCATTTCTTCCTCAGCGAAGGAAATGGTTGTGTGGCTATGCTTCCCTTAGTAAGTGTTGTTATTCCATATTACAATGATGGAAAATATATTCATGAAACATTAGAATCTATACAGCATCAAACATATAAGAATGTGGAAATTATTTTGGTAGATGATGGTTCTACCGAAAAAGAGAGCATTCGTGTATTTGATGATTTGAAAAAAATAGGATTTCAAACGTATAGACAAAAAAATGCAGGTCCATCTGCCGCCAGAAATTTGGGTATTTCGCATTCAAGGGGAAAATATATCCTTCCTGTAGATGCAGATGATAAGATCAGGCCTATATACATAGAAAAAGCTGTGCACTATATGGAAAGTCATACACAGTGTGGGATTGTCTACTGTAAGGCTGAATTTTTTGGTGCAAGAAGTGGTTTATGGAATTTGCCGAAATACTCCATTGAGCAAATGCTTCTTAACAATTGTATATTTGTTTCAGCATTATTTAAAAGGACTGATTGGGAAACTGTTCATGGATATGATTCAAATATGAAATATGGCCTCGAAGACTATGAATTTTGGCTTTCCATTATCGAATTGGGGCAAGGTGTATATTGTATACCGGAAGTATTATTCCTATATAGAATTAAAAGCGTATCTCGCAATACAAGATTTGAAAAACGTGGTGAGGTGTATGCTGAGACTTATGAATATATATTAAGAAAACACATGAAACTCTACACCCGCTACTGGATAGATGTAATTTTAATGTTAAGAAATGAAAATTATGAACTAAGGAAAAGATATAATAAACTGGTAAACAAGATTCCTTTTTACACATTGTTTAAAGGACTAAGTTCAAAAAAGAAACAGAAAGTAAAAAATCTTTTGGGATTATAATAGGGTTCATCCTCTCCAAGTAAGTATAGTTTATTGTTAAATCAAGAAATTTATTCTTTGTTATAAGTTAAGTAGCAATAGATAGCGGCAAATCATGCATGAACACGTTAATACAAAAAGGTTTATGAAGCTTTGTCGACTATTATTTGTCTGACTTTTATCTGATTATAAATTTCGATTGCCTACTGATGGAAGGAAAATTATTAAATCTAAGGATTAAATTTAAATCTAACGTCATACAATCTCATTATTGATTATTTCTAATGCCGCAGAAACGGCGCTTTATTATTTTTAGGAGTAATTATGCCATTAAATTTCCAAAGAAAATTATTTTGGGGTATCATTGTATCTAGTATGTTTTGCACGATACCTGTCATAATACGTTTAAATTTTTTAGGCTCAATTATGGGTGCAAAACTAGCCTTTTACCCTCTCTTTGTAGGAATATTCTTTTCTATTTATGAGTGGTATAAAAGTGGGAGAGTCTTTTCAAGAGAAAGTAGATATGTCGCATATTTTCTCCTTATATATGGATTGGTCATTTTTATCTCTCTAATTCATGGATTAGCAATCTATCCCTATTACAATGACATATTAAATGGACCGGTGAGCCAGATAGAAAAATTGCCGAAGGTTTATAATCTTCTTAACCACTTTGGTATTTATATAGATGAAGAAACACTTCTTGATATATGGATGATTGCACGCCCGATAAAAGGCTTTTTATTTGAAATTTTTTGGTCGTTCGGAATTTCCTATATGATTTATTGCTGGTATCGTAATCACTGGGAAGAGGGCTTTTCAATTATGAGAAAGGGCCTCTTATGGTGTATAGCAATTATTGTCTTGTATTCTAGTGTAGATATCCTATACTTGTACGGCTTTTGGGGAGCGGAAACTGTTCTTAAATTTCTTAACCCTATTATTCATGATATCAAACAGGATGGTACCTGGTGGCCTCCTCTGGTCTGTCCTGGTCAGCTTCGTTCAATATTTGCTGAACCTTCTTATTTTGGTATATTTGCTGCTTTTGCTATGCCCTGGCTCTGGTATTCGATTTGTAAAGAGGAATCACATGGAAAAAAAGCAGCGTTGCTTTCCCTATTTACATTTTATTTGATATGTCTATTCTTAACGAAAGCTCGTACAGCCAATGCCCTTTTTTTCGGAGAATTTTTGCTATTTGGTGTTTTCAGTTTACTCTTTAGAAAAGAGTTGTTCAAAAACTTTATTGTTTTATCTGTATGCGCTGTGGCAGCTCTTGGTATATCGTCCTATGCGATTGCAAATCTTTTGCCAGGCTCACCGGAACGAGCCCAGATTATACATGAGCAGCGGGGGAGCTTGAAATCCTTAAATATGTCAGGGTATTTGGAAGATAATTTAGGTTCTTTAGCAAGTTCTGATAAAAGAAGCAATCGTTCCCGATATTCTATACTGAAAGCAGATCTCAGTATAGGTATAAGTCACCCAGTCTTGGGAGTGGGACGCAGCTTAAGGAATGCGTATATTCCTGACAATTTGCCTGAAGAAGCTTTCTCCGGTGAGGAAATACAAATGTGGATTAGAAACCAGAAAGAGAAAGGTATCATGAAGTCAGGATTTCCTGCATTAGGCGAGTATTCCTCCAGGTTTGCTGAGACAGGTATTCTTGGACTTATTATTTATTTGATACCGGCACTTATACTCATATACCGGCTTTTTGCTATCATTGGCAATAGAGCTATGGATATCAAAGATAGGCTGGCGTATGTCTTCTTCTTAATATCCATTTCAGGGGTACTGGCATCCGGCTTAGGGGATAGTATCAACATTACCTGTGCCTATTGGATCCTTATGGGAATTGGGTATGCTATGTGTTTTGACAAGAAAACGATTAGTGACGTTAAGAGTAAATAAAGAGTTAATAATCTATGAATCAACGTAAATTAGGAATCTTTCTCAGCTATTTGAATATTGCACTCCATGCAGTGATAGGCTTTCTCTATGTGCCGATACTCCTTCATTTTATTGGTAAAAGCGAATATGGGCTTTACCAGCTCATGGGATCTTTAATCGCCTATTTCAGCATTATGGATTTTGGCCTTTCTGCAGCGGTTATCCGTTTCTATGCCAAGTACAGAGCATTGAAGGACAGTATCGGCATGGAGAATATACTTGCCATTTCTGTTCGTGGATATGGTGCAGTGACCGTCTTGTCACTGGCCATTGGCTTTATCTGCTACGGCTTTCTTGACGTTATTTTTGCTGGAAGTATGACAGTATCAGAAGTGGATGAGGCAAAGCAGATTTTCCTGCTTTTACTTTTGAATATCGTCATTACCTTATCCACTATGGTATTCCGTTCCGTCATTAATGCCCATGAGCGTTTTTTCTTTTTAAAAGGAATGGAAACCATACAGCTGGTGCTACAGCCGATTCTTGTAGTATTGGTTCTGCAGCGTCACCCCAGTGCATTTTCCGTAGCCGCTGTGCAGACTGTATTGAATCTGGTGCTCAGTGGAGCAAGGGTTTATTACTGTTTCCATGACCTTCACGTGAAAATCCATTTTCATTACTGGAACCATGAACTTTTCTCAGAGTTCAAGAAATTGGCTCTGAGCGTTTTTGCTGTGTCATTGATTGACCAGGTTTTTTGGAAAACAAACCAGATTATTCTGGGAATTATCAGTGGGACGACGGCGGTAGCTGTATACTCTATTGCTTCCCTAATTTATATGAATTATATGGCACTGTCAACAGCCATTTCCGGTGTGTATCTGCCTTATGTTACCGGCATGGTGGCCAGGAAGGAGCCCATCAGCAGCCTATCTGAGCTCTTTATTCAGATTGGCAGATGGCAGTATTATCTTCTGGCCCTGGTGGCGACCGGCTTTATTATTTTCGGAAAGCAGTTTATTGCCTTATGGGCAGGGCCAGGGTTTGAAGACTCTTATATCATTACTCTTCTCATCATTCTTCCGTTTACGGTAGACCTGATTCAAAACATAGGTCTTGCCATTATGCAGGCCATGAACCGTTATGACTTCCGTGCCCGTATTTATTTCCTGACGGGTGTATTGAATCTTATCCTGGCTATTCCACTGGGAATCAAATATGGCGGCATTGGCTGCGCAGTGGCTACCGGCATTTCCATGATTGTGGGAAATGGATTCATCATGAACTGGTACTATGCAAAGGAGATACACCTTGCCATCGCTTCCTTCTGGAGACAGATAGGCAGGATATCGCTTGTAACAGGTGTATGTCTTGTGATAGGATATGTTGCCAATGTGTACCTTTTGCCTCAAAGGGGAATAGTGCCTTTCGTTTTGAAGGCAGCAATGTATACAGTCTTATATGTGGCAATGGTATATGCCTTTGCTATGAATCAGAGGGAACGAGAGAAAATCCAGGCTGTTTTACATAAATTGCATATTCGATAAAATTGAGCTTGATTGAGCAGGAAACAGTGTTATGGTTTTACAAACAGACTTCAGATAGGCAGTGCGTCTTGCATCGTATAATTTACTTATGGCAGGCTGCATGGTGAGAAAGAATCTTTAGGCTATATTTTAAATAAAGAGCTTTGTAGAAAGGTACTGCATAATTTGAGGAGGCGGTTTTAATGAAGGCCATCTGTTATCATAATACGAAAATTACTTTACCTAACTTGGTTCCGAATAGCCGGTTAAATGAAGAATGTCCATTGGGATTTGCTTATGAAGATGGAGATTTCTATGTTCATATGTATGGCAGAGGAGAAGGTTTATATACTATTTTCCCGGGGCTTACTGTAATGGAAGGGAAAAAAGATGGAACTTCATTGACACAGTGGGTGGTCGATCAATTCGGTGCGGAAAATATTCAATCCATGTATGAGGAGGTTGGAGTTTCTCACCATTCCATCTGGCGACCGGGAATAAGCGAATATAATGAGCTGCAGCAGGGACTCCGATACACATCTTTTGAAAAAGAAGATGAAGATCAGGCATTATTTCTGCTTTTTCAAAAACTTATTGACCCCGAATTGCAATAATAAGTTGAACACCCGGCGAACCTTTATGCAGTAAGTGCTG
>ERZ779874.1839-NODE-1839-length-19250-cov-2.589581_pt1 | contig 19250 bp, 15 predicted proteins | sample MGYA00511031_ERZ779874 | MGnify/ENA primary metagenome ERZ779874 (study PRJEB29588, sample SAMEA2156850) | human gut metagenome | biome: human gut; feature: human-associated habitat; material: faeces | place: Denmark | collected 2008/2010 ...
AGAGAGAAAAGATGGAGAATCATACAATTGTTACTTTAAAAAAGGGAGAAGGCCGCACGATCAAGGCGGGTGGCGCATGGATTTTTGATAATGAGATTGATACGATTGTGGGGACATTTACCAATGGAGATGTGGTGACGGTACATGATTTTGACGGATATCCGATGGGAAAGGGATTTATCAATCAGAATTCGAAGATCCGTATCCGCATGCTGACCCGTCATGCGGATCAGGAGATTAACGAGAATTTTCTTCGTATGCGTGTAAAGAATGCCTGGGAATACCGGAAGACAACGGTGGATACATCTTCTTGTCGTGTGATTTTCGGGGAAGCGGATTTTTTGCCGGGACTGGTGGTTGACAAGTATGAGGATGTGCTGGTGGTGGAATGTCTGGCACTCGGTATGGAGCAGTTCAAGGAAACAATCGTTTCATTATTAAAAGGGGTACTGAAAGAGGACGGTATTTCTATCCGTGGAGTCTATGAGAGAAGTGACGCCAATGAGCGCAGGAAAGAAGGACTTCCGAAAGTAAAAGGATTTATTGGGGAAACATTTGATACAGAGGTGGAGATTACGGAAAATGGCGTGCACTATCTGGTTGATGTGGTAAATGGTCAGAAGACGGGCTTTTTCCTGGATCAGAAGTATAACCGGCTGGCAATGCAGCGGATCTGTAAAGGAAAGAGAGTTTTGGACTGTTTTACACATATGGGAACGTTTGCACTGAATGCAGGAATCGCAGGTGCTTCGATGTGACGGGACTTGATATTTCGGAATATGCGGTGCAGCAGGCAAATGCCAATGCCGTGCGTAATCATCTGGAAGATACGGTACATTTTCGCTGTGCAAATGTACTGGACGAGCTTCCGAAACTGGCAGAAGCCGGAGAAAAGTATGATGTAGTCATTCTCGACCCGCCGGCATTTACGAAATCCCGTGAGGCCACGAAGAATGCCATCAAAGGTTATCGGGAGATCAATATGAAAGGGTTAAAGCTGGTAAAAGACGGTGGATACCTGGCAACCTGTTCCTGTTCCCATTTTATGACACAGGAACTGCTGGCAAAGACGGTGAAGGAAGCTGCAAAGGCGGCACACAAACGGCTGCGTCAGGTGGAATTCCGTACGCAGGCGCCGGATCATCCGATTTTGTGGGCAAATTCTGCGAATGTGCCGGAAAGCTATTATCTTAAATTTTTTATCTTCCAGGTTGTTGATGAGAAATAAGGACTGGAAAATGGCGGTAATGCTTGATTTATAAGGGATGGAAGGCATTTAACGTTTACAGAGAAAACCTCGTAAAGTATCGCAAAATATCGTATCACAGTGGTATAAAGTGGTAAGAAAATAAGAGACGGCAAATCGTCAACAAGTTGTTGGCAATTTGCCGCCTTTAGTTGTATGTTGGAGTTATTCCACTTTTATGCTGTGGTCTATACCTCTGCCTCAGCCATGATAATCTCAGCAGCATCAAGTATGAGCTGTGAAGCTATCATGTGAAGCATATCAGGCTTCCCTTGATAGGATTGCCTAATAAAATGTCCATGTTTGTCCTCATTTCTTCTGTTTTAGTGTAATGTAACAGTAGTATAACCCATAATGGGGAGTTATGCCACAGTTGTTTTTTATTGGAAAAAGCTTATAAAATGTTATTTCATGCCCCATTTTGTAAAAAAAGTAAATTTTTAATGATAAACAAATGAGGGTGTGATATAATAATGTGGATAATCCAATATTATCCGTCAAATAATATATGAAAAACATTTAAAATTACAAGGAAACTAAAGAATGATTACACTATCAGAATTTAAAAAAGCTTATTCGAAAGCAATCCAAGAAGGATATGCTGCAATATTTGCAGGTGCAGGATTATCTAAAGCATCTGGATTTGTAAATTGGAAAGAACTACTAAATGATTTGGCACAAGAAATTCAGTTGGATGTAGAAAAAGAACCAGATTTAGTGGAAGTAGCACAATATTATTGTAATGAAAAAAGAAGTAGAAATGAAATAAATGAAAAGATTTTAAATCGGTTTGTAACAGAATCGCAAGAAAGCGAAAGTATACGCATATTAGCGGATTTACCAATTCGAGTATTTTGGACTACCAATTATGACCACCTACTTGAAGATACATTAAAAAAATACGGAAAACGTATTGATATTAAAATGACCATTGAAAGTTTAGCAACTAACTTGTCAGGAAATGATGCAGTTGTATATAAAATGCATGGTGATTATTTAGACCCTTCATCATGTGTGATATTAAAAGATGACTATGAAATCTATAATGATAAAAGACAATTATTCACAACAACATTGCAAGGAGATTTGGTGTCAAAAACTTTTTTATTTATAGGTTTTAGCTTTGAAGATCCAAATTTAAAATATATACTAAGCAGAATAAGAATCTTATTGGATAAAAATCGCAGAACCCATTATTTATTTTTAAAAAAAATACTGGAAGAACAGGGCATTGTCATAGAGCAGATCGCAGCATTAGCTTCTATTGACGTGAAAAAAGAGGAACGATGCCTGCTGGAATTCAGTGAAAAATACCGGATACCGTTTAGAACTTATACAGCACAGGAATTACAGGCGGTGCCGGGAGAATTTCACAGTTCCGAGTTCGTAAAGGCACAGGTGGGCGTGGACAATGTATGCGAGCGCGCCGCTCTAAAAGCAGCCGGGACAGGCGGATGGATCTGCCTGGACAAGCAGGCGCAGGACGGTATGACCGTGGCAATTGCGGAGAGAGCCGTGCAAAACCTACAATGGATGGAAGAGTGAGAGAAGCTGGGCGTGGCTTGCCTATGATGGAGAGAGGAAAATCAGATGAGCAATAGAATCTATATCGTGGGAATAGGTCCCGGCAGGGAAGAAATGATGACAAGGGAAGCCGTTGTTGCGCTGGAGCAGGCAGATGTGATCGTGGGTTATACCGTATATGTCAAATTACTGGGAGAACGGTTCGCCGGGAAAAAACTGCTGACCACCCCCATGAGGCAGGAGACAGAACGCTGCGAACTGTGCTTTAGGGAGGCGGAAGCCGGGAAGCGGGTGGCATTGATCTGCAGCGGCGATGCCGGAGTCTATGGCATGTCCGGTCTGATGCTGGAGATCGGTCAGGAGTATCCGCATGTGGAAGTGGAAGTGATCCCGGGTGTGACGGCGGCAAATGGCGGGGCAGCTGTGCTTGGAGCACCATTGATCCACGATTTCGCAGTGATAAGTTTAAGTGATCTGCTGACACCGTGGGAAAAGATTGAAAAACGTTTGCTCTGTGCAAGCGAAGCGGATTTTGTGATTTGCCTTTACAATCCATCCAGCAAAAAACGTCACGACTATCTGCAGAAGGCCTGTGATCTGATGATGAGAAGCAAAGATCCGGATACCGTGTGCGGAACGGTTTCCAATATCGGGCGTGAGGGAGAAATGTTTCGTGTGATGACGTTAAAAGAGCTGCGGGATACCAGGGTGGATATGTTTACAACGGTTTATATCGGAAATTCTCAGACCAAAATGCTGAATGGGAAAATGGTCACACCAAGAGGTTATATCCATGGATAAGATTTTATTGTTTGCCGGGACGACAGAAGGGCGAAATCTGGCAGAATTTCTGGAGAAAAATCAGATACCGACGGAAGTCTGTGTGGCAACGCAGTATGGAGAGACGCTCTTAGAAGAAGGGAAGTATCTTCATGTCCACGCCGGAAGACTGGACGAAACAGAGATGGAGCAGCAGATCCAAAAGCAGCAGATCACGCTGGTCATAGATGCGACGCATCCGTATGCGGTGATCGTATCTCAAAATATCCGCAGGGCATGCAGCCGGACGGGAACAGAGTACATCCGTCTTGCGAGAAAAGAGACGGACGCTTCCTGGAAACAGGAGATGGAGGATGTCACAGAAGTTGCAAGCGTGGCAGAAGCGGCAGCTTTTCTTGCCAAAAAAGAGGGGCGGATCTTTGCGGCGACCGGAAGCAAAGAGCTTTCTGCCTATCAGGTGATCCAGGATTATCAGGACCGGGTGGTGGCAAGAGTGCTTTCCACCCCGGAGGCAGTATCGGAGTGTGCCATGCTGGGATTTTCCGGGAAGAATCTGATCTGTATGCAGGGACCGTTTACGGAAGATCTGAATGTGGCGATGCTCAGGCAGGCACAGGCTTCATGGATGGTGACAAAAGAATCCGGAAAAGCCGGAGGTTTTCTGGAAAAGTTGCGTGCGGCAAAAAAAGCAGGAGCAAAGCTGGTCGTCATAAAACGACCGGGGGAGCGATCCGAAGAAATTGCGGAAGATCAAAAGGAAGAAAATTTATATGCAATATGTGATGAAGGACAGATCCGAAGCCTTCTTGGCAAACGGCTTGGCATTTGTCCGAAACGACAGCTGTATCTGGTCGGGATTGGCATGGGAAATGAAAAGAACCGCACCGTGGAGGCAGAACAGATCTGTCAGTCGGCGGATCTTTTGATCGGTGCCAGAAGAATGCTGCAATCCGTGAAAACAGAAGGAAAGGCAGTCTTTGAATCCTATAAACCGGACGAGATTGCCGCTTATCTGGCAGAACATCCGCAGTATGAGACGGCAGCGGTACTCTTATCCGGAGATATCGGTTTTTACAGCGGAGCAAAAAAACTGTACGATGCGATTGAACGCACGGAAGGACTGGAACAGATGGAAATTTACCCGGTCAGCGGCATTTCTTCGGTGGTCTATTTCTGCGGAAAACTGGGCGTTTCCTGGGAGGATGTCCATCTTTTGAGCCTGCATGGCAGAAAACAGAATCTGATCGATGCAGTCAAATATCATGAGAAAGTATTTGTATTATGTGGTGAAAAAGACGGAATTCCAAAAATCTGCTGTAAACTGAAAGAATATGGTCTTGGCGATGTGAAGGTTGCAGTCGGGACTGATCTGTCCTATGAACAGGAGCGGATCGTACAGGGAACAGCAGAAAGCCTTATGAAAGAGGATTTTGCACCGCTTAGTGTGCTTTTGATCTGCAATCCGGATGTGAAAAAACGCATTGGTCACGGACTGGATGACGATCTGTTTCTGCGTGGGAAAGTCCCGATGACAAAAAGCGAAGTGCGGAGCATTTCGCTGTCAAAATTAAGACTGCACAAAGATGCTGTTGTCTGGGATGTCGGAGCCGGAACCGGTTCGGTTTCCATTGAGGCGGCAAGTCTTGCAAAAGACGGCGTTGTCTATGCGATTGAAAAGAAAGACGAAGCCATTGATCTGCTGGAGCAGAATAAACGAAAATTCGGAACAGACAATCTTGAGATCATCAAAGGATTGGCTCCGGAGGCATTAGAGGGGCTGCCGGCACCGACACATGCTTTTATAGGAGGTTCTTCCGGAAATTTAAAAGAAATCCTGGAAGTTTTGCTGGAACAGAATCCAAGGGTGCGTGTTGTCATCAATGCGATTGCCCTGGAGACGGTAGCAGAAGCGATGCAGTGCCTGAAGAGCATGGCGTTTACCGATGTGGATATCGCACAGGTATCGGTGGCAAAGGGAAAGAAACTGGGCTCTTATGAGATGATGATGGGGCAGAATCCGGTTTATATTTTCTCCTGCACAGGAGGTGAAACAGCATGAAACAGCCAAGATTTATGCTTGCAGCACCGTCAAGCGGAAGCGGAAAGACGATGATCACCTGCGGGATATTGCAAATATTAAAAAACAGAGGATATCGTGTCTCTTCCTTTAAATGCGGACCGGATTACATTGATCCGATGTTTCACACAAAAGTGCTCGGTACCATCTCCAGGAATCTGGATACTTTTTTTACCGGAGAAGAGATGACACGCTGTCTGTTTGCAAAAACGGCACAGCAGACCGATCTTTCCGTGATCGAGGGTGTGATGGGCTATTACGACGGACTTGGCGGCATCCGCACAAAGGCAAGTTCCTATGATCTTGCCAGGGTCACCGACACGCCGGTCATTCTGATCGTCAATGCCAAAGGCATGAGCCTGTCCATCCTTGCCCAGATCAAAGGCTTTCTGGATTATCAGAAAGACAGTAAAATAAAAGGCGTGATCTTAAATCAGACTTCTGAGATGACCTGCCGCATGCTGACACCGAAGATCGAATCGGAACTGGGAATCTGTGTGTTTGGATATGTCCCGAAAATTGCAGACTGGCATCTGGAGAGTCGTCATCTCGGGCTGGTACTCCCGGACGAGATCAGCGATTTAAGAGAGCAGATGCAGCGTCTGGCGGATATTCTGGAGAAAACGCTGGATATTGAAAGCATTTTGCAGATGGCGGAAGGTGCGAAAGAGATGGAGGACGATATGCCGAAATCCCTGAAACAGCTTTTTGCAGATCCACACGTTCAGAAGATACGCACTCAGAGACCACAGATCGCAGTGGCGAAAGATGAGGCATTCTGCTTTCTGTATGAAGACAACCTGAAGCTTTTGGAAGAACTGGGGGCAGAGATCACATTCTTTTCGCCGCTCCATAATGCGAAAGTGCCGGAAAACGCAGATGGACTTTTGTTGCCGGGAGGTTATCCGGAATTGTTTGCAGCAGGGCTTTCCGAAAACAGCGAAATGCTTGCATCGATCCGCTCCTGTGAAAAAAAAGCGATCCCGATCCTGGCAGAGTGCGGCGGTTTTATGTACCTTCATCAGGAAATGCAGGACATGGAAGGAAAGACATATCCGATGGCAGGCGTGATAAACGCAGTTGCGTACCGCACCGAAAAGCTGGGAAGATTTGGATATATCACACTGGATCTGAACGAAGAACAGGCAGAGGCAAGAAACATATGGCAGCAGGGATTTCCGGTGCGTGCCCATGAATTCCACTATTTTGACAGCACCGATCCGGGAAGTGCCTGTCTGGCAAAAAAACCGGCCGGGAAAAGAAGCTGGAGCTGCAGTTATGCAAAAGATGGCAGTCTGATGGGATTTCCGCACCTATATTATTATTCCAATCCGATGTTCGCATTTCGGTTCCTGGAAAATTGTATGGCAAAAAAACTGGAAAGGGAAAAAGTATCATGATATATGGAAGAGAAGGGATGATGGCACTTTTGCTCGGTGTGTTTCTTGATCTGTTGATCGGTGATCCGCACTGCTTTTATCATCCGATCCGGCTGGTCGGCAATCTGATCTCCGTTACGGAAAAAGGGCTTCGGGCGGTTTTTCCAAAGACAGGACAGGGCGAAAAAACAGCCGGTGTATTTCTGTCAGTGATCGTCTGCAGCGTAACAGCCGGAGCGGTGGCAGCTGTGCTGTATCTGGCCGGAAAAATCCATCCGTATCTGCATCTGGCTGTGATGGCATTGTTCTGCTACTGGATGCTGGCGGCAAAATCTCTGAAAGATGAGAGTATGAAGGTTTATAGAGAACTGAAAAAAGAAGATTTAAAGGCAGCACGCCGTGCTGTTTCCATGATTGTTGGCAGAGATACGGATCAGCTGACGGCAGAAGGTGTAACAAAAGCAGCAGTAGAGACAGTGGCAGAAAATGCCTCAGATGGAGTGATGGCACCGCTTCTGTATCTGGCAGTTGGCGGACCTGTACTCGGAGCTTTTTATAAGGCAGTCAACACGATGGATTCTATGGTCGGATATAAGAATGAGAAATATCTGTATTTCGGTCGTTTTGCAGCAAAGGTGGACGATGTACTCAATTACATTCCGGCAAGACTGTCTGCTCTTTTTATGGTGGCGGCAGCAAGACTTACCGGTCTGTCGGCAAAAAATGCCTGGAAGATCTTCAAACGAGACCGCTATAACCATGCCAGCCCGAATTCGGCACAGACGGAGGCAGCCATGGCAGGGGCACTCGGCGTGCAGCTTGCCGGAGATGCCTGGTATTTTGGAACTTTATATAAAAAGAAAACGATCGGAGATGCACTGCGTCCCGTGGAATGTGAGGATATCAGAAGAGCAAACAGGCTGATGTATGCGTCTGCAGGGCTGCTTCTTATCGTTGTTATGCTTCTTTATTGCAGCTTTAACATACTCACATTGTTATGATGCCAGGAAGGGAACATACCATGAACAACAAGCGTCACAAACATGGCGGAGATATTTATTCAGAGGCCTGCACTCTGGATTATTCCGCAAATATCAATCCACTCGGACCGCCCTCTTCTGTAATTGAGGCGGTTTATCGGAGCATGGAACAGATTGTAAATTATCCGGATGTACAGTGCCGGAAGCTCTGCCATGCGATCGCAGAACATGAATATGTAAAAGAAGAGCAGGTGATCTGTACAAATGGTGCGTCTGAGCTGCTCTATGCTTTTGCAGCGGCCTTAAAACCGAAAAAAGCACTGCTTCTGGAGCCGGGATTTGCGGAGTATGAGGCTGCACTTTCGGCAGTCGGATGCGAGATTTTTTATTATCCTTTGGGGGAAGAGAAGGGCTATGCACTGGATCTTGCTTATCTGGAAGCACTTTCAGATGATCTGGATATGATTATTTTGTGCAATCCAAACAATCCTACCGGTGTTCTGATACAGCAGCCGCTTCTGGTGCGGATCGCAGAGAAATGTGAAAAGTATGGGATACATTTTCTGCTGGATGAATGTTTCCACGAATTTCTGATGGCACCGGACAGTTACAGCATGCGAACGTTCCTGGAGCGTTTTCCGCATCTGTTTCTTGTGGATGCCTTTACGAAAATTTATGCCATACCGGGGCTGCGTCTTGGCTATGGTTTAAGTGCAGATGCAGATCTTATGGAAAAAATCCGGGATGTCATACAGCCATGGAGCGTTTCAATACCGGCACAGGAGGCAGGCATTGCGGCACTTTCGGAAGATGCTTACGTACATAATACACGCTGGCTGATCCGGGAAGAACGCAAATACCTGGCAAGGGCACTGCATCTTCTGGAGATGGAGACATTTGATTCTCAGGCAAATTATCTGTTTTTCAAAGGCCCGGAAGATCTGGAAGAGCAGTGCCAAAAAAGAGGGCTTCTGATCCGCGACTGCAGCAATTACCGGGGGCTTTCAAAAGGGTATTTCCGCATTGCAGTGCGGACAAGAGAAGAGAACGATCAGCTGATTAAAATATTTCAGGATATTATCCGGGAGAAACAAAAAGAAAGTGGGGCGATATACGGATGGCGAAAGTAATCATGGTACAAGGAACGATGTCAAATGCAGGAAAAAGTCTGCTGGCAGCCGGGCTTTGCCGCATTTTTGCACAGGATGGCTACAAAGTAGCTCCTTTTAAATCACAAAATATGGCACTGAACTCCTTTATCACCGAAGAAGGTCTGGAGATGGGGCGTGCACAGGTCATGCAGGCAGAGGCAGCCGGCATCAAACCAAGTGTTTATATGAATCCGATTCTTTTAAAACCGACAAACGATGGCGGATCGCAGGTGATCGTAAACGGAGAAGTGCTTGGGACGATGAGTGCGAGAGATTATTTCCGTTATAAAAAGAAACTGGTGCCGGATATCCTGAAGGCTTTTCATAAGTTATCAGAAGAATACGATATCATTGTGATCGAAGGTGCGGGAAGTCCGGCAGAGATCAACCTGAAATCCGAGGACATTGTAAATATGGGCATGGCAAAGATGGCACATGCACCGGTGCTTCTGGTCGGAGATATTGACCGCGGCGGCGTATTTGCACAGCTGGTCGGAACGGTGGAGTTGCTTGAAAAAGAAGAGCGTGCTCGCATCAAAGGTCTTATTATCAACAAATTTCGCGGGGATAAAAGCATTCTCGATCCGGGCATTGAAATGCTGGAAGAGCGTGTGGGGATTCCGGTGGTCGGAGTTACGCCGTATCTGCACATTGAAGTGGAGGACGAGGACAGCCTGACCGAACGTTTCTGCGGGAACCAGGAAGTGGCTGCGATCGATCTTGCAGTGATCCGCCTCCCGCGGATTTCCAATTTTACCGATTTCAATCCGTTTGAAAGCATGGAGGGTGTCTCACTGCGTTATGTGACTTCCGTTTCCGAGCTGAAAAATCCGGATATGATCCTGCTTCCGGGAACAAAAAATACCATGGAAGATTTAAAATGGCTGAGGCAGAGCGGACTGGAAAATGCCATCTGCAAAGCGACGGCAGAGGGAAAGATCATTTTCGGGATCTGCGGTGGTTATCAGATGCTTGGAAAAACCTTAAAAGATCCGCATGGCGTGGAGGCCGGAGGTGAGATGAAAGGCATCGGGCTTTTGGATACGGACACGGTATTTACCGAGAAAAAGACCAGGACAAGAGTAACCGGAAGATTCAAAAAGGTTGGCGGAATATTGCAAAATCTAAGTGATATGAAAATGGAAGGTTATGAAATCCATATGGGCAGCACGACATTGGGAGAACAGACAGCTGCTTTTACAGAAATCACAAGCTTTGCCGGAGAAGAGAAAGGTGCGGCAAAAGCAGATGGCGTCTGTCATGGAAATGTTTATGGAACATATGTACATGGAATTTTTGAAAAAGAAGAAGTAGTAAAAGCGATCGTAACAGCCATCGGAGAAGCCAAAGGACTGGATATGACACAGATCGCAGGCGTGGATTTTGCAAAATTCAAAGAAATCCAGTACAATATTCTTGCAGATGCACTTCGCAAACATATGGATATTTCGCGTATTTATGAAATTATGGAAGAGGGGACAGATGATGAAGATTGAACTGGAAAATGTACTTCCGCGGGAAATTGAAAAACGCAGTTTTGAACTGATCACAGAAGAGCTTGGGGAGAGAACCTTTCCGGAAGAACAAGAACCGATCATCAAACGCTGCATTCACACCAGTGCAGATTTTGATTATGCAGATAATCTCTGTTTTTCCGAAGGTGTTGTCGAAAAAGCAAAAGAAGCGATCCGAAACGGAGCCTGCATTGTGACCGATACGCAGATGGCAAAATCCGGGATCAATAAGAAAAAACTGGCAGCATACGGCGGAGAAGTCTTCTGCTTTATGTCAGATGAAGATGTGGCAGAGACAGCAAAGAAAAACGGGACGACAAGAGCAACTGCCTGTATGGACAAGGCGGCAGCCATGAACAGACCGCTGATTTTTGCAATCGGCAATGCACCGACTGCCCTGATCCGGCTTTATGAGCTGATCGAAGAGAAAAAGTTAAAACCAGAACTTGTGATCGGTGTTCCGGTCGGCTTTGTCAACGTCGTACAGTCAAAAGAACTGATCATGCAGGCAGATGTGCCGTATATTGTAGCAAGAGGACGCAAAGGAGGCAGCAACATCGCAGCCTGCATCTGTAATGCACTGCTTTATAATATGTGACAGCTGGTTTGTGACAGAGTCATTTGCAGACGTTTTTTAAGAAAAAAGAAAAGGAACAGGAAAACAAAATGAAGAAGCAAAGAAAAAACAACACAGAAAAAATGAAAAATCAGAAGATATCGTGGCTTGCAAAGGCTGTTTATGCAGCGGCAGCTATTCTGGCTGTGGCACCGACAGCAAATGCCATGCATATTATGGAAGGATATCTGCCTCCGGCATTTTGTATTGCATGGGGCATTGTCTGTTTGCCGTTTTTAGTATTTGGATTTCGATCGCTGAACAGGAGAGTGCAGGAAAACCGCAGATCCATTACACTGATCGCAATGGCAGGAGCTTTTGTATTTGTGCTGTCATCCCTGAAAATCCCTTCTGTGACCGGAAGCTGTTCCCATATGACAGGAACCGGTCTTGGTGCAATCCTGTTTGGACCATGTGCAGTGAGTGTACTTGGAATCATTGTTCTGATCTTCCAGGCAGTGTTGCTCGCCCATGGTGGACTGACAACACTTGGAGCAAACTGTTTTTCCATGGCGATTGCAGGTCCGATCTTGTCCTGGCTGATTTATAAGGGACTTTCAAAAACCAGGATCAACCGCCGTATCACGGTTTTTCTTGCCGCATCACTTGGAGATCTGTTTACCTATTGCGTAACCAGTGTGCAGCTTGCACTTGCCTATCCGTCTGCACAGGGTGGGGTAACAGCATCTGCTGTAAAATTTCTCGGTATATTTGCACCGACACAGCTTCCGCTGGCAGTGATCGAAGGAATTCTTACCGTTGTTGTTGTGATCGCACTGGAGAGTTTTGCAAAAAGTGAACTGAAAGCGATTGATTTTGAGATCGAGGAGGAAAAAGAATGAGTGCGAAGAATAAAAAAACAATCCTTCTTCTGTTAGTTGTAGCTGTGCTGCTCGCAGTTGTTCCGTTCTTTGCAAAAAAAGGAGCAGAATTTGGCGGTTCCGATGATGCGGGCAGTGTTATGGTAGAAGAAATCAAAGGAGAAGCTTATGAACCATGGTTTACTCCGGTTATAGAAAGTCTTACAGGAAGTGAACTGCCTGGAGAAATTGAAAGTCTGATCTTCTGTGTACAGACCGGGATCGGAGTTGGTGTGATCGCATTTCTGATGGGAAGATTTTATGAACGGAAGAAATGGGAAGATAAAGAGGAAGAAAAAAAATAAGAAAACAAAACTGCCGTACGGATTCAAACTGTGCGGCAGTTTTTATTAAAAAGAATTTCTCTGTGCAAGATATGTATGAAATTCTGAAAAATCCCTGGGATAAAAAGATCCTTTCGGAAAAAATCCATGTGCAGCCAGATCTTCGCAGACATCCAGCAAAAGCGGGCGTTTCAGATTAGCCTGTTTTAAGACGGAAATATTCTTAAAAACTTCAAGCGGCGTGCCGTCGGCAAGTATGCGGCCGTTGTCAAAAACAAGAATACGGTCTGCAAAGCGGTAGGCAAAATCCACGTCGTGCGTGGAGAGCAGAAGTGTCTTTCCTTCCCGGCTTAACTTTTCAAGGACTTCTTCAAGCATGGCAGCATTCAGAGGATCTAAAGATGCAGTTGGTTCATCAAAAATAATAATTTCGGATTTCATGGCAATAATGTCTGCAATCGATACCCGTTTTTTCTCACCTCCGCTCAGATAATGGGGAGGGCGGTCTTTAAATTGTGAGATGTTCATATAATTTAACGCAGTATTTACACGTTCTTCGACTTCCGAACGAGGCAACTTCAGGTTCATAGGACCAAAAGAGACTTCAGCAAGAACGGAAGAAGCAATGATCTGATTATCGGCATCCTGAAAGACAATACCGATATGCTGACGCAGTTTTTTCAGTGTTTTTCTGGTGATTTTTGTACCGCGGTATGAAATTTCGCCTTCGGCTGGAGTGAGCACTCCGTTCAGGTTCAGAAAAAATGTAGATTTTCCGGCTCCGTTGGAACCAAGTATGGCGATACGCTCACCTGCAAAGACAGAAAGACTGATCCCATCTAAAACCGTATGGTGTTCGTCATACGCAAAATGCAGATTTTTTACTTCAAGAATGGATTCTTTCATATTATCTCCTATCTTAAATTCATCTTATGAAAAGCCAAAGAACAACAAGAAACAGAAAAAAGGTTCCGGAAGCTATGATGTACGGAAGGGGCAGTTTCTTTTTCTCTTCCAGAAAACAAAGTGTTCCATCATAGCAGCGTGCTTCCATTGCATCATAATAGGCATTCGCTTTTTTCAGTGCAACGATAAAAAGATTGGCTGCAATCTGCCCGAAAGAATAACAGGAGGTTCTGAAATCGCAGAATCCAAGCCTTGCTTCCGCGGAAATCTGCATATTATGTTGTACCTCCAGCAGAATAAAAATGTAGCGGTAGATCATATGCATCAGTTCTGTAAAAAGAGAAGGGCAGTGAATCTTATGGAGAACCGAGAAAAGTTCGTGTGACGGTGTGGAAAGTGTCATTAGGAACATGCAGCTTACAGCACCGAACACTTTCAGCATCAAAAAAAACGCTTTCAGAATGCCGGCATACGTGACACAAAGGTAACAAAAAAACAGATTCAGGTAAAAGTCGCCAGTCGGCTGTAAAGAGAGATCGACAGCGATGGCGATGCCGCCAAGTAGCACAAAAAAAACGGGAATCCCGAGCACGGAAAGATAATCATGCAAAGGAATACCGCCAAGAAAAACCGTGACGGAAGCAGCAAATAAGATCAACAAAACAGAGATAACAGGATGGTCTGCAAAAATACAGAACAGAAGCAGAAGCATGGAAAATCCGGCTTTGAATCCCGCACTGATATGCCGAAGCCTGGAATTACAGGCATAAGAATCAATAGCAATACCTCCGGTGTTATGATGATGCATATGCATAAAAAACTCCTTTACTGTGCTTCGCGGATATGCCGCAGGAAAATTTGGCGGATTCCTTCGTATTCACCAAGACCTTTTAAATGACAGAGAACCGGATAACCGGCCTGCTCAAACTGGGATTTCCAGGAATCAGCATCGTCTCCTGCCAGGTCATTGTGTGCATGGTCACCGGCAACGATCATAAACGGAGCCAGATGGACGCGGGACGGCTTCAGACTGCCGACCAGACGCAGCAGGGAGTCCATGGACGGGTAAGCTTCTACCGTTCCCATAAAAAGATTGTAGTAACCAAGATCTTTAAAGGTGTAATCCAGTGCTGCATAGATCGCATTGGCATAATGCGGTGTTCCATGTCCCATGAAAACAAGTGCCTCGTCTTTTGGGATGTCGCCAAAAGCATCAGTCAGAACCTTGACGACTTCACGGCTGTCCTGCTCGGAAGTAAGCAGCGGGACACCGAAAGTGATCCTGGAAAAGGAATCTGAAAAAGCGAGAACATCCTCTTTCATAAGATCATTCTCAATGCCGTTGATCACATGGGTTGGCTGAACTGTCACATCGGTAATGCCGTCACGCTGCATGCGTTCCATGGCTTCTCGTACGTTATCGATGTGTATACCGTCACGCTGTTTCAGCTTTTTAAGGATCATTTTGCTGGTCCAGGCACGGTAAATATGGTGATGAGGAAATGTCTGTGCGATATCCTGTTCAATACAGTCAATGGTTTTTTCTCTTGTATCGTGATAACTGGTGCCAAAGCTTACAACGAGGATAGCTTTGGTTGTTGATTGATTCGTACACATAAATCTGATAAATCCTTTCTTTTTGAGCATAGCAGAAAAGTTTTCTGAGGCTGTGCAGTAACTGCAGATCAAAAAACGAAATCGTATGAGTAAAAGAAGTGTAACATCCGCTATCTCAAAAGTCAATTCCGGAAGTAGATTTTTGTCGGGAATTGTGCTATGATTGACAGGATATTTACAGAATCTATTTTTCAAAGGAAGAACGTTATGGCAATACAAATGATAGGGATCGATCACAGCGTAGCTGCGATTGATATCCGGACGGTTTTTTCATTTACCCAAAAAAAGACAGTGGAAGCATTGGAGATCATAAAACAGGAAAAAGGAATCTGTGGCTGTGTCCTGTTATCGACCTGTAACCGTATGGAACTCTGGGTCAGCACGGAAGAGGGGGGTGTGATCGCCCTTTATGAACTTCTGTGTAAGATACGAGCAATCCATAACGATGAGTATCAGAAATATTTTACGGAGCGAAAAGAAGAAGATGCCGTGCAGCATCTGTTCCGTCTTGCCTGCGGACTGGAATCCAGGATCTTAGGAGAAGATCAGATTCTGACACAGGTAAAGGGAGCACTTGTGACGGCAAGAGAGCATTATGCGGCGGACAATGTGCTGGAAGTGTTATTTCGCATGGCGGTGACTGCCGGCAAGAAAGTGCGGACAAATGTGACGTTTTCCACAGGCAATCATTCGGTGATCCACCGGGCACTTCAGACACTTCGACAGGAAGGTCTGGAAGTAAAAGGCAAAAAATGTATGGTCATCGGAAACGGGGAGATGGGAAAACTTGCCGCAACCGTTCTGCAGCAGGAAGGTGCGGATGTGACCGTTACCGTGCGTCAGTACCGCAGCGGTGTCGTGCAGATCCCGCAGGGATGCAGGCGTATTGACTATGGAAAACGCATGGGTCTGATCAGTTCCTGTGATTTTGTAGTCAGTGCCACGGCAAGCCCGAATTATACGCTCACAAAAGAAGGACTTCAGGCAGTTGATCTGGATCATGAACTGATCCTTGTAGATCTGGCAGTGCCGCGTGATATTGATCCGGAGGTGCAGAAACTGATGTACATCCGTTTTTATGATATCGACTATTTCAAAGTCGATGTTTTGAGCGAGAAAATGAAAGCTGGAATCAGAGAGGCAGAATCCATTCTGAAAGAGCAGATGGAAGAATTTTGCAACTGGTATCGATGCCTTGATGTGATACCGCGTATCGGAAAGATCAAAGAAGAAGTTGCGACAGACCTGGATCTGCGTCTGTATAAAATCCTGCATCAGCTTCCAATGGAAGTATTTGAAAAAGAAACACTGGAAAAACAGATCCATCGAGCGGCACAGAAAGTGACCAACAAAATGCTTTTTGAACTGCGGGGGCGGATCAGCGATGCAGCATTTCGGGAGTGCATAGATGGACTGGAAGAGATTTATGCGTGCCAGGTTTCAAATGCGTTTGACTTTAATGAAAAAGGAGAATAAAAATATGACAGAGCATAACATTGTCATAGGAAGCAGAGGAAGCCGTCTGGCGGTGATCCAAAGTGAGATGGTCCGGGATTTTATCAGAGAGAAGAAACCGGGATGTCAGGTAGAAATTCTGACCATGAAAACGACCGGTGACAAAATCCTGGATCGCACGCTGGAGAAAATCGGTGGCAAAGGTCTGTTTGTGAAGGAACTGGATAAAGCACTTCGGGATGGATGCAGCGATCTTTCCGTACACAGTCTGAAAGATATGCCGATGGAACTTTCCGAAGAGCTGCCGCTGCTTGCATTTTCCAAAAGAGAGGATCCAAGAGATGTGTTGGTGCTTCCGGAAGGAGCAGAAAAATGGGACAGAACGCTTCCGGTCGGATGTTCCAGCCAGAGACGGATGCTGCAGCTTAAAGAGTTGTATCCGGATGTAACCTTTCTTCCGGTGAGAGGAAATATCCAGACCAGGCTGCAGAAACTTCAGTCAGGAGCATACGGAGCACTGATCCTGGCAGCAGCAGGTTTAAAGCGGCTTGACCTGGAAAACCGCATTTATCGCTATTTTGAGCCGGATGAGATCATTCCGGCAGCAGGGCAGGGGATTCTGGCGGTTCAGGGAAGAAAAGGAGAAGATTATGCTTTTCTGAAAGCCTATAACGATCCGGCGGCACAGACAGCACAGGCAGCAGAGAGGGCTTTTGTAAAATATTTGAATGGCGGGTGCAGTTCACCGATCGCTGCCTATGCAGAAATGAAAAACGGAAAACTTCTGCTCCGTGGCCTGTATTACCAGGAAGCAACCGGAATATATAAAAAAGGTCAGATCGAAGGAAATCCGGAAGATGCCGAAACAATGGGCATGTTGCTCGCAGAAGGGCTGAAAAAAGAATGTCATGCACAAAGCTGCACTGCTGTAAAAGAAGATGATATAAAACCGGGAAAAGTCTGGCTGGTAGGAGCAGGTCCTTCCGATCCGGGGTTGTTTACGTTGAAAGGAAAGCGTGTGCTTCAGAAGGCAGAAGTTGTTGTTTATGATGCACTGGCAGGTCAGGCTATTTTAAGTATGATCCCAGAGGATGCCGAAAAGATCAATGTCGGCAAGCGGGCAAGCCATCATCTGATGCCGCAGGAAGAGATCAACAAAATCCTTGTGAAAAAAGCACTGGAAGGCAAGAGGGTTGTGCGGTTAAAAGGCGGCGATCCGTTTCTGTTTGGCAGAGGCGGGGAGGAACTGGAGCTTTTAAAGGCACATCAGATACCGTATGAAGTCGTACCGGGTGTGACTTCTGCGATTGCAGTCCCTGCCTACAACGGGATTCCGGTCACGCACCGGGATTTCTGCTCTTCGGTACATATCATTACCGGGCATAAGAAAAAAGGCGATACCTATGATATTGATTTTGAGGCACTGGTAAGGACAAAGGGAACTCTGGTTTTTCTGATGGGAGTGACGGCACTTGCAGATATCTGCGATGGACTTTTAAAGGCGGGTATGCGTGCAGATATGCCTGCTGCCATTTTACAGCAGGGAACCACGGCAGGACAGAAACGGATCAGTGCAACCGTTTCAACACTGCCGGAAGAGGTACAAAAACAGGGGATTCAGACACCGGCCATCATCGTGGTTGGCGAAGTATGTGCTCTGGCCGATAGATTTGCATGGCATGAAGCACTGCCGCTTGCAGGACGTAAAATCCTGGTCACAAGACCAAAAGAACTGATTTCCCAAATGGCGGAAAAGCTTCGAAGAGAAGGGGCAGAAGTGCTGGAACTTCCGGCGATCAAAACAGAAGCGATTTCAGAAAATCAAAAACTGAAGCAAAGTATGGAAGCTATTCAAAGTTATGACTGGATCGTATTTACCAGCCCGACCGGAGTGAGAGTCTTTTTTGAAAAACTGACAGAACATGAAGCGGATATCCGCAAACTTGCGGCGGCGAAATTTGCTGTTATAGGAAGCGGTTCTGAAAAGGAACTGAAAAAGCATGGTATTCTGGCAGATTTAAAACCGGAAATTTTTGACGGAGAACATCTGGGATCCAGCCTTGCCCGGGCCTGCACGGGGGGAGAGCGGATTTTGATACCGCGGGCAGAGACTGCAAATCAGGAACTGATACTGGAACTTCAGAAAGTACCGGATGTGCAGATCGATGATGTTCCAACCTACCGCACTCTGTACGAAAGCTCAGAACTGATCGATCAAAAGGCAGAATTTGAACAGGGAAAGATTGATTTTGCGGTCTTTACCAGTGCATCGACCGTGCGAGGGTTCGCACAGGCAGCCAAAGGGCTTGATTTTTCCCTTGTCCGGGCAGTATGCATCGGAAAACAGACGAAGCAGGCAGCAGATGAGCTTGGAATGCAGAGTTGGATGTCTGAAAAAGCAACGATGGACAGCGTTCTGGATAAAGTAAAAGAGCTGTGCCGGAAGCAGCTTTAAATGTAGGAGGTAACAAAAGATGGATATGACAATCCGACCAAGAAGATTAAGAGGAAACGATACACTCAGAAGAATGGTGAGAGAGACGAGAATGGATAAGTCTTCCCTGATCTATCCGATGTTTGTAAAAGAAGGGAACGACATCCGGGAGGAGATCCCGTCCATGGACGGACAGTACCGTTACAGTGTGGACTGCATGGGATTTGAACTGGAGCGGCTGTTAAATGCCGGTGTGAAAAATGTGATGTTTTTTGGCATCCCGGATCAGAAAGACGAAGTGGGAAGCGGAGCCTACAACGAAAATGGCATTGTGCAGAGAGCACTTCGGGAAGCAAAAGAAAAATTCCCGGAACTGTATCTGATCACGGACGTTTGTATGTGCGAGTATACCTCCCACGGACACTGC
>ERZ779874.1843-NODE-1843-length-19213-cov-2.677576_pt1 | contig 19213 bp, 15 predicted proteins | sample MGYA00511031_ERZ779874 | MGnify/ENA primary metagenome ERZ779874 (study PRJEB29588, sample SAMEA2156850) | human gut metagenome | biome: human gut; feature: human-associated habitat; material: faeces | place: Denmark | collected 2008/2010 ...
CTGCCGCTTTTTCCGTATTATTCAATTGGTGTCCAATTTGGTATTTCGATGGTGTCGGCTTCGATTAGCGGGCATCGGATAATCTCCATGGTCTCCTTTTCGTAAATGTTGCAGCCCATGAAAAGCGAAGCTATGAGTATGCCCCAGATCAAGGCGAGGATGCAATATAGGATCGCGTATCTGATTTGCTGTTTTTTCATTATGCTTCAGTTTAGATGATAATTATTAAATCATTGTAAGTCGCTGCGTCGCCGTTCTGCAATATTCTTCGGAGAGTTCTATACCCAGATATGTCCTGCCGAGTTGCCGTGCCACGAAGGTCGTCGTTCCTGCACCGTTGAACGGATCGAGGACGATGTCTCCCCGGTAGGAGAACAGCTTCAGGAGCCGTTCGACCAGCTCCTCGGGAAACATCGCAGGATGCCCGAAGCGTTTCATTCTGTGCTCGGGCGGAATCGTCCAGTGTGCCGAGGTCCAGCTTTTGAACTCTTCGGCCGATATATCCGCTTCCGTCTGCTTGCCGGGTTTTCGGAGCGTTCCCTTACAGAAGACCTCTACGAATTCCCAGGTGTATTTCAGATAGGGACTCGATGGGCTCCGCCAACTTCCCCATGTACAATAGCGGCAGTTGTAATTACGCTTATCCCAGAGTATCTCGGCTTTCCATATCATCCCCTTCGAGAGCAGATAATTCGAGAGGATGTGATGCGTCGGTAGCTGCCCGGAAAATAACGGCTGGATGTTGAGCGCCAAGCGTCCGCTCCATTTCAGCACGCGGATACATTCGTTCAGTACATCCTTCAACAGGGTGAAATATCGCTGCCACGACAGCGTATCGCAGCAACGATCGTATTCCAGCCCGAAATTGTACGGCGGCGAGGTGACGATCAGGTCCACACAGTTGTCGGGAATCCGCCGCAGCACGTCGCAGCAGTCCCCGCAAACAATTGTATTCCGATAAGTCGCAGGTAGTTCCCCGTTTATCTGCGAGAATGATGACTTCAAGCTATAAAAATCGGACACTCCCATCTCTACATCTTCAAAAGTTCAGCAATCTCCGGATCGAGATTGCCCCGATACTCCATACGCCCGTCCAAGCGGCATGCTTCGAGGAAATGCTCCCGGCCTTCCGCTTTGCGTCCCAGCCGCGAGCAGGCGATGGCCCGCAGATACTCCGTCACGGCATCCTTGGGCATCGTTGCCAACAGCTCCATCGCCCGCTCGTTATGATCCAGCGACAGATGCGCCACGACGGTATTACGGTCGTTGTAGTCGTTGAGAATGTACAAGGCTTTGGCGTATTTGCGTTTCTGCAACAGTTGCACGCCGCGGGCATAGGCCGTATCCAGCTCCGTGGTATGGATCGTATCCTTGACCATTCCTTTGCGGCGCAGGCTGTAGCGAAAATTCACGGCCCGCAGCTGCGGATAGATCACCGAACGGATATAGGCATACTCTTTCGGGAACCGCAGCCGGATGGCCTGCTCCCGCCGGTCGGGATTCTTTTCCTCGGCGATCAGCTCCAGAATAGCGTCACGGTTTACGATCTCCCGGTCTGTTCGGATGCGCGTCGTCAGTTCCGCCCAGTCCTCGGCCACCCACCGCACAGTCAGCATCGTGTCGATGCTTCTGCCGTATCGGCGGACGAGGTAGCGTTTGAGCGCCGCGGCCCTTCCTTGCGAAAGACGGTCGTTGAAAGCGTAGGCTCCTTCCGGAGACGATGCTGCCGTCAGCGTGATGGTATCGACGTAAAACTCCTGCTGTTCGACGATCTGCCGCATCAGGCCGGTGATCTTATCCAACTGCCGCCGGTTGTCGCCCAGCGTATCGACCACACGGGTATCGCCCACGAAGAACTGAATGTAGTTGCGGTCTTCGACGGTCACGAACTTGTCGATGACCTTGATGCGATACCTCGGTACGGTATCTACAAAGGATAGCATCGAGGATACGACGTAGCTCAGCGTATCGGACGGCGGCAGACGGTAGGCGCTGTCGTCCACAGCCAAGACCTGCCCCTGAAGCGTTACCAGCATCTTTTTCGAGGTCTCGTCGGTTTTCACTGCTTGGGAATAGTAATACGTGACGGTGCTCCTGCCTTCGACCAGCGAGTCGAGCCGGACGTCTTCGGGATAGGGAAACTTCACGAAGCGGTTGAAGGCCGCCTCGCGCCCCACGGTATCGGGGCGGAAGCGTTCGACATAGGTTTCGTACTGCCAGTAGTCGCGCTCTTGCAGCAACGAGAAGCGTCCGCCGCGGATCACCAGATCTTCGAGCGGCACGGACTCCCCGGGCTTGTGCAGAATGGGTGTAATTACGACGCTGCGGCTCTTGCCCAACAACTGCCTGGGCAGCGTCACAATGAAATCCAGCACGACGCGCCCGTTGCGTTCGGGAATAGACCGCATCTTCGCCACGACCGTCACCTGCTCGATCTGAAGCGCCATCACGCGTTCTCCGTCGGCAAGCGTATCCACGGGTGCAAGAAAGAATGTGTTGCTGTCACGCTGGAGTTTTACGACCTGCGGGCGGGAGTCCTGCTGCCGCTCCTGCCGCTCGGCGCGGGTAAGTTGCGCCAGACGGGCCGTCGCCTGCTGCCGCTGAAGCCGTCCGGCCACCGAGCAACCGAACATTCCTCCAAGCAGAAGCACAACCAGCCCTGTATACAATATCTTATTGCAATAGTTCATGGCTAAAACAGATAGGAAAACGACACTTCCAGTTTGGAGGGTGCCAGCGTCCAGCGTCGGTTGTGGTAGATATACTCATCGTCCCAATCTCCGACCGTAGGATCGCGCCGCGTGTCTTTTGTCCGGTAAATTCCCACTCCCGCCTCTACGGCGACATTCCAGCGTTTCGAGAGCATCCACGCATATCCGTAGCTGACACCAAGACCGTAGGCATGACCCTTATAGCGTTTTGTCCGGCTTCCGAGATCGTAGCCGACATAGGTAAGGTGTTGTCCGAGAAAGTGTCCGACGAAGGATTCGTAGAACCAGTAGCGGCCGCCGAGCTGCACGGCGTGGAAGTTCATCGAGAGGGATGCGGTATTCACCGGATTCCAGTAGCCGGACAGCTCCAGCGACCAGTTGTCCGTCAGGGCCGTTTCGGCCCCGACGTTCAGCGTCGCGCTGCATGCCGCAAGAGCGTTGGCCCTTACGGCGAAGATCTGCGCCGAAGCCCTGCGGGGCAGCCCCCACAAGGCCGCCGACAGCAGCAGGAACAGTATGATTCGTTGTTTGTTCATTGTTGAAAGTTAATTCGGTTTTATTCCCGGATGCAGCGCACCGGATTGGCGGCATAGCGGTAAAAATCCGTTGTGTTGACGAACGGCGGGTAGTTGCTCGTATCGAATAGGATCGAGGTGCAGGCTGCGTCATGGAACACGCCGGTCGAGTCTCTCCAATGAAGATAATACGGAGCGTTCGTGTAGAGCCTTCCGAGCGACCCGTTGCGGTCGTAACGTCCTTCGTAGAATGTTCCGCCCAAGGGTATTTTCGCCGTCTGCGTGCTGTTACAGCGGATTGTAACGTAATAAGGAGCCGATACGCCTATCCGCTCTATTCCTGCAAAATCCTCGGCACCGGGCACTTTCCACCCCGGAGGGCAGGGATCGTAAATGGATTTATGGCTGGTGCGGCTGATATTGTTCTTCCCGGTCGTGACGTTGCCCCAGAGGTTCGGGTGGTGGTCGTAGAGCCAGTCGGCGACCGACGTCCACTCTTCCCAATCCTCGTAAAATACCCCGTCCATATAGGTCGTTGGATGCGCTGTGGCCCATTCGAGGGTCATCACGTCGTAAGGCGATTCAGTTCCGGAGGTTCGGGGATTGCTTTCAGCATACTCGAATCCCGGAGCATAGACGGTCGGAGCCTGCGTGTAGGCGTCCGTGGCCAGCGCCGGATACGGAAACGGATCTTTGCGGCCCCACTGGTAATAGAGTCCTTTGGCAGCGGCCTGCGTGCAGTCCGTAGCCAGGGCCCCGAGGTTGCGATCCATAAAGACGGCTCCCGAAGCGTAGGTCTGGGCCGTGGCCTCGATATCGTAATCCACCGACCAGATGTGCCACGACCATATGCATACCCCGCGGCTGTCGAGAAGTCCGATTACGGCATTGCCATAGGTCATGCCGGTTCGGAAGACGATACGTCCGTCGCCGGTCAGTTCCGCGCTTTCGACGATCGCGCCACGGATCGTGCCCGTTTCCCAGAGGACTTTCGCCTCGGCTTCCGCAAGTCTCTTCGGGACGATATTCGTCGTTGCACGGCCGTTGCCCATCGTCGTAGCGTCGAACGAATAGGAGGTATTCAATTCCGGCGCGATATAGCAGTTGGCCGTGCCCCCGTCGTCGAGCGGCCGGGTATTGACCGTGAATTTCGGGAAGATCGCGGCTTCGGGCGAGGTCGGAATGTAGGCATACGAAGCCGAGGTCGAAAGCCGTGTCTTGTAGTCGGCTGCCGAATACCATCCCTCGAAGCGGTATCCGGCTTCGGGTACGGCTGTCAGCGTGCATCCCTTTTCATGGCACAAGACGACCCGGTCGTGCGTCAGGAAAGACGGTTCAGCGTCATACAACGCTCCGGCGACGGTTACCGTACCGTTTCCGTTTTCAGCCGTCGCGGAGTGAATATATACGTCGAGACGGTTGGCGAAGCGGTGTCCGATGTCGAACGACTGTGCAAATCCCGCATCATCCTCGACCGTGACGGTATAGACCACCTGCGAATTGACCGTCGTATAGATTCCCGGAGCGTAGTTCACGCCGAAGACATTGGGGCCGGGCTGTTCCGGAAGCGTAAGGTCGCGGCCTTCGCCTACGGGAGAGCCGTTCAGACAGAACGCTCCGGCGTTGCCCTGCGCGACACCGATACGTCCCCGAAGCGTCAGGGGTGCGGGACTCCCGTCGATCTCCACAGCGAGCATCTGAAACGGATTGTAGGTGCAATATCCGCCGACCGAGTTTTCTTCGTAGGTGTCATGCACATTGACGGCATAGCTGCTAATGCGGGTATCGACCTCGCTGTCGCCCAAGATCGAGATATTGAGCCGGGAATGCATGTTGGCCCGGACATTGAAATCCGAGGTGTTGTTTCCTCCGAGGTAAATATAATAAGCCAATATTTTCGACCCGCGCACGGCGCGGATCAGCAGATACGAGGCATTCGCGGGGGCATTCTCCGGGTTCTTCTGACGCTGGTCGGTAATCGTAGCGACGACGCCTTGCATATTGGGCAGCAGATAGCAGTCGCCCGCGGCCTGTTGTCCGGAAAGTCCCACCTCCGGACAATCCGTATAGTCGTCGGGATCATCCGACGGTGCGGCCGCCATATCGAACACGGATACAGAACGCGGTACCGAGAACAGTTGCACGGAGCGCAGTTCGATGTCGGCAACGGCCGGAGTAACGGTAATGTTATAGGAGATTTTCGACACGCAGCGTTGTACTTCGACGGCAGGCAGCGTCAGCATCCCGTCTGCCGAGGGAATTATCGTTATATCGCCCTCATAGGCCATAGGCAATACATCGTACTTGTCGGCGTGTGTAACGGTGAAATCTTCCCATGTCGGGTTTTCGCCCATATCGCGGCCCAGATTGGCGGCAATGCACATCCGGTAATCGCCCGGCAGGCATTCGAAACGCAGCGTTGCGGAGGTCTGGTAACGGTGCAGGACAACATTGCCGTTATCGTCGTAAAGGTAGAGGTTCAGGTCGCGGATGGCCGTTTCATCCGCAGAGCGGGTTACGGAGGACATCCTTTCGGGCCGTACCGTCAGGCTGACGAAGACACCGCGGGGATTTGTACATTCTGTCCTGTCCTCGGCGATGCAGCCCCACAGCAACAGGATGGCAGCGAGTATCAACAGATATTTTTTCATAGTCGGAAAAATCTGAAAAAGGGATTGAAAAAAGCTCCCGCCCGCGAGGGACGGGAGCTGCCAAAACAAGAGGGCTATGCCCCCAGTTCGACGTTCTGCGTGACAGGCGTCTCCCAGTCGGCGACGGTGACCGATACGGCGCACTCCTGACCTACAAGGCCCGTGATATTGGCCGCGACACGGTAGTAGCCGTTTCGGAGAATCTCGCCCGCGGCCTTGCCCGTCAACTCGACCGAATAGGTTACCTCCGAACGGTCGTCCGTAGTCGAGGTGCTGCCGTCCGAATCGTATGTGGCGTTAATTTCCAGCAGGATGCGGTTGCCGGCGGTCAATGTGCCGTTTTCGAAGATGTAGAACAGGCTGTTCGTCTTTCCCGAAGCCATGGCGGGAGTCTGCGTGTGGCTGAAGGTCATGGCCCCGGGTGTCGGCGTTCCGGCCACGACGAGCGACTGCGAGGCGGCTTTGGAGAGTTTTACCGAGTTGATAGCAAGCGTTCCGGCATATTTGTCGGCGAACGACGGGTCGATGGTCGTCTGAAAGGCTACTTTAGCGACAGTGCGTTTGAGCGTGATGCCGACATTGGTCGTGGAGTTCACGGCCCCGACGGTCTGCGATTTCATGCCCGACATCACGAAGCCGCCCGAACGTTTGGCTGCGGTGGACACCTCGGCGAAGGTGCCGTTATAGTCGGCGGCCGACTTCTCCACAAGGGCCGTAAGGGCCGCCCGGGTCTTGGCCGACGAGGCGTCGTAGTTCGCTATGGCGTAGAATGAACAGGGGGTGCTGGCAAGAGATTTAGGTAGGGAGAATGTCGCCGATTTCGCGGCCAGCTCGCTGGATGTTAAATCCCGGCGAATAACGAAGTTGTCGGCATTATCGAAGACGAAAATCGACAGTGACGACAACGAAGACTCTCATGCCTCGGCCGAGGCTGTCGAATCGAAGAAGGAGCGGGTGTCGGCGGCATCATCGGTAAGCGTAAGTGCGATACGTGCCCCATCGGTGAAAGAATTGGGGGAAGGTACGACTTCGGTCTCCTTGTTGCAGGAAACGAATGCGGCAGCGAAGACTGCAACGGCTAAAAGGATGTTTTTCATGTTATTTGGATTTTGAATGCAGCGATGCACTATGCGTCGCTTTCTGCTGCAAATGTATAATACAAAATCACTGAAAAGTACACTTTTCCGGATGCCTCTCGGGAAAAATCAAAAAGTTTTTTGTAAAGTATGAAAATATAATCAACTGAAAAATAAACTGTTGAAATTTTGCAAACGGAGAAAAACTTTCTGATTTTCTCGTCCTTGACAGGTCTCCGCTCTCTCTATCGCAGGTGTCTTTCGACGACTTGCTCATAGGCTTTTTTCAATTTATCCAGAAAAGGTGTGACCGCCGTGCTGCGGTCAAGCATCCTGGTTTTCTTGACATAGACATCGTTGATCGTAATATGGAATGTAGAAGACAAGGCACGGACGATCTCGATGAAACGCGCCTTGCGGTTGCCGTACATGATAATCCCGTTTTTATGAAGGGCAACGGCAAGCTCCAGCAGCTCTTGCTGCGTCCCTGTCCACAGCAACTCGCCGTCCTAATAGGATAAAGGGAACGAATAGTCTTGGTTCGAGCTATATTTCGTACTATTGCTGACGATATTGATTTCGCAATCCAGAATATACATGATTTTATAGATGAACGTCGTCCTTAAAACATTGTTCGAATATCGATTAAACGATGGATGGGACAATACGTCGAATTCAACCCGGCTGTAATACAGTATTCTCAAAATATCATCCCGGTTATCGAAATTAGCAACCATCTCGGTCATCGTCTCGATAAACTCTTCGTATGCATGGGCTAATTCCGACGGATTCGATTCATTTTGAGTTAGCAACGCGTATATACGGGTATGAATAAGCGTTTTCATAAGACAGATCTCCGTATTGCAGAATCATGTGTATTTTTCGTATTCACAAAGTATCTGTTGGATAATTTTTCGTATCTTTGCAAAACAGCGAATAGCTGTCGAATCCTGTCATCGACACCTGAAAATGCTACCAAGACAAGATGGACGGGATGATAGGAGAATCGTGCAAAAACAGCACGGGCTCTCCTATCTGTTCATCGGGTTGTAGCATTCCTCAGGTGTCAATAGGTTGAGTCCGTGCTTATTTTATACTATCTCAACTTATTATTGTACCAACTAAATATAATTTGAATACGAATTCATCAATTCGTGCGTTATTAAATAAATACTATCACAAACCGGCCACGGAGAGTTTTTAAATTGAAAGGTCACTTACGGGTATATATCGACTCGAATCGGTCAATGTATTTGCGGTAGTTTTTGTTTCCCCATTCGTCTTTCGGATGGGGGAACGTTTTCATATCCCTTCATCAGTTAAAATAACCCGCACACCTGTTTGCGGATGTGCGGGTCTGGAATCGGTCACTTTCGGGTATATAACGAATCCGAATCGGTCAATGCAAACACATCGCTATCATGTTATTCCACTTCGTCCATGTTGATCTCATACCCCGACGATACAAAAGTCCAGTCTTGAGGGCGATCGCCGTTCTCACAGGTAACGGTCAGACCGTAAAGCCCGCTTGCCGTAGCGTTGAATCCGTTAAGCGGATTAACGTTGCTGCTGCGACGCAGGTTGAAGAACATGAATGCGCCGTAGCCCTGGGCTTTGGCACGCTTGGCCAGCGAATTCAGCGTCGCTGCGTTGGGAGCAGAGCCGAGATTCGTCGATACCGGCGACCAGCGGGTTTTGTCCACCAGACCGGATGTCATGAAGCTCGAACCGAAATAGCCATGATACGCATAGTCGATGCAGGCTTTAGCCTCGCTGTTCAGCGTGTTGGTATACCCCCAGTCGAAAACGGTGATGAGTTTGTCGGCCGGCATCAGCGCGTGGAGTTTGGTGATGATTTCGCTGTACGAAGTAGAATTGGTAGACGAATAATTAGCATACTCATCATCGAATCCGATTCCGTCCAGACCGTATTTTTCCACAGCATGGGCCAGGATCTTGGCGAACTGTGTGGTCTGGGTATCGTTCATGTTGGCGACACCGATGCCCTGCCAGTCGCCCAGCACGGTCAGCAGCACCTTGATGCCCTTGTCCTGCAACGGTTTCACGTAAGTCTGATAACCGCCGTTTTCGAGCAGGTTGGTCATCTTGTCATTCAGGAAGAGCGTAGGCTCTACCACTCCGTTCACCGTCCGCTTGTGGATGTTCGAGGCAAACAGCTCCACGATACCGGCAAAGGGTTTGCCGTTGGAGAGCATGTAATCTCCGGCATTGAGCGGGTTGGTGTCGTTGGTCTCGACATAGATGGCCACCACGGGCGTATCGCCGTAAGCACGGGTTTGGGGAACTGTGCCCTGATCCATCGTCGGCTCCTCGGCCTGCTGGCACGAGAACATCATCGTAGTACCCAAGAAAAGGGCTGCAAAAATTTCAAAATAACGTTTCATAGTCGTTTTTAGTTTTAAAGGATCAATAACTGGTTAATCGGTTTATTTTGGGTTTTGGTTTTTGTTTTTTCTGTCATTCAATGAGTTTTAAGGGTTAAAGAATATGTCGTTTAGACCGAAATAGGCATGCCTGTAAGTTTACCAGTCTTTTAACCATTTGTTATATCCTGTACCACCATTCGGGAGTTTGCCCAAAAGAGATGTATCGAATGAATATTCATTATCGCTCATAATGGAGGGGCCCCAAGGTGTATCCTCGATCATCCAAGCGCCATCGTCGGCAAAATACGTATATCCAACCTGAATGCTGCTAGCCCAAGTGCTTTCGAAATTATCCTGAAGAAGCGTCCGCAGACTTTCAAAAACCAGAATATTGCTCTGCTTGTTTCCTGCCTGACGCCAGAAGAAAATATCGGTGAAATAGTCATTTATAGTGTTCGGGCCCTGCGGATACCACGGAATATTGATACATCCGTATTTCGCAGGATCGAGGCCGGCAATAGGCTTGCGGGGATGATCCGTCGAGACATATTGCTGCCCCTGATGCCAGGGATCGACAATCTGAACATTTTTCTCATTGTCCAGATACCCAGACCATGCGTAATCGAGGTATTGCCCGACTTCGATGCCTCCGGTCGCCCCGGTATCCCAGAAATACTCGGTGGGGGCTTCGTAATCGGTCAGCGTCACCAGTTTGTCATTGCCGAGCGCTTCCCGCATCGCTTTGATGAGTTTCGGATAGGAGGTCGTGTTCATGGCGGGCATTCCCTCCTTGCCGTAGGCGGCATTGCGATCCCAGAAATTCACACCGTCGAGTGCGTATTCCGTGATAACGGTCTTCACCTGGGCTACGAAATCGACAATCTGGGCGTCGGTCAGATTGCAGAATCCGAGCCCTGTTCCGCCACCTTCCAGACAAATGCAGACCTTACGGCCTTTATCCTGCAAGGGCCTGATATATTTGTCGATATGGTCGAGGACATAGCGCATGTCGTTTCCGAGATTCAACAGGGCGCGTCCCGTCTCCGCATCGTAATCCAATACCACCTTGTTCAAATTGACAATGTTACCGATCGTCCGCAAGCCGTCTTCCCGCTCGCTCCACGCATTTTCCCACGTATTGGCATCGAGCTTGGACATGAGGTATTCATCCACCAACAACGGCTGGTATTTTTCCGTGTCGAGATAGAATACGGCAAATACCTGGTCGGCATTGAGCTTGTACTCCCCGAGTTGTCGTGCGCGAATTGAAATGAGATAATTGATTGTCTGATGCTCCTCGGTTCCGGCCTCTTCAGCCACCGTCAGCGGCAGATAATATTCGCCCGGAGCCAGATTCTCGGCCATGAAGCGGATGCGTTTAAGTGCAGAACGCTGATTTTCTGCCGAGAGCGAAAGCGTTTTGCCGTCAGGAAAATCATAATTGCCTTCGGGCAGCAACGTTCGCTGCTCGTCGTTCGCCTCGTTCCACCCATCGAGCAGCGAACCGTCGATCCATGCGTCGAGGGATAATTCCGAAGCCGGCGCTTTTGAAAACTGGTAATAGAAGTTGGAAGTTACGAACCCGGATCCTTCCGTCATCCGAATACGAACCTTGTCGTCGGACATACTGCTGCTACGCAACCTTCCATAGATATTCTCCAACGGTTCCTTGTCGGGAAGTTTCCCGCCCTGCTGCTCTACGGTGTCGGCGTCGCAGGCCATAAGGCCTGCGAGTGCCGCCGTACAGAGAAGCGTCGCAATTCCCGTTTGCAAACTAAAAATCGTCTTCATAATCACTCGTTGTTTTCGTTAAGTTTCGGAATCTCGATGCCCTGCGGCCAGATAATATCGTACTTGGCTACGCCGTCATTGCGGTACATCGAATAGTCCTTGACCGTATTGCCCGAGGCATCGTTGCACTTCCAATAGCCAAGAAGCGTCGGATCGTCCTGCGGGTTTTGAATGTCGTACATATTGTCCCAGATCTGTTCGGGCGTACGGGCCACCGACCAGACACGTGCTTCGGCGATCTTGCCGTTCAGAGGACGGTAATCGTCGTAGGAGCGGCCGAGGAAGAACTGGTAAGCCTCGCCCAGCTTGTTGTAACCCGTGTCGTCGGTCTCGTACTGCGGTTTTTCGTTGTCGGGAGCCGTATTCCACAGGTCGTAGAGCGCCCGCATGGCCAGATTGATCTGGTTCTTCTTGCTCTGCGCCGAGATGCCGACATCGGTCGCTTCGCTCTGAATCTGGCCATCGACATAGATGCGTGCGGTACGCGCCGCTTGGTCATATGTGCAGGCGACATGGTACCAGCGCCCCTTTTCGAGGTTCTTCGTCGCATCGCGTCCGGGAATCTTCCCGAAGGACGAGCCGGCGCCCGATCCGTCGAACTGCAACTGCTGACGCTCGAAATTCGTGTCGCCGATACGCAGCAGCAGATACTGCTCGACACCCATGATGGACGAGATGTTGACGGGGCTGCCCGTAGCGTTGCTCGTCGCAAAATCGTCGAGGTAGATAAGGGCCTCGTAGGTCACGGCCGTCAGACCGTTCCAAGCCTTGCTGCTTTCCGAATACTTGTCGAGGGTCGGGAACTCGATCCAGTTGTCGGTGAGCTGCGCTGCGACGGTGATGGCCGAGGATCGTTTCACGACATAATAGGCGACGTCGGAACCGTGAAGCACGTCCATCGAGGCATGGCCGATGCGCACGGGGACGAGATAGGTTTCGTCGATAGGAAGCGCTCCCGTCTGTTCCTCGCCTTGGCCCATCAGCTCCTTGAATTGCAGGGTCACGACATCCGAGGTTGTTTTTCCCGCGGCGATCGTGACACTCTCGGCCGACAGCTTATAGTATTTGGCATCGAGCATCGGCCACTGCGTACCGTAGCGGGCGTTGTACGTCCCGACGAGCGACGGGTCGACCGTGAGCGTCACCGCCACATCCTGTCCCGCAGGATAGGTCAGCTCCGCCTGCAAGGCGCAGTCGTAAGTCGGTTTATTGTTGCCGAAGGTCGTAAGCTGCACCTCGTTCGTTTCCGCGACGTCGAGATAAACGGCGTTTCCGAACTTGTGGTCGTCGGCCTCATAATTATCGCAGGCCGCGAAAAACACGAGCCCCGCGACGGCTGCAATCAGATATTTTCCGTATTTTTTCATGGCGTTCACTATTTAGCGGGATTTAACGTCTGGATCGCCCCACGGATCGTCTGGTAGTTCATCTCCGCATGATAGTAATCTTCGGAAATGTTGTAAGCTGCCAGACCGCCCAGCGGGCCGAATTCGATGACGCGGCGCGACATCTCATCGACGGCCGCGAACTCCGTGCGATCCTCATCCAGCAGGGGTGCGCTGATCTCGGCCGCCAGCAGCAGCTTCTCCGGCGCGATACCGGCATACCCCGTGGCATTCAGCACCTGGAGCTTCACCTCCTGCACATTTTCGAGTTTCTCCGTATCGAGGGCGATAAAATCGACCTTGGGACGGTCGGCGGCAGCCAGCGACAGCGGGTTGCCCTCGAAGACGAGGAGCTGGCCCTCGGATTTCGCCGCAGCGAATTTCTCGACGATGCGGGCTGTGGCATCCGTCGCCAGCGGGTTGGTCGTAAACGAGTAGCCGTCCATGCCGTTGGCGGCGACGGCGGCGACAACCCGATCCAGATAGGCATCGAGCGCCTGCATATCGGCGAACTCTTCCGCGCGTGCGGCATAATCGACCTGGTAAAGCACCTTCGTCCCTTTCTCGCGCATGACGTCCATATCTTCGGCGTCGAACTTCGAGAAGTTGTCGGCGTTGGTCAGCGTCACGATGTCCAGCGAATCCGGGAGGCAGCGCATGAAATCCTGCTCACTCGATGCTTTCTCGGGCGAGTTGTGCAGACGGGCATAAACAATGAAATGTTCTGACTGTTTATAGGCCCTCAGCGCCGCGGTGTATTCGGCCCATAGTGCCGGATCCTGCTCCCAGGGCTTTTCCACCTTGCTGTCCACCGTTTCCATCTCCGTCCAGTCGTTGCAGGCCGCAAACGTTGCGACGGCAGCGCAAAAAGCGAGGAAACGTATCATTCGGTTTGGTTTCATATTCATAGCGATTACTTGTTATACGGTTTGCAATCCCACCATACGCGGGTTCCCATGACGTCGCCCGAACGGTCGCCGTTCTGTTGCTCTGCACCGAGCGTTTGAATGGCCGCCTGAAGGTTGGCGTTGTTCTGCTGGTACTCCTCGACAGGGTAAGGCAGACGGCGTGCGCCCTGTTCCACATTGACGGAACCTCCCGATTTGTCGGTAGGTACAGGCAGCAGTTTCGGATACCCCGTACGGCGGTGTTCCGACCATGCTTCGACTCCCAACGGGAAGATAGCGATCCATTTCTGCACGATGATGCGTTCGAGGTTGCGCTCCTGAACGGCCTCCGTATCGCTGCCGTCCGTCGCCGTTTCCCACGGAACGGTGATTTCGCTCCGGGCAGATGCGCTGTAGTTGCCCAGCGGATCGGTATAGGGTGCAGGCTTCTTCGTGGCGTCGACCAAATAGGCGTCGGCCCCCGATGCTCCCCGCTCCTCGAACGAAAGTCGGACAGCCTGCTCATAGAGCGTCTTCGCCGTCTCGGCCGATCCCCAGCGCAGTTCGTACTCTGCATGCAGGAAGGTCGCTTCCGCGGCATTGAACCATAAATAGGGCGTATCGCTCGCAACGATCATATTCGAATACTTCGACATGGCCGTCGATTTTCCCGCCACGTCGATGCCGATACCCACGTAGTCGTCTACGTCGTTGGGCAGGAACATCTTTTCCAGACGCGGGTCGTCGTAACCGTCCAGATAGCTGATGATGTCGGCCCCGACACGGTGGTCGCCCCAATCGTTATAGATCAGCGTCATGCGGTTTTCGGCTGCGTGCATAGCCGCATTATCGGCATTGACCGTAATGATACCTCCGGCAATCGCCTCCGCGGCTTTTGCCCGGGCAATGTCAGGCTTCACATAGGAGAGGCGCATCGCCATACGCAGCTTGAGCGAATTGGCGTATTTGAGCCATTGAGCGATATTGCCGTAATAAACACCGTCGTAACGGCTCCATGCCTCGGCAGGAAGCGTCGTATTGCGGCCCAGTATCTCGATGGCCTCGTCCAGCTCCTCGAACATCTTCGTATAGACCGCCTCCTGCGAATCGTACTCCACATAGACCGACTCGTTGCTCTCCAGCTTCGAATAGGGAATCGGACCGTAGGAGTCCGTCACACGGTGCATGATGGCCACACGCAACAGGCGGGCAAAAGCGATGGCCACTTCGTCTTCCGTGCCGTTGATGATGCCCTTATAAGGGGTATAGGTCTCGGTGATAACGTTGGCGAAAGGCCATTTGCGCCAGTCGGCAGACGGATTATACGTCTCGAACTTGGTCTGCCACGTATCAACCGTAGCACCGATGTAACCGCCGAACGGCCCGCCCGAAAGCGATTCGTTGAACTGATACATATGCTCCTGCACCGGAATCACAAGACTTTGAAGAGCTTTGAACTTCGTTCCGGTCTTATAATTCAGGGCATCCATCTGGTCGTCCGTAACCTGATTGGGATTGCGGTTGATGTCTTCGAAATCGCCGGTGCAGGCTGCCAATCCGAACAGCGCCAGTGAAAGCAGCACCGACTGCCATCTGTTATTCATCTTTTTCATGGTTGCTGCGCTTTAGAATTGGAATTTGACATTGAAACCGAGGTTGCGCATCGAGGGCATCATGAAGTAGTCGATACCCTGATAGTTCAGCCCCGTCGAAGCGACGGCTTTGGGGTCGAACGGCGCTTTGCAGTAAATCATCCACAGATTGCGCCCTACGAACGACACGGTAAGCCCCAGCTTATTGCGGAACCACTTGCGCGGGAAAGTGTAACCCAGCGAAAGCTCTTGCAAACGGACGTTCGTCGCCGAATAGAGATAATATTGCGGCAGACCGGACTGCGAGCCGATGGCTTGGTACCACTTCTGCGCATCAACCATCTCACGGCCGTTAATCAGCACGCCGCCGGCATCACGTGCAGCGGCCGAAGCCTCCGAAACGCCGTACAGATCCAAATTGGCCTGCGTCGCGGAGTAGCAGACACCGCCCAGACGGGCTGTGAACAGCACGCCGAGGTTAATACCCTTATAGCTGAAGTCATTGCGCCATGCGAGGTTGTGGTTAGGGAAAACCGATCCGAGATAGATGTCCTCGCCTTCGTCGGTCATCAGCAGGTTGCCGTTCTTGTCCACCTCGACATAACCGTTGTCGTTGAAGCGAAGGTTGGACGTCGTGTAAAGGTCGCCCAGCGTACCGCCTTCCTTGAGGATGTACTTCGCCTTACCCAGCCCCTTGATGTCCAACTTGGTAAGATTCAACGCTTCGCCCGTAACCGGGTTCACGGCATTGGCTGCCAGTTCGATGATCTCGTTCTTGTTCCATGAGTAGGTGAAGTTCGTCGTCCAGCGGAAATTCCGCCACTGATTGTCATACCCGAGCGACAGCTCGACACCTGTATTGCGAACGTGTCCGGTTTGCAGGTAGATGGTCGTATAGGACGACGAGGGCGGAAGTGACGGGTCGAAGGTCTGGTTTTTCGTGTCGGCCTGATACCACGAAGCCGAAAGGTTGATATGCTGCCACAGACGGGCATCCAGACCGACCTCATAGGTAATGGTACGCTCCGGCTTCAGGTCGCCGATCGGATAGTGCGTCTTGTCCTTCCACACTTTGTTCGTAGCGTCGTATTCGTAGGTCGGAACCGTCAGGTGACGCGGGAAAGGCATACCTACCGAGGCGATCGAACCGCGGATCTTCAGATAGCTGAACGTCTTGCCCAGATCCCATGTCGAAGAAGGCACCCAAGACAGGCCTACTGACGGATAGAAGAACGACGACTCGGGCGAATTGGCCAGTTGCGAAGCCCAGTCGTTACGCCCCGTCACCGTGAGGTAAAGCAGCTGTTTCCAACCTACTTCGACCGAGGCGAAAATCGACTGCGTCTGGTCGTGCCAGCCGACCTTTTCGGCACGTTTTTTCGTGTCATCCAGATCGAAAACATTGAATATGTTGGGAAGTCCGTTCTCCTGAATCGGCCCACGGTATGACAACTCATCGGTCTTGATATTGTTGATCGAGGCGCCGATATTCGCGTTCAGAGACCAATCCTCGCCGAAAGTCTTGTTAATGTTTACCATCAGATCGGCGTAGGTCTGCGTGTCGTAAGCACGGGCTTCGGTATAGTGGCCGTTTTTGCCGCCTTCCGTAATCGTGGTGTTCGACGAGGCATAGAGTTTTTGCGTGTAGAGCGAATTCGAATTATCAATGCGGACACGTCCGGCAACATTAAGCCACGGAAGAATGTCGTAGCTGGCCGAGAACGACAGCATATAACGCTTCTTGTCCGTATTGCGCAGGTTGCGGTAGTTGATCCAGTAGGGATTCTGCATGCGCAAATCACCGCCTTCCATATCCGCACTCCAGAATTGCTCCATGAGTTTCGTCCCTTCGTTGTAACGCTCGAAGCGACGGTAAAGGTCGAAATTCTCACCCCGCGGGAACAGGTAGGCCGGAACCAGCGGGTTCGAATAGACTCCCTGATTGGTCATGTTCTGGTCTTTCTGATAGATGTAGCTGGCGCTCGCATCGAGCTTGAGCCGGTCTTTCAGAAAGTACGAAGTATTGCGGAACGTGAAGTTGTAACGGTCGTATTCGTTATTGGGGATAATGCCGTCCGAATTGACCGAAGCAGCCGAAAAATAGGTCTGGTTCTTGTCCGTACCGCCAGAAACCGTAACAGCATTCGTATAAACGTGTCCCGTCTCGAAATAATCGTCCGGAGTATAACCGTAACGGGCTTCAGGGCGTAATTTCTCGCCCCAACTGTAAATGCTCGAGCCGCTGCGCTGGCCGTTCAAACCCGTACCGTAGCGATTCTGAAATTCCGGCTGGATGAAAGGTGCGAGAAATTCGATATTACTCGAAAACGTAGCTTTCAGAGTCCCGGCTTGGCCTTTTTTCGTCGTAATCATCACAGCGCCGTTCGCGGCTTCCGAACCGTAGAGCGCGGCCGCGGCAGCACCCGTCAGCACCGACATCGACTCAATATCCTCGGGGTTGAGGTCTGCGATGGATTCCGTAGCACCGCGCGAATCGAACTCCGTACCGCCACCACCACCGAAGTTGTACATCGGAATGCCGTCGATAACGTAAAGGGCGTTCGAAGACTGCGAAATGGACTTGTTGCCGCGCAGTACGACCTTCGAGGCACCGCCGACACCTGACGATGAGGCGTTGATCGTGACACCGGCCACTTTACCCGTCAACGAGTTGATGAAGTTGGCATCCTTGACGGTTGTGATGTCTTCGGCCTTGATCTGCTGAACATTGTAGGCTACGGCCTTTTCCGAACGCTTAATACCAAGAGCAGTGACCACGACCTGCTCGATCTCGGACGCAGCCTCTTCGAGCGTGATTTCGAAAGAAGTCCGGCTGCCCACGACGAAAGACACAGGATTATAACCGATAAAACTGATTTCCAGCTGTCTGTCCGCTGCGGGGGGGGGTACCTGAAGCGCAAACGCACCATCGGCGTCGGAGCTGACACCAACCGTAGTCCCTTGAATGAGGACGCTGGCCCCAACGATCGGATTGCCGTTCGCATCCCTGATTTTTCCGGTCACGGAAACCGGATTCCCCGCATCGTTCTTTTTGGTCAGGATAATGTAGGATTCATCGATCCGGTAAGCGATTTCCGTGCCGGCGAACAGTTGTGCCAACACATCCTGGATCGTTTTTTGGACAGCGTTGATACTGACTTTGTTTTTGGTATCGACGCCTTTGTTGATAAACAAGTAACGAGTTTGATTTTCAATCTCTTTCATGACTTGCGAAATGGGAGCGTTTTCCATTTTTATGGAAACCCGGGCATTCTGTGCGGACGCCGTAAGTACGCTTCCCAGCAAAGAGATTGTCAATACGAACCCAAACAGTCTTCGAAACTTGTTGAAGAATACTGTTTTATTCATATCTTTGCAAAGTTTAGATAATAGGTTAATTAGTATCTCAGAAAGCTCGATTCAATCTATTATCCGGCCTGCGGATCTCTACCTCCGCAGGCTTTTTTCGTTGAACGAGCAGCATAAGTGGCTGACTACGTTTTCATAGGCAATATTCGTTTTTAAGGTTAGACAATCAGGTTTTCACGTCAGTATATCGTCACTACGTTCGTATCCGAATCTTTCCTGTAAGAGAAATCGGCGGTATATTGCAAAATGTGAAGGGCTTTGTCGATGCCGTCGTTCACACGGATTTTACCGCTGACGTTCTTGATGTTCGGAAGAGTCGTAAGGGTGATGTCGATCTTCACGTCGAACGCCCGCTCGAACTTCTCCATCAGTTCGTCGAAAGGCAGGCCCGAAATGCTGATAAGGCCTTCGGTCCAGCACAGTATTTCCGGATCGGTTATCGGTTCGATGAAAAGATGACCGTTCGAGAGATTGGCAATATCATTGGGTTTCAGGATAAGGTCTTTTTGCATAGGGTCGAGCCGGTTTGTAATTTGCACCCGCCCCCGGAGCAATGCGGTCGAAAAGCGTTGGTGCCTTTCATCGGCGATTACATTGAATTTCGTACCCAACACCCGAATATCGGATGCGAAAGTTTCTACAACGAACGGACACCTCTCGTCGTGTTCGACATCGAACACCGCCTCGCCGGAAAGCTTCACTTTGCGGAGATTTTTCTTGAACACGGTAGGGTATTCGATCCTCGCGCCGGAATTGAGCTGAACGCTCGAACCGTCCGGGAGCGTGAACTTCAGTCGTTGGCCGTAAGGAACCTGCAACGTGTTGATTTGCTCGGCAAGCATATCGTAG
>ERZ779874.1844-NODE-1844-length-19213-cov-2.574225_pt1 | contig 19213 bp, 16 predicted proteins | sample MGYA00511031_ERZ779874 | MGnify/ENA primary metagenome ERZ779874 (study PRJEB29588, sample SAMEA2156850) | human gut metagenome | biome: human gut; feature: human-associated habitat; material: faeces | place: Denmark | collected 2008/2010 ...
AAAAGCCGATGATCTATTATCTCAAGGAACTGATCCCGGACGATGCTGCGTGTGAGAAAACAAGGGTAGCACTTGGACTGGACGGCATCTACAGTCTGGTAAGCACCGATGACCTGGCAGATACCGGATATACCAGCAAAGTCCGTTTGAATATTCAGATCGATGATCTGACACAGATCAAAGGCAAAACGATCCGGATCAAAAACGGCAGCAAGATTGTAAAAGAAGTGATTGTTTCTTCAGGTGAAATACAGCTGGAACTTCCGGTCGGTATCTATGAACTTGAGATGCCGCTGCCAAAGGAAACCGCTTATCAGTACGATAACGAATATTTGATCGCATCCGCCGGAAACGTATCAAAAACAGTCTCCTATACCAGACAAACCGGAAATCCGCTGGCAGACGATATGCAGATCCAGATGCTTGGTCTTGGGGATGCATCCGTAGCATCCGTCAAGATTGATACAAACATGCAAAAACTGACCTGGACGGTGAATAGTACCACACCGCATTTTTATCTGGATGGTACTTACATCAGCATCCGGGTACTTGATCCAGATGGAAATGAGCTTTTGAACCAGTCTTTGCAGGCGAATGAAAAAGCAGATGGCGGAAACTTTGAGGTCGATTTTAAAACAGGTTCCACGCTGATTCTCTATCACCGAGAGGCAAGAGGAAGACAGCGTTTTGTAAGTTCCTACACCGGCGAGTCTTTAGAAGAATATCAGCTTGCAGCAGCTGAGCAGACTGCCACTTACCGTATGACAGACAAAGGCCTGATGCAGGACGACTGGAGCAAAGAAAAACAGATGCAGGTTTATCTGCAAAGTTTAGAACAGTATTCTGCCTTTCTGATGAGCCATATCACAAAGGCTGAGATCGCCGATTCAGAAAAATATCATAATGAAAAGACAACGCTTTTGCTTGCATATGAAAAACTGGATCAGGCAGCAGCAGACAATTATCGGAACAGCTACGGTATCCTGATCGGGCAGAAACCGGAAGTGTCTTATGGTTACACACAGATCGCACCGGAGCATTTAAAAGGAAGTGCTGACAGTGAACATCCGGGAGAAGAGGCTTCTCTGGCCGTTGACGGAAAAAAAGATACTATATGGCACAGCAATTATGGAAACGGCACAAAAGCAGATATTGCCGGCAATAAAAACAATACCTACACCATTCTTCTGGATCAAAAGACGGATATCGGAAAACTGACTTACCTTCCAAGACAGACCGGAAATAATAACGGAATTATTTTGAAATATGAACTTTCCTACAGTCAGACAGAAGATGGTGATGATTTCCAGATCATCCCTCTGGCAGACAATACCTGGGCAAATAACCGGACAGAAAAAAGTGTTTCTCTGGATCTTGCAGATGTAAGAAGAATCCGCATCCGTGCACTTTCCACGGCCGGAACCCCTGCAGATACCTATATTTCCGCAGCTCAGTTTTCTCTTTATGAAAAATACAGTATCTACGACAAACATACGTATCTCAGTGATCTTTATCAGACGCCTGACGAAAATGGAAACACGGTAAAAGAAAACGCAAATGCCGACGGGACAGCGATCACACTGAAAACAAACGAAAAAGAACGAACCTTTGAAAAAGGAATTGGCATGAGATCCGGTGATACTGCCGTCTGGGATATCTCAGGGCTGAACAGCGATGCACTCTCCTTATGGATCGGTATGAATAAAAAAGGAACTTCTGATGCATCAGTACAGATTTACGGCGACGGAACGTTGCTTTACACTTCTGTTCCATTTAATGGAAGTGACAATGCCATTTCCGTTTATCTGGATATCACCGGCGTAAAGATTTTAAAATTCTGTGCAGACGGCAAAAACGGATCAGAACAGATCGCTCTTGCAGATGTCATGCTTGAAAATCAGAAAGACAAAGAAACCCTGAATTTAAAAGTCGGGGATCAGGCAGTGTTTCTTCGAAACACTTCCCTTACACCGGAAGACCGCGGAAAAGCAACGTTTGTCAGCAGTGATCCTTCCGTGGCAACGGTAAATGAAAGGGGTGTTGTGACCGCACACAGTGCCGGAAGTGCAACGATCCAGGTAAAATTTGGCAGCAATGAGACAGTTGTATGCAAAGTAACTGTAACAGAAAAGCCAAAGAAAAAGGAACCGGAAACACCGGATACGGAAAACAGGATACCTTCTGTATCTGACAGACCGGAAACACCTGAAAGCGGCAACACCAGACCATCGCAAAAGATTCCTTCTGTTGGCAGTGTGAAAAAATTAAATGGTGTCCACTATACTGTTACAAAAACTTCCGCAAAAGGCGGAACGGCGGAAGTAACGAAAATAACCGGCAACAAACGCAAGATTACCATTGCATCCGAAGTGAAGATCAACGGATTTTCTTTCAAAGTTACTTCCGTCCGGAAAAATGCCGCTAAAAACAACAAAAAGATCAGCACTCTGACTATTGGAAAAAATATCATTTCCATCGGTGCAAACAGTTTTTCCGGATGCAAAAATTTAAAGAATATTACACTTAAGGGAACAAAATCCATAAAAATCAAAGCAAAAGCACTGGCAGGTACTTCCAGAAAGATAAAGATAACCGTACCCCAAAAAATTTCTGCAAGGACATTGAAAAAACTGAAAAAGAATCTGCAAAAAGCCGGGATCAGCAAAAAAGCTGTTTATCAAAAGAAATGATCCGTATAGTACAAAAAGAAAAAGAAATACGGTCACAGCTTGACGGAAAAGTCAAAAATATGCTATGCTTATCTGAGAATAGTTTGTGCATATTAAACAAAAACCGTTTTGAATTATGCAAAACTATTTTTCTGGTATTGTCTATTTTCTAAAGAAGGGAGAATGAAAATGAAAACAAGACATAAAATCATGAGTTTCTTGCTTTCAGGTGCTATGGTATTCAGCCTGTTGCCGGCATCGGCAATTGGTACAGTAAAGGCAGCTTCTGTGAATTATGCACTGACTGCAACAGCAACCGCATCTGGAAGTGAAACATCGGCATTTGGTCCGGAAAAGGCAAAAGACGGAGATGCAACAACAAAAACTTCCCGCTGGGCAAGTGAAGAACGTGATGCAAGTGAGAGCAATCCGCACTGGCTGGCCATGGATCTTTGTGAAGTCAAGACTGTAAACAGTGTTATCATCACCTGGGAGAGACGAAATCCAACCAATTATGCAATCGAAACTTCCGAAGACGGAAGCACATGGAAAGCGGTAAAAACTTTTACTTCTGCTCCTGCGGAAAAAGAGCAGATCATCAATCTGGATAATCCGGTGCAGACCAGATATATCCGTGTCCGCATCAATACGTTTAACCCAACCGCAGAAGGCATTACCTGGAAAACAGTTTCCATCTATGAATTTGGAGTTTATGGAGAAAAACAGAGCAGCGGCAGTGAAGTCTGGGATGCTCTGAACAATCTGACTGTAAAAGCAGGAGACAAAAAGTTGAATCTTCCGACCGTAGAGGGCGGAAAAGTAGAAGCCTATGCAGACTATGAACAGATCATCGACACAGACGGAACCATTTATCAGCCTCTGGAAGATAAGACCGTTTCTGTTGAATTTAAAGTTACCGATCAGAACAACAAGGTAACAAAAAAAGAGATTGCAATCACCGTTCCTGGAACGCATACAGCGACCGCAGATGAGAATGCAAAACCTGCCGTTCTTCCGGAACTGGCAGAGTGGGCAGGTGCTACCGGCAATTTCACCATCTCGAAAAACTCACGCATCGTGATCAATGCTGCTGACAAAGATACACTTTCTTCCATGGCAGAAACATTTGCAGCAGATTATAAAGACATTGTCGGAAACGATATTTCCGTTGTATATGGAAGTGAAAGCGATGTGAAAGCAGGAGATTTTTATTTTGCATTGACAGCAAAAGGAAAAGGCCTGAAAGACGAAGGTTATCTTTCACAGATCGGAGATTCCATCAAAACAGAATCCGAGACTGCAACAGGTGCTTACTGGGCAACCAGAACTTTCCTTCAGATCCTGAAGCAGAACAAAACAACGATCCCGAAAGGAACAACCAGAGACTATCCAAAATACAAAGTCAGAGGTGTGATCCTGGATGTCGGACGAAAAGCAACCGAACTTCAGACGGTAAAAGATGTTGCGGCAACAATGTCCTGGTACAAGATGAATGACTTACAGGTACATCTGAATGATAACCTGATCTTCCTTGAGGACTACTGGGATACCAATGCGGAGACTACGATGCAGAACAGCTTTACAAAGGCCTACGCTGCTTTCCGTCTGGAATCTTCTGTAAAAAATGATGAAGGTAAAACTGCGACAGCAACCGATCTGTATTATACAAAAGATCAGTTCCGCAGCCTGATCAAAGATTCCAGAACGATCGGCGTCAATATCGTTCCGGAAATCGATGTACCGGCACACGCACTGGCATTTACAAAAACATTCCAGAACTGTGCTTTAAAGAAAATGAATTCCAGCAATTGGAAACGTCCACTGACAGATCATCTGGATCTTTCCAAACCGGAATCCACGCAGCTGGCAAAAAATATCTTCTCCGATTATATTGATGGAGAAAATCCTGTTTTCGATGAACAGACAACCGTACATATCGGTGCGGATGAGTACGAAGACGATGCAACCCTGTACCGCAATTTTGTAAATGAAATGGATGATTATATGAAGTCCAAAAACCGAAAAATGCGTATGTGGGGCGGTCTTACCAGAATCAAGTCTGATACAGAAGTCCGCGGCGATGGTGTGGAGATCAATGTATGGAGCAAAGACTGGGCAGATCCTACGGAAATGTACAATCTTGGCTTTGAACTGATCAACTCTCTGGACTCCAATGTATATATCGTTCCGGCAGCAGGATACTATGCAGATTATCTGAATGCTGCAAGCCTCTATGCAAACTGGAAACCGAATGTATTTAAAAGCGGTAATTTAAATACAACGATTCCGGCCGGTGATCCGCAGATGATCGGTGGTGCTTACGCACTGTGGAATGACTCCATCGATACCAGAGGAAACGGTGTCACAGACTATGATGTCTTTGACCGTATCTACCAGCCGATGTCTGCACTGAGTGAAAAACTCTGGGGCGAAGGCACAAAGACATACAACGAAGTAAAAGCAACCACTGCAAAAGTTTCCACTGCTCCGAACACCAATCCGTATCATGAAATTGAGAGTGCGGGAAGTACTTACGCAGAATACAATTTTAACAAAGAAGACGGAAGTGATGCTTCCAAGAACAAATACAATGCAGTGTCTGCTGAACATGCAACTTACACAGAAGGAAAAGTCGGCAAAGCCCTGTCTATGGAAAGTGATACCTGCATTGAAACACCGCTTGACAAATCTCCGGCAGGAACCAGCCTTTCCTTCTGGGTGAAAAAGGCAGCAGGAGGCTCTTCTGATGAACAGGTTCTGTTTGAAGGTTCTTCCACACTTGGTGATTACACGATCAAAGCCGTTCAGAAGAATACCGGAAAAGTCGGATATTCCAGAGAAGGTTATGATTATTCTTTTGACTATACACTTCCGGAAGACGAATGGGTACATCTGACGATCAAAGGCTATAAAGACAAAGCAGAACTGTATGTAAACGATTCTGATACAGCTATTCCGGCTGTTATGGATACTGCAACAAAGCTTGGTACACAGTACCGTCTTGCAACATTAAACATCCCGATCAAATACATCGGAAGCACGACTGGAAACAGTTTCAATGGTCTGATCGATGAAATCGAACTGACAAACGATCAGGATGACAGCATCATCCCTACAACGGATTTCAGCTTCACCTGTGATAATGAGCAGAATCCGGCAGAGGGCAGCGACGGTCCGATCTCCAATGCATTTGACGGAGATACCAGCACCTTATGGCACAGCCAGTACTCACCATCCATAAAAGCACTTCCGGCAACGTTTACCGTAGATATGGGCAAAGAATATAAGATCAACAAACTGACTTATGTTCCAAGACAGTCCGGCGGAGCAAACGGATATATCACAAGCTATGATTTGTATGTCAAGAAAGCAGAAAGTGATGACTGGACACAGGTTGTAACAGATGGTGTATGGGCATCTGATACAAAAGAAAAGACCGCAAAATTCAACACAGTTGATGCAAGATATATCAAATTTGTTGCAAAAGAGGGAAGCAATGGTTTTGCTACTGCAAGCGAATTCCATATCCATCAGGTTCTGAATGAAGAAGAACAGGAAGTAACAAAAGCTCAGGAAGCACTGAATGAAGCGGTAAATGACAGCAGCATAAAAGGTATTTATGAAGCAGGAAATGCAGACGGAACGTATACAAGTGCAAGCTGGACAGCATTCAAGGAAGCATACGAAGCAGCAAAAGCACCATCTGAAGGAGCAAGTGCAGAAGAACTGAAGACACTGCTGACAAATCTCCAGAATGCAAAAGCAGGTCTTAAGAAGTCACAAACAGAGACACCACCTACTCCAAACCAGACGGAAACACCGGCTACACCTGGACAGACAGAAAAACCATCTACACCGGAAAAACCGACCGTTGTTCAGAAAGTAAGCAAGAATGTGACTTATCGTGTTCTGGATACAAAGAAAAAAACAGCAGCTGTTGTTGGTGTCGGAGGCAAAAAAGGCAAAAAAGTTACTTCTGTGACCATCGCAAAAACAGTGAAGATCAATGGCGTTACCTATAAAGTAACCAAGATTGGCAAAAACGCATTCAAAGGCTGCAAGTATCTGAAGAAAATTACAATCGGAAGTAATGTGAAAAAGATTGAAAAAGGTGCATTTGCAAACTGCCGAAAACTTGCAAGTATCAATATGAAAAAGGCAAATGGAATCACATCCATCGGAAGCAAGGCCTTCAGCAAGATCAATTCAAAAGCAAAAGTGAGCGTACCTTCCAAAAAACTTTCCAAATATACAAGAATGCTGAAAAAAGCTGGACTTCCAAAGAAAGCGGTTATTAAAAAATAAAGATATGCTTTAAAAGCATATCTTCCGGAAAAAGAGACGGAGAGAACAAAATCTGTTTTCTCCGTCTTATTTTTCTTTGTTTTTCGGTTGACGCTTCCGACGCTTTCGACTATAATAAAAATAGTATGGCTTTCTATGCCGCAATTTTGAAAGAAAAGAGCGAGTATAATTATGATAAAAAGTATGACAGGCTTTGGAAGATATGAAAATCACCAGGGCGACCGCAAGTTTACGGTTGAGATGAAGTCCGTCAACCACCGCTATTTTGATTCCAACATCAAAATGCCGAAAAAACTCAGTATTTTTGAATCTGCTATTCGAAATCTTCTCAAAGAATATATACAGCGTGGAAAAGTTGATATTTTTATTACTTATGAGGATTTCACAGAAACCAATGTCTCTTTGAAATACAACGAGAACATTGCAGCAGAGTATGTAAAATATTATCAGCAGCTTTCGGAAAAATTTGATCTGCCAAATGATATCCGTGCCTCCGTGATCGGACGCAGTCCGGAAGTTTTCACAATGGAAGAGCAGCCGGTAGATGAACAGGAGATCTGGGCAGTCCTTGAAACAGCACTTCGTGGGGCATGCGAGCAGTTTGTAGAATCCCGCATCCGAGAAGGGGAAAATCTGAAGCTGGATCTGATTGAAAAACTGGACGGTATGCTTACCGATGTGGCAGCGATTGAAAAACGTTCCCCGGAAATTCTTCAGGCATATCGCACCAAACTGACCGAAAAAGTAAAAGAACTGCTTAGTGACACACAGCTCGAGGAGAGCCGTATCGCAACAGAAGTGATTCTTTATGCAGACAAAATCTGTACGGATGAAGAAACGGTTCGTCTGCACAGCCATATCGAGAGCATGAAACAGACACTGCAAACCGGCGGAAGCATCGGCAGAAAACTGGACTTTATAGCCCAGGAAATGAACCGGGAGGCAAATACTATTTTGTCCAAGGCAAACGACCTGGAAACTTCCAATCTTGCGATCAATCTGAAAACAGAGATTGAAAAAGTAAGAGAGCAGATCCAGAATATAGAATAGGGGGGATACGATTGTCAGGATTGATCAATATCGGGTTTGGCAATGCAGTCAATACCGCCAAAGTCGTGGCAGTCATCAACCCGGATGCAGCACCGGTCAAACGTCTGGTGTCCCATGCAAGAGAAGAGGGACGCATCATTGATGCCACACAGGGAAGACGTACCAAGGCTGTGATCATCACGCAGGAAGACCATATCATTCTGTCGGCACTGCAGCCGGACACGATCGCAAAACGTTTTTCACAAAAAGATGCATTTCAGGAACGAGAGGCTCAAGGAGGCAGTTTATGAATAAAAAAGGCATTCTGATTATTTTATCCGGATTTTCCGGAGTAGGAAAAGGAACCGTTGTCAGACGTCTTCTTTCCGATTACGATAATTACGCACTTTCCATTTCCGCAACAACACGAAAACCACGTGAAGGAGAAGAAGATGGGGTGTCGTATTTTTTCAAGAGCAAAGAAGAGTTTGAACAGATGATAAAAGAAGACTCTTTTATCGAACATGCCAGATATGTTGAAAATTACTATGGTACGCCAAAAGCATATGTACAGGAACAGTTAGATGCCGGAAAAGATGTGATTCTGGAGATTGAGATCCAGGGGGCTTTAAAAGTAAAAGAAAAATACCCTGATGCTCTGATGCTGTTTCTGGTTCCGCCGGATGCACAGACTTTAAAAGAACGTCTGGTTGGCCGTGGCACGGAAACAGCCGATGTCATCCATGACCGTCTGGAACGTGCAGCACAGGAAGCCCAGGAAATGGGCTCTTATGAATACATTATTGTAAATGATGATCTGGATACCTGTGTGAAACAGGTGCACGAATTGATACAGAGTGCACACTGTAAGAAATCCCACAATACAGCATTTATCAAAGAACTGCAGCAGGATATGAACTGCTTTTTGAAAGGAGAATGATTTTATGTTACATCCATCTTACACAGACTTAATGAAAGTTGCAAACAGTGAGGTAAATGAAGGCGAAACACCTGTCGTAAACAGCCGCTATTCTATCGTAATGGCAACGGCAAAACGTGCCAGAGAACTGATCGACGGTGCACCGGCACTGGTATATAGCGACGGCAAAAAACCGCTGTCCATCGCAGTAGAAGAATTAGATAAAGGAAAGATCAAAATCCTGGCTGAAGATGAGAGCGGTGAAGATGAAGAATAAGAAAATTTTATTTATCTCTCTTGGCTGTGACAAAAACCTGGTTGATTCGGAAGTGATGCTTGGCATCCTCGCTGACCGCGGCTTTGAGATGACGGACACGGAAGACGATGCGGATATTATCATCATCAACACCTGCTGTTTTATCAATGATGCTAAAGAAGAAAGCATCAACACGATCCTGGAAATGGCAGAATATAAAAAGACCGGTCCGTGCAAGGCTCTGATTGTAACGGGCTGTCTGGCACAGCGTTATAAACAGGAGATTGTCGATGAAATACCGGAAGTCGATGCGGTGATCGGTACTTCCAAGTACGATGAGATTTTTGATGCAGTAGATCAGGCTTTAAAAGGTTCTCATTTTCTGGATGTAGATGATCTTGACCGGGGAGTGGGATATAATAGGGACAACCAGAGAAAACTCTAGTATTTATGCGGCATGTGTGGCGTAAACGTTTTATGATAATTCGATTTTTCATTGCTGCAGCAGGGTCACATTATAGCGGTTCATAGATATTGGATGGCTCTTTGGATGCTCAGTTTGACCCAATCATAGAGCAATAAAAATCGAAAAGGAGAAAACTTGAGCCTGTTAATCTGAAAAGAATGACGGGCTAAGGGACGTTAGGTTGCCGATATGAATAATAAAAAACTAAAAAATTAAAATCCCCCAGAGTGCGTATGTGTGTGGGGGGGGGTAAAGCGAGGTATGAAAAATGAAGCAAATGAGGATCGCTGAGTGCAAATGCAATTCCCTAGCCCCTTATAGTGGGAAAGAAGCAAAAGGAAAAATTGAATATGGCAAGAATCTGATGAAACATCGGAAAATCTATCTGGCAGTTTCTATAGGCTGTTTGCTTATGGCTGCTATCTATTATCAAATAGAATCACATTTCTTAATTAATACAAATCCATTTTTTTATTGTGCTTTGCCTGCCCTGATAATCGGGTTATGTGCCGGGCATAGATTGTTTCTTAGTAGTATTGAATGTAATATACAAAGTTCTGTGAAGGACTTCGTATTTTCTTATAAAAAGTCTTTGTTCGTTGGTAAGTCAGAGGATTGTAGCAGTTAGTTGAAAACGAACGTAATGGGATCTGAAAAATGAGTAAAGGGGAAAGAAAGTATGTATAGAAAAGATTCTACAGGATGGATAAAACATGTGGATTTTATCATCTTGGACTTGATCTGCTTGCAGGTGGCGTTCGTTTTGGCGTATGCGTTAAGCGGATATGGAGCTAATCCATACCAGCTAATTCTTTACAGAAATATGGCTGTCTTTATGGAAGTGGCAGATTTGGTAGTACTGTTTGCAATGGGAACATTGAAAAACGTTTTGAAAAGAGGATACTATAAAGATTTTGTTGTAACAGCACAGCATGGAGTAATTCTTGGAGCATGTTTATTGCTTTATTTGTTTATGCTTCAGGAAGGACAACAATATTCCAGACTGGCATTGGTACTGAATATCATTATCTATATGCTACTTACTTATCTGGTAAGAGAACTGTGGAAACATTTACTTAGGAAGAAAATGGAAGATGGAGAAAATCGTTCCCTACTTCTTGTAGTTACAGCAGATGTGGCAAGTGCAGTAGTAGAGAGCATGAAAGAACATAATTATGCTCGCTATAAGATTTCTGGAATTGCCGTTCTTGATAAGGAAATGATAGGAAGGCACATTGATGGTATAAAAGTAGTTGCCAATATGGATAATGCTGCTGAATATGTTTGCAAGGAATGGATTGATGAAGTACTGATTGTGACATCAGGTGTTGTGCCTTATCCAAGAGAACTGATTGAACAGTTTACAGAAACAGGCGTTACGGTTCATCTGAATCTGGCAAAGGTAAAAAGTGTGCCAGGTAAGAAACAGTTTGTAGAAAGAGTAGGCGATTATACTGTACTGACTACCAGTATTAATTATGCATCTACAAGAGATCTGATGTTGAAACGTCTGATGGATATTGCCGGAGGTCTGGTAGGATGCTTGATTACCGGAATCTTGTTTATATTTGTTGCTCCAGCAATTTACATAGCATCACCGGGACCGATTTTCTTTGCACAGGAACGTGTAGGAAAGAATGGAAAGAGATTCAAAATGTATAAGTTCCGAAGCATGTATATGGATGCAGAAGAACGTAAGGCTGAATTGATGAAAGATAACAAATTGGGTGATGAAAAGATGTTCAAATTGGATTTTGACCCACGAGTTATCGGAAATAAGATTCTTCCAGATGGAACACATAAGACTGGTATCGGGGATTTTATCAGACGAACAAGCATTGACGAATTTCCGCAGTTTTTTAACGTGTTGAAAGGTGATATGTCAATAATTGGAACCAGGCCACCTTTGATTTCGGAAACGAATTTTTATGAGCTGCACCATCGTGCAAGACTGGCAATTAAGCCAGGAATAACCGGTATGTGGCAGGTCAGCGGACGTAGCGACATTACTGATTTTGAAGAGGTAGTTCGTCTTGACAAGGAGTATATCACAAATTGGAACATTGGGCTAGATATAAAAATATTGTTTAAAACAGTAATGGTAGTTCTTAGAAAAGATGGATCTATGTGATGAAATGATTGTGGCTTGATTTCTGTAAAAAGAATTTAAGCCACAGAAAGTAATAATAGATAAGTTATAAATATAATAAGAGGAAGTTATGAATAAAAGGAAAAATAATACTTCTCCACTTAAAATTGCAGTTCTTGGACATAAGACAATTCCGAGTCGCCAAGGTGGAATTGAAATTGTCGTTGAAGAATTAACGGTTCGCATGGCAAAACTAGGACATAAGATAACAGTATATAACCGTAATGGACATCATGTAAGTGGTAAAGAATTTGATGAGAAGAAATTAAAAGAATATAAAGGTATCCGAATGAAATATGTACCAACGATAGATAAAAAAGGACTAGCAGCGATGAGTGCTTCATTTTTTGCAGCGGTAGCAGCAGCGTTTGGAAAATATGATGTGGTACATTTTCATGCAGAAGGACCATGTGCAATGTTATGGTTGCCAAAATTATTTGGAAAACGTTGTATCGCTACGGTTCATGGACTTGATCATCAAAGAGCAAAATGGGGCAAGTTAGCCAGCACATATATTATGCTTGGCGAAAAATGTGCTGTTAAATTTGCAGATGAAATTATTGTTCTCAGTGAGGGAGTACAAAATTATTTTAAAGAGACTTATGGACGTGATACAAAGTTTATCCCTAATGGTGTGAATCGTCCAGTTATTAGAAAGGCAGAACTTATTGACAAGAAATTTGGTTTAAAGAAAGATGATTATATTTTATTTTTAGGACGACTTGTTCCGGAAAAAGGAATTACTTATCTGATAGAAAGCTTTAAGAACGTAAAAACAGATAAGAAGTTAGTCATTGCAGGAGGCAGTTCGGATACTGATGAATTTGCTAACCAGTTAAAAGAAATGGCAAAAGACGATGACAGAATTATTTTTACCGGATTTGTTCAGGGACAGTTGTTAGATGAACTATACAGCAATGCTTATATTTATAGTTTACCAAGCGATTTAGAGGGAATGCCATTAAGTCTTTTAGAAGCAATGAGTTATGGAAATTGTTGTTTGGTATCTGACATAGATGAATGTGCTTCTGTAGTGGAAGATAAGGCAATCATATTTAAAAAAAGTAATGTAGCAGATTTGCAGAGTAAGCTTCAAGAAGCATGTGAGGATGCACAACAGGTACAGAAATATAAAGATGAAGCAGCAGGTTATATTTGTGGAAAATATAATTGGGATGATGTTGTGGAGAGAACATTAGAATTGTATAGGAGATAAAATGAGCAAAGAATTTATTGAATTGAAAAACAAGACGATTTTTATTACAGGTGTAGCTGGATTTATTGGATCAAACTTGGCTGAAAGGTTATTAAAAGAAATAGAAGGAATAAAAATAGTTGGACTCGATAATATGAATGATTATTATGATGTTCGTTTAAAAGAATATAGATTAGAAAAACTTTCATCTAGTAAGACATTTTCCTTTGTAAAAGGAAATTTGGCAGATAAGGAACTTATTAATTCGATTTTTGAGAAGTATACTCCTCAAGTGGTTGTGAATTTAGGGGCACAGGCAGGTGTGAGATATTCTATTACAAATCCAGACGCATATATAGAAGGTAATTTGATTGGGTTTTACAACATATTAGAGGGATGTAGACATTATCCAGTAGAACATTTGGTATATGCATCAAGTTCTTCTGTATATGGAAGTAACAAGAAAGTTCCATACAGTACAGAAGATAAAGTAGACAATCCTGTATCGTTATATGCTGCTACGAAAAAAAGTAATGAATTAATGGCTCACGCATATTCAAAGCTTTATAATATTCCATCAACTGGTTTGCGTTTCTTTACTGTTTATGGACCGGCAGGAAGACCCGATATGGCATACTTTGGATTCACAAATAAATTATTAAATGGAGAAACTATTAAAATTTTTAATTATGGAAATTGTAAAAGAGATTTTACTTACGTTGATGATATTGTGGAAGGCGTTGTACGGGTAATGCAGGGGGCACCAGAGAAAAAGAACGGAGAAGATGGTTTGCCGATTCCGCCATATGCTGTTTACAATATTGGAAATAATCATCCAGAGAACTTATTAGATTTTGTACAAATTCTTCAGGAAGAATTAATTAGAGCAAAAGTCTTACCAGAAGATTATGATTTTGAAGCACATAAAGAACTTGTTCCGATGCAGCCGGGAGACGTTCCTGTGACATATGCTGATACGCAAGCATTGGAAAGAGACTATGGTTTTAAACCATCGACAACTTTACGTGAAGGATTACGCAAGTTTGCAGAATGGTACAAAGAGTTTTATATGTAAATATATTTTAAGAATAGGAAGAAGAGAGAAAAAATGAGAGATTTTAATTCATTGAAAATTGCTGTGGCAGGGACAGGATATGTTGGATTATCTATTGCTACTTTATTGAGTCAGCATCATCAGGTGACAGCAGTAGATATTATTCCAGAAAAGGTAGAGTTAATTAACAATAAGAAATCTCCAATTCAGGATGATTATATTGAAAAATATTTAGAAGAAAAAAATTTGAATTTAACTGCTACATTGGATGCAGAAGAAGCTTATAAGGATGCAGATTTTGTTGTTATTGCAGCTCCAACAAACTATGATAGCAAAAAGAATTTTTTTGATACTTCTGCAGTAGAAGCAGTTATAAAATTAGTCATTGAATATAATCCGGAAGCGATTATGGTTATTAAATCGACTATTCCTGTTGGATATACAACAAGTATTAGAGAAAAATTTCATTGTGATAATATTATTTTTAGTCCGGAATTTTTAAGAGAAAGTAAGGCGTTATACGATAATTTGTATCCAAGCCGAATTATTGTTGGAACAGATATTAATAATGCACGTTTAGTAAAAGCTGCACATACGTTTGCACAGCTCTTACAGGAAGGTGCTATTAAAGAAGATATTGATACTTTATTTATGGGCTTTACAGAGGCAGAAGCAGTCAAATTGTTTGCAAATACATATTTGGCATTACGAGTTTCTTATTTCAATGAGTTAGATACTTATGCCGAAATGAAAGGTCTGAATACACAGCAGATTATTAATGGAGTATGTCTCGATCCTCGTATTGGAACACATTATAATAATCCATCTTTTGGATATGGTGGATACTGTTTACCAAAAGATACAAAGCAGCTGCTTGCTAACTACGCAGATGTTCCTGAAAATCTTATTGAAGCAATCGTTGAGTCTAATAGAACGAGAAAAGATTTTATTGCTGATCGAGTCTTGGAAATTGCTGGAGCATATGAAGCAAATGATGACTGGGATGAAAGTAAAGAAAAAGATGTTGTGGTAGGTGTATATCGTCTTACTATGAAGAGTAATAGTGATAATTTCCGTCAGAGTTCTATTCAGGGAGTCATGAAGAGAATTAAGGCAAAAGGCTCTACAGTCATTATTTATGAGCCTACATTGAAAGACGGTGAAACTTTCTTTGGCAGCAAAGTGGTTAATGATTTAGATGAGTTTAAGAGGCAGAGTCAGGCAATTATTGCCAATCGTTACGATAGTTGTTTGGATGATGTAAAAGACAAAGTTTATACAAGGGATATTTTTCAGAGAGATTAATAAACTAAAAATAGAAAACGGTGAAATTAGTGAAAAAATTAGTTATTTTGTTTAAATTATTACTTTTGACAGTTTTAAAGAAAAACCATGCTAAAGCTGAAGTGATTAGAAAATCTAATATCTTTAAAGAATATGGTCGGGGGGGGGTATTGGCATCCATGTTGGATTCCTACCCATCCGGATCTAATTAGTATAGGAAATAATGTCACTGTAGCGGCAGATGTTAGAATCTATGAACATGATTTAGTAGCTAGAATGTGGAATAGAGATTGTAATTACACTGGTCCAATGATTGATTATTATACTGGCCCGGTAGTAATAAAAGATAATGCTGTAATTGGAGGAAGGAGTATTATTTTATATAATGTCACTATTGGAAAAAATGCTTTAGTAGCAGCTGGCGGAGTTGTAACTAAAGATGTACCTGATTTTGCGATTGTGGGTGGAAATCCGGCAAAAATAATTGGAGATACAAGAGATCTTTATAAAAAGCGATTATCCATCACAGAGGGGAATAAAAAAGAGTAGGTTTATTGTTTATTAAATATTTGTGTATAAAAAATAGTAAATAATGCTATTTATAAAGATAAGGAGAAAACGTTGAGAATACTTATAGTAAATTATAGATACTTTATTTCTGGGGGCCCAGAAAAGTATATGTTTAATATTAAAAAGATGCTTGAAGATAATGGGCATGAGGTTATACCTTTTTCCATACATTCCAATAAAAATGTTGCAACAGAATATTCAAAATACTTTGTAGAACCAATTGGTGGACGAGATGCAACATATTTTGATGAAGTGAAAAAGACACCTAAATCAATTTGGCAGTTACTTACGCGAAGTATTTATTCTCGTGAAGTAGAAAAAGCAATAAAAAAAGAAATAAAGGATGTAAAGCCAGATTTGGTATATATTATTCATTTTGTTAATAAATTGTCTCCGAGTGTAATTACAGGTGCAAGTAAAATGGGAATCCCGGTTGTGTTAAGATTATCAGATTATTTCTTGTTATGTCCAAGATTTGATTTTATGTATGAAAAGAAAGTCTGTGAAGAATGTTTATCAAAGGGATATAGGAGTTGTATTAAAAAGAGATGTGTGAAAGGATCACTATTTGCATCTGTCGTAAGAGTGTTTTCTATGAAATTTCATAAAATGATAAATGTATATAAAAATGTATATGCATTTATAACACCATCAGAATTTTTGAAGAAAAAATTGGCATTAAATGGCTTTGATGAAAAAAGAATTCATTGTATTCCTACTTTTACAGCAAGTAAAACAACAATAGGGGAACCGCAGATAGGATCGTATGGATTATATTTTGGACGTGTTACTGAAGAAAAGGGAGTTGAAACTGTTATAAAAGCGTATGAAAAATTGCCTGAGTATACAGTTAAAATTATGGGAGACGATACAACAGATGAGGCAAAGCGTCTGAAAAAATATGTAAAGGATCATAAAATGAAGAATGTTGAATTCCTTGGGTTTAAGAGTGGAGAGGAACTAGAGGATATTATAAAAGGAGCTAGATTTACATTGATTCCTTCAATTTGGTATGATAACCTACCTAATACTGCTTTAGAGTCGTTTCAATATTCAAAGCCGGTTATCGCTAGCAATATAGGAAGTCTTCCAGAATTGGTTAGTGATGGGGAAAACGGATATTTATTTGAACCATCAAATGTTGAGGATCTTATTAAAAAAATTAAGATGCTAGATGATGATATTTTGGTTAAAAAGATGGGACAAGCTAGTAGAAAAAGGCTTGAAAACAGATTCGCACCGCAATCACATTATGAAGCTTTGATGAAAATTTTTAATGAGGCTGTCAAAAATAGAAAATAAAGGGGTAATTAATAAAGATGAAAAAGAATACTGAAAAAAAATTAAATGGAACAGTAATTGTTACATATCGTTGTAATGCCAGATGTTCAATGTGCAATCGTTATAAAGCACCATCTAAGCCAGAAGAAGAAATCAGTTTGGACACAATAAAAAAATTGCCAAAGATGTATTTTACAAATATTACTGGTGGTGAACCTTTTATTAGAACTGATTTGAAAGACATTGTACGTGAGTTATATAAGAAATCCGATCGTATTGTTATTTCGACTAATGGATTTTTTACAGATCGTATTGTGGACCTTTGTAAAGAGTTCCCTAATATTGGCATACGTATTTCCATTGAAGGACTTGAGGAGACAAATAACGAAATACGAGGCCTTCAGAATGGTTATCAGCGTGGATATGGTACGTTAAAAAAACTTAGAGAAATGGGAATGAAAGATGTTGGATTTGGTATGACTGTACAGGATAAAAACGCACCAGACCTTGTACCATTATACCAAATTAGTAATGAAATGGGGATGGAATTTGCAACGGCTTCTTTACATAATAGTTTCTATTTTGTAGAAGCAAAAAATATTATTCATGATCGTCCGATGGTTGCAAAGAATTTTGAAAAGTTAGTTAATGAGTTATTACGTAGTAATAGTCCTAAAAAATGGTTCAGAGCATATTTTAATCATGGATTAATTAATTATATTTATGGGCAAAAGAGGCTTCTTCCATGTGACATGAGTTTTGATACATTTTTCATTGATCCATATGGTGATGTTATGCCTTGCAATGGAACTAAGGATAAAGAAGTTATGGGAAATTTGAATAATCAATCTTGGGATGAACTGTGGAATAGTTCTCAGGCAGAAGAGGTGCGAAAAAAAGTTCGTTGTTGTGATCGAGATTGCTGGATGATAGGCTCTGTTTCTCCGGCTATGCATAAATATATTTGGAAACCAGCAACATGGGTTTTAGTGCATAAATTTAAAGCTTTATTTACTAAACAACCATACAGTATGTATGAAAACAAAATTTGCTGTGATTATCGTGATGGAAAAGTTACGAAAGAAGAACTTGATAAATGTAGTACATGTGACATAAATTGTGTAATTGATAATGGCTTAAGTGAGGCTTCAAAAGAGCAGTTAAAACATAAATCTGGAGAGGAAATTGTGGACGAGGATATTGCAAATCAGCTTGGAAATAAATAAAAAACATGATTAATATAGCATAAAAATCTCGGAGGTTATCTAAAAGTGCTGAAAATAAATTTAAAAAAATTTTTTATGGGAATAGCATATAATTGTTTGTTTTTTTCCATCATACTTAAAATGCTATATCAAACAAACCAAAATGGCACTATAAGACTTTTGGGGTTTGGTATGCAGGCAATTGTTTTGTTATGCTATTTTTTTGAGGAATTGATAACGCTAAAGAGGAAATCAATAAACAGTATTACTTTGATTTTAGGAATTTTAATTGTATATCAATGTGTAATTACTATATTAAATAATTCAATTTACTTACCCTATACGCCAATTGATATATTTATTTGGCCGTTAAGTGTTATTGTGTATTATGACTTTACTTGTCATAATGAAATGAACAAAAATATTGAAAAAAAGACATTTATATATTACTTAATAATGTGTCTTATCTCAGTATCACTTATAAGAATACATTTAGCTGGAAATGGAAACATAGGGCAGGTAGTATTTTTAACATATTATTGCTTAACTGCATTACCGTTAATTATCATTTTTCTTAAAGAAAAGAATTTGCGAAATTTATGTATGTTATTATGTATTGCTATATCTGTTGCATCAACGAAAAGAACTGGAACGATAGCATTAATTTTAGGAATATTGGTGATGTTAGTATTAGATGCACATATACAAGGTTCATTAAGAGAAAAATGGAAAAAATATATGTATCTTTTTATTGCTATTTGTATAGGTAGTGGAGCAGTATTGTATCTCGAGAATAGATCGGGACTTGAGATTTTTGACCGTTTTTGAGGG
>ERZ779874.1848-NODE-1848-length-19196-cov-20.608275_pt1 | contig 19196 bp, 9 predicted proteins | sample MGYA00511031_ERZ779874 | MGnify/ENA primary metagenome ERZ779874 (study PRJEB29588, sample SAMEA2156850) | human gut metagenome | biome: human gut; feature: human-associated habitat; material: faeces | place: Denmark | collected 2008/2010 ...
CAGCGATGCCGATGCTTAAAGCCTGAAACGAGCAATCGAAGTAACGCTTTTTGTACAGCCGCTTCCAGAACCTCCCGGGCTCGCCCGGGGGTAGGTCAGTTTGCGTCTTTGAGCCACGGCTGAGAGCAGCAAGCACAAACAAAAAAAGAGAGGGCAGCCGATTTCTCGACTGCCCTCAATTGTTGTACAGAAGCGACCATCAGGTCACACTGGGAAGGTCAGTTTGCGTCTTTGAGCCACGGCTGAGACTGCACTTTCTCGAAGTCCGCATCGTTCGGCATCACGCCACCGTACGGAGCAATCGTGTAGGTCACTTTCGTGACCGGAGTGCAGACACCGGATTCATTCACATTACCGGTTGCAATGTAGACTGCCATAGGCACCTGCATTGCGCGGCCAGTGATGTTGTTGTTGATGAAATCGCCGGTAGCTTTCGGAATGACCCAAGCCGTATCGCTATGGTCAATTGCGTTATCACCCTGAGTCAGGACGGTATCGCGCAGACGCATGTACAGCTCGCCACGGCGCAGACGGTTCTTTGTCATGTCGTATACCGAGTTGCCATACTCGCCGTCAGGGTAGTACTCCATGCCAGGCATATCACGCATCAGCCAAGGACCATTGGCCTTGATATTCTTGATTTGGATAGCCACAGTAGAGTAGTTCGTGATGCGGTAGTTGGTAGGCTCTTTGACCTCACCACTTGTGGTGTTGCCATACATACAGACGTACAGAGGAACCGTAGCCTTCAGCAGAGCCGGATGCACATACAGGCCGCCATCATGGATAATCAGCTCGTAGTTGCGGACCGTTTCACCATTCGGGTTAACGACCGTATGAACATCCAATGCAGGACCACTCTTGGTGTCGGTGTTGATAGTTACCAGATACGGAGCCAGAAGCTTGTGGTTATAATGGCAGAAATCGCAGGTCTTATCCTCGTAGTTCCACTCAAAATCATCATCGGTGCTCGTACCATCTGCGTACAGAGGCAGGGAGCTGATGGTGCAATCGGTCACAAACGGGATATTGGTCTTGCTTTCCTTGACATTTTCCTGCTTACGATAATCGTAGGCATCCACAAATTCTTGAGTCAGGTTGGAGGGATTACCGCCCGCAACGTACAAGACGCTGCTGACTGTATCTTTCGCCTTGAGCTTTGCATCCAGAATCGGAGTAGCGTCAACGTCGCTCACGACATCAATCAGATTTGCATCATCATCTTCCATCTGAATGTTCACATGGAAGTTCGGGTTCTCGTTGTAGATAATCTTATCGCTGTCAAGAACCGTCACATGCAGCTGACGCGGGTCAACGACAAAGCGGCCATTCAGAACCATGACAATGTAGTTCTTCAGAACGGGGTAATTAGCTTCAGTCAAGCCGACATAAGTCAACGGATAAGTGCCAACAGGAGTCGATTCGTCAGGAACCAGGTCTTCGTGACCATTTACCAGAGTCTTGAAATAAGACTTCTTGTAGCTCTGGTCCAAAGTCAAGGTATCACCCTGCACCAGACCATCGATTTCCAGCCAGCAGCCTGCAGAAGCCGCAGTGCCGTAACCATAAGCCTTCTTATCGTGCCAGGGCTTTTCCCCTACGCCGTCACCATACAGTCCACGCCAACTTGCAACCTGTGCGGTCAGGTTGGCGCGTGCGATAGCGCCGGAATACTTCTCCTTTGTGATACGGTAGTTCTTGGCATCCTTACCAGTCAATGTCGGATGAGCATCTGCCGTAATCGGGTTTTCGTCCAACTCATAAGGCCAGTTGGAGCTTACCGTGCCATCTGCATTCAGCTTCTGGCCAGCATCCTTGGTCTTATAGTTGCCAGGAAGGGTCTCTTCCTTAATCTTAACATCATCACCCTCAAGCACGCCATCAATCAGGATATCCTTAATGGTGGCTTTCGTTGTGCCGTCATAGTGCTTGACGTTACGAGGATAAGTCGGGTCTTCCAGGTAAATACTGTGAACGTACAAATCCAGCGGTGTAATGGAACCGGACAGGTCTTCTTTTTCGATGTAGTAGTTGCCTGCGCCATTGCCGACCAGGTAGAGTTCACTGGTACGGATAACGACATAAGGACCACCAGCATCGCTGACATTTCTGCCATCGACCGTATAGTTACCAGTTACGGTAGTGGTGCTAAGTTTCACAGTGTTCTCGTCCTTGGCAATCAAACCGCCAGGAGCGATATGAACATCTTCCAGAGTCGCCTTACTGGTGCGGTCATAGGGTTTATCGCCAGTACCGATAATCGTCAATCCGCGAGGATAGATATCGAACTTGACGGTATCGCCAATACCGCTCGGGCTACTGCCATCATACGTATGGCCGGGATTAGTGTTCTCATAGCGATAGGTGATGATATACCCCGTCGCAGAGCACTTTGCGGTTGCGGTATAAGAACCACAGTCGGAACGAGGATACTGATTTCGGTCAGTAGAAGCATCGCTCGGAGCAGCTGTCAGTGTGCCTTTGCGGTTAGCGTAGGTAATCTTGGTGTTCTTTACGATGTTATCCATATCGGTAGAAGACAGGTTGCCAGAAACGCTGACAGTAGCTTCATCGGGGTTGCCATCATACAACTTATTGGCTGCAGTGATAGTAATGGTTACATGCTGTTCCTCAATACCGGAATCGGGGTCGGTATCTTCGTATGCGGTATCGAAAGCATTCTTGCCGTTACGAGAGAAACGAGAAACAGAGGATTTGACCAGCTCAATGCTGGAATTACCAGCCTGTTCAGAACCGGAGCCGCCGCCATCATTGCTGATGTTGACTTCCAAGACCTGAACCTTGTGTCCGCCTGCATCAGTCAGAGTAGTACCAATGCCTGCAGCCCAGCTCAAACCGCCATTGCCGTCGCGCTTACAGCTGCCCCAGCCATCTGCATTGGCGAGCTTAGAGGACTCGTTAGCGTAACCGCCGTACCAGCCGCCGCCGCCACCGCCAGGGCCTTCAACACCAACCTCAGAAGAACCATCGGTAATACCACCGAGGAACATAGAGAAGTCGCCGCCAGACATACCTTGGCCAAACGGACCACCGCCGCCAAGCTGGCCGCCCCAGACATGCAGGACGCCGTTATTGTCGGAGCCACCTGTAGCATCACAAGCACCGTGCTGGTTTGCACCGCCACCGCCTGCAACAGCCAGAACATACTTCTTAGCATTATTCTCGTCACCGTACTCGGCCAAACGACCTGTGCCGATGATACCGACAGCCACGGTAGTAGCACCGCCGCCAGAAGCACCCTTCAAGCTCCAGTGAGTGTAGCGCGCCTTCATCATGATACCGCCGTTACCGCCGCCGTTATAGCCGCCCTGAACGACGACTTTAGCGTTGGCATCGGGGCTCGATGCGCCGTTGACATAGCGGGTCGGGTCATGAGAACCAGCACCGCCGTTGACGAAATAGAGCGTCGCGCCCTTTTCCGCCTTGACGCGAATCGTGGTCTTGCCGCCAAGCGAAGTGCGTTCGGGAGACAGACCAAACTGGTTATCGACGCCGCCGCCTGCACCGTTCAGAGTGATGATATACTCACCGGTATACGGAGCAGTGTACATAGAATAGGGTTTCGAAGTGCTGTTGGGTTCGGAGTAGACCTGAGAAGAGGATGCACCGCTGTTCTGTTCATCAATGTAGAAATACACCTGGTCCATGTTGGCCTTTGTGGTCGGAGCATCATAGCAGATGTAGTAGATAGCATTGCGCCAGAACCATTCCCAAGTTTCCTTCGGAATCGTGTTGCCGCTCTTAGAACGGTAAGCGAAGCCTTGACGCTTGTTGACGAATTCATCATCCGTAACCTTTTCGAAGAGGTCCGTAAAGCACTTACCGTCAGAGTTGCGAATCTTGTTATCGATAACCACAGTGTCGCGGGAATCGATACCGGAGCGGTTATTTACGCCATTCCCCGCGATGAAGTAGGTTTCCATGTAACGCAGACCATTCGGAGCGATAATTGCCAGGTCTTTGTAGTTGTAAACCGCACCGCCGTTATTCAGAGCTGTGTTGATTTCGGAAATTTCATTCCGCAGGGTCGAAATGTCCTTTGCGCTGCCATTTGCAGTCGTAATAGTATTACGCTTCTTCGTAGCTTTGTTCGGAACATTGGCCTTAATGGAAATGTTGTAATCCAGAACCAGTTCAGCGCCGTAAGAGGACTGGCTGATATCCTTATACAGATGGTCTTCCGGATTGCTGGAGTTCACGTCACGATTAAAGTTGTAGGCATCAGTTGCAGCAGTGGTATAGGGCTTCATATCGGCGCTATCCCAGTTCTGCATGTACTGAGCTTCAGCCTGGCAACGGAAATAGAAGTGCGTGTTACCGTAATCCATCGGGTTGGTAGCGTTATCAATGTACAGAGACACGATAGCGTTCCATTCCGCATAAGAACTGTTGTTCAGGTCCTTGGATTCAGTCGGATACATTGCTTCCAGCTTAATGTAGCCGCTGAACTTATTGAATGCTTTGCCGCTGGACATGAAACTCTTTTCAAGTTCAGCCACTCGGCTGTTCAGCTTGCTGATGTTGCCAATCTTCTTGCCAACATCGCTGTACTTCAATGTGACGGCATCACCGACATCCTTGAACTGAGAAAGGCTGCCGCCGCCTGCCACATCACTGTACAACCACTTAATGGTGGGAGCACTGTCTTTATTACCGTAATAGGTAATCTTTGTAGTATAAATGGCCTTGTTATCACCTGCTGCGCCATAGGCTTTACCACCCTGGCCCAGTTTATCAGGATTGATAGCATCCAAAGGAATTTCCTTCGGGCTACGGCCATTATTCGGGTTGGAAGCCGGGGTTGTCCATGCAAGGTTGCCGTTGCTGGAATCGTAGTTATTCAGCAGCAGAGACTGAGCCTTCAATGGCGTCATCTCAATGGGCGGTGCATAGATGATAAGGTGACCGGTACGAGCCTGTGCAATATCGTTTGCCGTGGTAGTATCGGTGCTCATGGTATGCCCGGTAGACTTGTAGGTGAAGACACAGCGGAAATCCGTGCCATCCCAATCCATCGCTGCGTTGGAGAGTTCCAGTGTGACGGTGGTGTGCTTATTGAATGTAGATTTACCTGCATTCATCTTCGCATCGCTGCCAGTGAAGGAATCAGGAACCCAGAAATCGGACGGATACCAGACACCGCCGCCCAAAGCATCATTATCATCAGTCTTGGTTACATAACTGATTTTGTACTTAGAGGACGGGAACAGAGTAGAATCACTGCCAACGGCAACCCAGTTACCGCTTGCATCACGGTACTGGACCTCGTAGGTCAGGCCATCCTCAACACCCTTCCAGTAGAACGCATCGAAGGAGAAGGAAGTGCTGCCACCAACGGAGATGCGGCGGTCAAAAGCCTGCTCGATATACATCGGGCGGATTTCAACGTCAACATAACCGTTGCGGCCATCCTCGGCCTTATCCATACTGGAATATACAGTACCACTCACGTTGTATTCGCACTTAAACTGAATACGGTTCGTGGTGTAATCCAACTTGGAGTAACTTACAGAGCTTGTCGTATAAGGCAAGTCGCTGTCCGTTGCTGCAGTGAACGTCAGGCTGTTAATCTTGCCGCTCACAGTGCCGTCAGAGGTATCGAAGGAAGTGCCAGGATTACCGATTTTCACCCAATCGCCAACCTGGTTGTCAACGGAAATCGTGCGGTAATACCACACAACGTCAGAGGCTTTCAGCTGCTCGTTATAATAGAGCTTGCTGTCAACCGTCTTGTTGACCGGACCTTCCCAGTCCTTATAGTCATCAATTGGGTCAGCGGTTGGGGCCATCAGCTGCAGAGGATGGGTCTCAGTGTCGTTCCAGAAATGGTTCGGTACGTCAACTGTAATCATGCCAAACTGAGTGACCTTGTTGCCGCTCTTGTCGATGACGTCGGCACGCATCATACCAGTGGTCGGCAGGTTCGAGATAACGTACTTACTATCGCTGTTTACAACACAGTTATAGTCAACGCCATCGGAGCCATGAACAACAACCTTGTAACCGGTATAATCGGTCACGCCATAAGAGGTCGGGAACAATGCATTCAGGTCACCAACAACACGGGCAACACCGGTGATGCGAACATCCGGCTGATTGTCCAGCTTCAGAATCGGCAGCGTACCTTTGGTCATATCAGAACCAAGGTTCCAGCCGTTGTTCTTGCCGCTGGTATACATACCGTTTGCAGTCACGCTTGTGTTATCAAACACAGGCTGATTGTTGCTTGCGAGCTTGACCTTATAAACGTCTGCGTTCCAGTGACCGGAGAAGTTCTTGATGGGCTTCCAGCCTTCCGGCAGAGTCAGGTCATCGGTCAGTTGATAGCAGCCATTCAGCGGATACCAGAAAGTACCGCCATTCTGCAAAGCGGACAGAACCTGCTGTGCGTTGACAGAGGAAACACGAATCACGAAATGAACATCTTCCTGGCCATTCTGCTGTGCTGCACAAATCTCGCACTGTTTACGCTGAGAGATGTACATGACAGTGTTGGAGAACAGACGAGCCTCGGACATTGTAGCGGAGTTTTCCGGCAAGTGACCAATCTGGTTCATGAGGAAGTTGCCAGTACCAGACAGGTAGAAGTTGCTTGTACCGAACCAGGATTGACCAGTCTCTTCGTCGGTAATGGTCTTGGTAGTCGGGTCCGGATTATAGCCGAACTCAGCACCAGTCACGTTACCGCCTGCGTAATCAACCCAAATGGGGCCGAAAGCAACCTGAGAGTTAGAGTGTGTCTTAGAAGCGGAAAGCGTGCCACTGAGGTCATACGGGAAGTTGGTAGGATTACGATACTTGACAGTGCTCTGAGCCTGAGAATTGGAGTAAGGCTTCAGTTTCACACTCAGCTGGTCAGAACCGTACATAATACCAGCCTTACCGTAGGAGCTGTGAGAACCACCAGTGGACAGAATCATCGAAATAGCATCGGTCGGAAGGACTGTACCAGAATCGATGTTGCCGCCGTTAGCGCCCATCAGAGCATTCATGTTCCAGTGGCCGTTATCAATGTTGGGAACACTGTTCAGAACATAATAACGGGTAGAGGTATCGTTCTTGTCAGGGCCATACCGGCCGCCTTCGTAGTAATCACGAGAACCGGGGTCGGTATAGCCAGCTTCATGAGCGTCGTACCAGGAACCGGCATAGGCATACATTGTATCATGGCCGATGCACATGCCATAGCCCTGACTCAGAAACGCTTTGATTGCGTAATAGGCTTTACCAGAAAGGTCCGGCTCTTGATTGACGCAGACACCCCAGCCGATAGAGTCAATTCGATAATTACCCTCGGCATCCATCATATAACGGTCAGGGTCTTGGTTAAAAGTTTCAACCTTAACAGAAAGGACCGTAATATGCTGGTTTGTCTTTTGTCCACTTGTATTTTTCAGCCATCCGTTATCAGAAACATCAGGATGGGACAGAAACTTGGCATACATACGCCCGGCATCAGATACCCAAGGGTTCAGGAACACAACGGCATCTTTGTATTTCGTACCAGAAGCACCAGTGCCATAGCTGCCATTGTTGCGAAGCACAGCCGTGTAAGCAGGAACATTAACTGCAGTGCCAGTCAGATTCCAGTCGTTGCTGTCGTTATGAGGACGAAAATAGACGGTCTGACCATACCACTCAGAGTTGACTTCAAGTTTGTCACCATCAGTCAAGGGAAAGCCCATGTATTCACGGGTAGTACCAGTCGGAAATTTATTATCATCCAACACATTTGCCGTAAAGTGACTCGACCCACCAATCTGCGTCCAGTAACGGTCAGCAGTGGCTTTATCAATCTTACCAGCCTTGAACCATTCGGTTACCTGGTCGTACATGTTTTTGGTGATGTACTCGTAGTTGCTATCCAGGCCAGTAATCCACTGGTTGTCAGAGGAAATGGCAACACCGCCAGTAGCACGAGCAGAGAAAGTATCCGCCAGCATAGCCACTGTTGCAGGCATACGCCGAACAGCGATATCGCTGCTGTTTTCGTCTTCAGGCAGGCTGATGCTGAACTGAACTGTCTGGAGAATAATATCTCCAGTCTTATCTTCTTCAGTCAGTTCATTGCCCAAATTTTCGAGAGCCTTGAAGTTTTCTTCGCGGTATGCTTCATCCGTTACCGTGATGCGGCAGCGATAGGTAGCGAACAGGTCATCTTCCGTTACTTCAAAAGTATAGGTAGATTCTGTTGCACCTTCGATATCCTGCCAATCATTTTTCAGATTTGCAGTGCTTTCATCGGAAAATTCCCACTTGCCGTCATCGTTGAGATGTGCGGTGTAAGTGCTCTCTCCGTTAGAAGCATAGACTTCAACGGTGCCGTCTTTGGTATTGGCAGCGGTGATGGTGTAGCCATCCAGAACGAAGTTCGGAGTATGCCACGCAACCTGCACATCGCTGCTATCTGCGCCAATGTCGTCCAGGGCATCAACAATCGCGAAATACATCTCGCAGCCCTGCCAAGTGAAATCAGGTGTGCTTTCAAGAGTTTCTGCTTCAGTTGAGTCTTCCCAGACAAAATCGTACCAGGTAGGCTCGTCCTCTTCGTAGTTGTAGAGAGCCAACGCCGTATCAACAGCAAAGTTCTGCTTGCGCTGCCACTGATACGTAACTGCTACATCGTCACGATTCAGCAAAGCATCCAGAGTGACAGAATCGCCGACATCCGCAGTCAGTTTATCGCCGTATTCCGGCGTTACTGTCTGCAAACCGACGAAAGTGGGTTCTGCAGTTTCAGGAGTAGAGACTTCTGTGTCGTTGGCATCCGATTCAGAAGTCTCTTCCCCATCCACCACATCAGACGTTGCATCCTGAGTAGTTTCATCGTTAGAGTTGGCATCCTCATACGATTCATGCGTCAGGTCCACAACATCCGTGATAGTCGGCGCGGAAGTGGCATCAGAGGAGTCGGCATCATTTGAACTACCGGAATCCACCGCATCTGCCTCTTCCGCAGCCGGGGCATCCGTAACACCGGTCGAAACAGAGGTGCTGTCTCCGGTTTCGTCTGCGAACGCAAGTGCGGTCGTGGACATCATCGAAAACAGCATGCTGGCGGCCAATGCTACGGAGGTCACTTTTTGCATAATTTTCTGCATAATGCGATTTCCTTTCTGTACAGCGGCGTTTTTGCAGGCACTTTGGCTGAGCGCCACGCTTCAACGCCCCTGCACGCATTGCTTTTTGCTTCCGTACATTTTCTATCATATGCGATTCGCAAGCCTTGGCAATAAGCCAGAAAAACAAATTTCGCGGAAAGTGAAAAGTGACTTTTCAACGACACGAATAGAAAAAGAAGCCGTACCTTTATGGGACGGCTTCTTCTTTGCATATGGGTCTTTGTGCAATTACGACAACGTGGGGAGGAAAGCTTGTGAAAATTAGCAGTCAAATATATGGTATATTATTTGCAAGAAGTTTTTGAAAGGCTTAGGTATAAGCGTTGCTGTTAGCCCTTTTTCTGGGAGGCAGAATGTAGAATATCATTTTCCCGTCTTTTGCTTCCCACGCTTGAACTTGCTTTCGCGCTTGACACACTCCCACGATTAAAATCGTGGGATTCTACTTCAACGAGGCCGCTGGCTGTCCCAGTCTTACGCCTCTCGGTAACGGCGTGGTGCCCCACCCGCAGGAGCATTTTTACGCAGGGTAGCCCATTTGGACTAATCCCATACGGCATATATTGATAGCTGCATTGACATCTCTTTCATGGTGTGTGCCGCAAGATGGGCAATCCCACTGCCGCTGCTTGAGTGTGAGTTTTGGGTAGATGTACCCACAGCGACTGCAGCACTTGCTGGATGGAGCGAAACGGTCAATTTTCACGACCTCCGTGCCACAGTTGGATGCCGCCCACTCGAGAATTTGAACAAACTCACCGAACGCAATATCGTTGATTTTGCGTCCCCAGAGTTTTTGCATCCCCGCAAGATTTAAGTCTTCAATGCAGATGATGGCATAATCTCCAATCAGCTGATAGGCAGTCTTGAAGAACCAGTCGGTGCGTTGATTACACATCTTTCGATAGATGCGGTTTAACTTCTTGATAGCTTTCTTGCGGTTATTACTGCCTGCCTTGCAGCGTGAAATGTGACGTTGTATGGTCTTCAGCTCTTTCAGGGAGGCTTTATATCATTCAGGGGAATCTATCACACTGCCGTCATCCAGGTTGAGGAAATGCTTTAAGCCGAAATCCATCCCGACAGCTTTACCTGCTCGTGGAAGGACTTCATTGCATTCTTCCTGCGTGACGGCAAAAATATAGATGTCGCCCAAATTGTCGCGCTTGACGGTTAAGGTTTTCACTTTACCTTTCAATGGCCGAGAATCAAAATACCGATACCTTTTGCCATTGATGGTAATGCAGCCTTTTCCTTCAAACTTGTAGCCTGCCTGCTTGAGTGTAAAACTTTTGTACAGTTCACGCTTCTTGAATTTTGGCAGAGACTTCTTGGTAGGATGCGCCTTTTTCTTATTATCAAAATAGGCTTTATAGGCGCGGTCAACGCGCTCCACCACGTCCTGAATAGCTTGGCTGCCAAGATTATGCCAGTGAGCCCACTTGCGGCGCTTGCAGATTTTAGCAATGTACTTTTTCAAATCATTGGCTTTAAGCGTTTTGCCATAGACCAAATAGTACATACGCCGCATAGCAATGCAAAAATTCCAAATCTCGGAGGCAAGTTCAATCTGGCGCACCAGGTATCTGTTCTTTTTACTGTTGTACAGCTTATACTTGTAAGTTTTAACAACCAGACGCATAGATAGCAGCCTCCTTTCAGTTGGACTCTACTATCCATGGTACGCAATTCGCAAGCATAGGCAAACAAAAAAGCTGCCTATCCAAAGATAGACAGCAGCTATTTATTTTACTTGACGCCTTTCAACCCACGACTGAAGTCGTGGGTTTCCCCGGCTGGTTTTTGTAAGCGCCATCGCAGCGGCTGCTACCACTGCTAAAATGATAGTCTTACGTTTCATATCTTGCACTCCAAAAATAGCGGTAGGGCAACCTACCGCTATTTGGATTAGTCGATTTTACAGCAACGAAGAGTTAGCACCATCCAGCATCAATTTCTTCCTGAGTACAACTATTGTCAGCACGACCTTCGATTACCTTACCGCCATTTGCGCCACTGCCATCCGTGTAATCTCGATTGTCAGGCTGAGGCTCTGCAGGAGCTGGGTCAGGCTGAGGGTCAGGTGCAGGTGCAGGTTCGCTCGGCTGGACAGGTGCCGGGTCCGGTACGGGAGCAGGATTACTCGGAGCAGTTACTGCTCCGCTGTTCGAGCTGTTGCCTGCGTTGGAGGAGCTACCAGCGTATCCAGAGTTACTCTTGCCGGATGTCTTGGTGCTTGCGGAAGCGACTACCTTTTTAGCCTGCACAGTTACTGCATACGTTGCATTTGCATCGGGATTGCTGTCGCTTACAGCAGTGATTGTTGCAGTGCCAGGAGCAACGGCCGTAATCTTGCCTTCGGAGTCAACAGTTGCAATTGCCTCATCGCTGGAGGTCCAAGTCACAGAGGCATTGGTTGCCGTATCGGGAATGACAGTTGCGGTAACAGTCACGGTATTACCTACCGTGAGGACACCCTCCGTTTTATCGAGGGTAATACCCTCAACATTCGTTGTAACGGTAACCTTGGTTTCAGCTTTCAGGTTCTCGGGAACAACGCCGAACGCGGAATCCATTGCTGCCAGGTCTTCGGGCATTGTGGCCACGCTGTCGTCAGTTTCTTCAGAATCTGCTGCTTCAACTGCAACAGCACTCAGTTCCGAGGCATCAGCGTCTTTGGCATCCGCAACGACATAGGTCGTGATGGTGCATTCGCCGTTGGCCACCGCAGTCACCTTACCGGTTTCATCAACGGTAGCAACAGATTCGTCACTGGACTCGTATGCGAGCTTGACATCAGTTGCGTCTGCGGGAACCAGCTTAGCGTCCAAGTCCTTGGTGTTCTCGCCATTGGTGACGAGGTCAATAGACTCAGGTGCCACGACACCGGTGGGAGTGACGACAACTTTGATGTGAGTGCTCGCGGCGATGTCGGCGTCCTTTACAGAAGCCGTAACGTTCGCCTCACCGGCCGCCACTGCAGTAACAGTACCGGTCTCATCAACCGTTGCAACACTCTCATCGGAGGAGGTCCACTCAATGGTGAGCTTTTCGGCAGCCTTGGCTACTTTCTCATCCGTTGCAGCACTTTCACCGGTTGCAGCAGTCTCGGGGGTCACGGCCGGAGCATCGTCGGTGCCGTACACAACGGGCAGGGTAATACTTTCACCCTTCTCCACCATCGCAGACTCCGGAACCGCGATGTTCGTGATTTTCACGCCGCACCCTACCAGGCTGAGCGCCATCGCAGCGGCTGCTACCACTGCTAAAATGATAGTCTTACGTTTCATATTCAATTCTCCTTTACATCCCGGCGTCTAGCGCCGGGGCCACATTTAACTAATAGGTTCGACGTCAGCCCTACGCAGCTTTGGATTTCGTCCTCGACGATGCTGTGGACTCTATGCCGCCTATCCTTCTGTACAATTGCATAATACCATTTATGTGATAGTTACACAATACGAACCCCGAAAAGTTCACAGAATGTTAATGCGGTCTATCGAATACCTTTATTTTACCGACACTGTTTTGCAAAGTCAATTCCATGGTTAACAAAAAGCAATAAATGCTTTTATTGATTATGACGAAATATGGCAAAAAGAAAGCGCACAGGCTGGTATAGCCTATACGCTATTGCGATATTTGAGATATAACTTTCTTGGATTGCTTTACACGTTCTGAGCTTACGAGGCATGAACATCAGTCAAAGCCCGTTTTACTCACTCTCATCCTTTTGGATAGTATCATAGCCCGGGATTGGAAACGGAGAAATCCCGGCACTTTTGGACAATTCTTCAACAAATCGCTGCATATCTTCATATGCCAATGGGATAGCAGTGCTTTTGACATCTTGCATAGCATCTTCGCGATTTTTCCATTTTTCGCCAGACTCATTTTGGAATGTGCTTTCTCTGCACACTTCAAAAGCAACATTCCCAGAGTCTGTAGAGACAGAAATTTTAATTCTAACTTTTACGGTTGACGGTTCCTCTTCGTCTTCAACGCCACCCTGTATATTGATTTTTTGATGAAGTTGTTCACGTGGATTGCTTTCATTTTGTAAAGCTTGCTCTGCGATTTCCAATTTAACACATGGCATCACAGTTTTTATTAAAGCCAATTTGGTGAGTTCCATATAATTACGCGTCCTCATACGCTAACACATGCATAATCCGATTTTGTCATGTGTATAATGTCGATGTTGTTTGTTTCTTGCAGTTCAATATCTCTATGGTTTTTGCCAATACTAATCTCTACGTTCAATCGTACCGGATAGTTCGCCTTTGACAATATAAGGCTACCAAGGAGTTCATTGGTCACGTCAACGTTTTGGACACAGCAAGCAACGTAACGCTTACCACAACACAACGCAATTTGAGCTTTGTAAACAGCTTGAAGGCTATCCGCATATTTTTCGAGTCGATTTGGATGAGACGTTAAATATATATCGTCTGGCAATCTGTCATATTTCGTCAACTCAGATACTGTCTTTTTTTCGAACTCTTCACTCTCGTTTTCCCAATCAATGGTAAAGACATATACAGTTGCAGACGAATCAAAAGCATTGCCCAAAGTGACTTCATTTTTTACCATCTTCAAAAGTTGAAGAGTATTTACTGGATATATGGCCCATTTCTCATATGTGCGAAATTCGGTACAATTACAAAAGTAGCGGTTCCCCTCTTCATCTAGGCACGCACACAGCAGCGGAATCTCGTCATATTCCAGGAAAGTACGTTCAATTGTCAAGTCTTGCTTAAAATAAGACTTAAAATTCGTCCCCTCGAACAGCAGCTCTCCTTTGTAACTCATTCTTTCTCGCCTTCTTTCTCAAAAGGAATGATAGAAAAATTAGTGAGAACCTCGGCGTTAACATCAATGTCAGAATAAATCCACCAATCAACATGTGAGCTATCTATTTCTGGCTCTCTATCCGCAGTCCTTTGACTATAGCCGGAAGTTTGCGTGATTATGCCCTTGCAGATTTTTGCAAACGGCGGATTATTCATTGAGCAACGAAGCAAACGCACAGTATCACCAAGTTCCAAAAAGCAGGAAGTTGAATATGTCCCCAAGTGCTGTAACTTCCTTTTAGTAAGTGTTTTGTGTCTTCTTCTATAGTTAATATACGTTGACTCAAAGTTGAGGGCGTTCAGCTTACCATCATATAGTATTCTGTATACAGGCGTAATTGTTTGCGTTTTAGCACCAGCAGCAATTAGTTTTTCCTCAAAACCGTCTGGATAATCGCTTGAATAATGTCCACTCATTGTTATTCATCCTGTCTATATTTGCTATAAATATAATACCATATATTTGTTGAGTTTTCAACCAACCGTAATGTATAAACAACATAAAGACATAATTTTAGCAAAGGTGTTATGAACTTTCATTCACTCAAAACAGTCTTGCTTTTGCTTTTGCTTTGCACATGTGGTACGCCAAAAGCATATCAAAAGTAAGTCCTATTGATGTTCCATATTTGAGGTAAGCATCATGCGTTGGCGGAGCACGGTAGGCTATTGGTACTTTTTAGAGCAGGTTTATTATCAAAGATGAGCCTGCTCTTTTTCTTTGCTCATTTCAGCTGGATTAACATTTGATTTTCGTGCGTCTGTATGGTAAAATAACACTGAAAATAAATTCAGTGAAATTCGCTTCAGTGTTATTGGAGGTGTGCTATGTTTATTGGCCGCGAGAAAGAGCTGGCTCTTTTGCAGGAAGATTATATCGGAAAGGCCATTATGGTTTACGGCAAGCGCCGCGTTGGAAAGACTACTCTCATTCGAAAAGCACTTGAGAGCTGCCAGTATCTGAAGGTGTACTTTGAGTGTTTGAAAGGTACAATGCAGGACAATATCAATGGTTTTGTGCAGGAGCTTGTCCGTGCTAAGGTTTTGCCTGTGCCTCTGAGCTTTAGCACGCTGCAGGATGTATTCACCTATCTCAATGCTCTGCCCCAAAAGATTGTTGTCGTCATCGATGAGTACCCCTATCTCAAATCCATGACGGACTCCGCTGCGGTTGATTCCATCTTCCAGAGCATCATCGACAACCGACTCTCTAACATCGAACTTATCCTTTCCGGTTCTCACATCGGTATCATGAAGGATACATTGCAGGAGAAGAATGCTCTATACGGTCGGTTTGCTGTCACAATTAAGTTGAATGAGTTGAGTTATCTGGATGCTGCAAAGTTCTATCCTGACAAAACACCCTACGACAAAGTTGGCCATTATGCCGTTTTTGGCGGTTCCCCATTTGTTAATCAAGCACTAAACCCTGAAGCCACCCTCCGAGAAAATATTATCAACACCGTTCTCAATCCTACGAGCGCAGTGTATCTATATGCCAGCCAGCTGCTGCTTTCGGACTACTCGGTAAGCATCAATGCAGAACGTATCTTCTCTGTCATTGGAAATGGGAAGAAGCGCTATACCGAAATCGAAGATAAGCTGGATGCGAGGAAGACCGGCAACCTCGCAAAGCAAATCAAGCCTCTGCTTGACTTAGAGATTCTTTCCCGAAATAATCCCATTAACAGGCTGAACGACAATAAAAAGTCTGCTTTTGAAATCAACGACAATCTTCTGAGATTCTACTTCACCTTTGTATATAAGAACAGTAGCGCACTCCAAGTGCTAGGAGCCAAGGCATTCTATGACGAGTACATCAGTCCCGTTCTGACAGACTTTATCTCCCGACGTTTTGAAGGCATCTGCCGTGACTATTTCAGCTTGCAGGTCCGTTCTGGAAAGTTGAAAGGGGTACGCAACATTGGCAGCTACTATTACGATGACCCAGTCAACCGCACGAACGGTGAATTCGATGTTGCTTTAGAGTTTGCTGATGGCTATGAGATTTTCGAAGCAAAGTACTATGCCCAGCCCATGACTCTGGATGAGATTCATCATGAGGCCCAACAAGTAGAGGCTATCAAAGAACTCAAAGTTAAGAAGCTCGGTTTCATTGCCATCAACGGATTCAACGAGCAGGAAAAGCCTTTCACTTATCTCGATGGGAACGACATTTTCGGAGCCCGGGAAAGCCATGAGAAGTAATCTGACATTTTTAGGCTTTCTTCGCCAGTATGTGAAAGAGCTTTCGGGAGAAAGCACCCTTAGCATAAAAAGGCTTGCTTCCTGTTGCGGCGATTTTCCAAAGTTGCGAGAACCATTGTTTTTGTACGCCGTATTCAGTGGGCAGCTCCAAACACTGCACAGTGCTCTTCAGGCTGAATCAAATGAATCCCTGCAGAAACTTTGTGATGACTTTGGGGACATCGTCACGCTCGATATGCTGCAGCAGAAGAGCGAGCTGCTTCCAGAACGTATGTACCGCGTGTGGACAAGCTACGTATCAGTTCGTGACTGTACGGCCACCGAAAACCATCTCAAAGAGATAATACGCAAAGAGATTATCTCTTTCCTATCCAGCAAAAAGGTTTCCGTATACCAGGTTTGCAAAGACTTGGAGATGAATCAAGGAAATGTTTCTCGCTGGCTGAATCGTGGTAACCCAGGTGCCATCAGTTACGAAAATGCAGAACGGATGCTGGATTATTTAATGGTATCTCGGAGCGATATATGAAATAACTTTCCAGCCATAAAATAAAAAGGAGTCGTACCTCAGCGGTATGGCTCCTTTTAGCATATAGACCGGGACTCAGTTGATTTCTTTTGCAGTAACATTTTTATTTTGACCAGCGCAGGCGGAAAAACAAAGATTCTTCTCTGCATTAGAAAAATCATATTTTCCTCCCGATGCAACCTCCGCTATTTCAACATTGGGAATTGCACCATATTTTCCCAAGAGATACCCTTTATGAACATTTTCAGTGGTCCGAGTCGAGAATCCGCTGATACTGTATAGTTCTGAAACTCCGTCATCATTGTTCTTGTCAACAAAATACAACTGGTCCTTGCGAAGCAGTTCCATGTTCAATAGTTCTGTATTATGGGTAGTGAAAACAATCTGTGCCCCATATGGATTAGTATTTTTGTTTTGAAATTTAGCTATGATAAGTTCAATAAAGATTGGATGCAGGCCATTTTCAATTCCGTCTATCAGTAAAAGACCACCCTTTAACAATACAGACTCAATCACGGGAGCAATAGCCATCAGCTTTCTTGTGCCATCAGATTCATCTGCTAGTTCCATCGAAAACATATGGCTTGTTCCGTCTTTGTTTTGGCCTTGATGCATAGAAGTTGCGTTAACCTGCCCCATCTTGAGGTGTGTTTCCGAATTATTAGAGGTTTCAGAAAGCACGTGCATGAACTGTACAAGTGCAGCTTTAACCTCTTCGGGAATGTTTGCAGGCAAATCAGCTTCTTCGTTAATTTCTTTACTATTGATTTCGAATTTCATATCTTCGATACCAACATCTGCAGCCTTCGCATAATCGGAAATCGCTTTCAGCATATTAGAGTCGTTCGAATATTCAAGCAGCTGCCGGGGAATATCCGAATAGTCTCTTGAAAAATAGATTTTCTCCCGGAACCAAGTCATAGCTTTGGAGCAGGCAACGTCGTTCATGGTACATGCTACAGAAAAGAACAGTTGATTTTCGGCAACAACCTGACTAATCAGCTTTCTACGAGCCTTCTCTTCGGTAAAGGTGAATTCCTGTCCTTCTCTAGCAAAAACCAGTGCCTTCTGCCCTTTCGGTGCATGATACAACGACTCAGCATATACCTTTTCTTTTGTGGCAGAAAAGGCATACCAATACCTGATTCCATCCAAGGTATATACAAACGAAAATTCTGTCGGCTCAGATGCCGAGTAGTCATTCAATGCAAACGGAACAACGGGGATAGCTGCTTTCTCATGCTGTGTCTTTTGTGCGTTTCTGATGAATTGAACCGCAAGCCAAAAAGCTCGGATAACATTGCTCTTACCGCCACCGTTCTTTCCGTATATGGCAGCACCCGGCAGAATTCGCATCCCGCCATATGGGATAAGCACACTTTTCAACGTACTTACTCCCGTAGCTTCCATCGAAAGAGTCGCTTCGTCTCGAAAAGACCGATAATTTTTCACAGTAAACTCAATCAGCACAACACCACTCCCTTCCTTCTAATAGTATACCCTGCGAATTAAAGAAATTCAATCGAATTTATCAAAATTCATGATTTTTTGTTCCTAATTTAGTGTAAACAAATCGATACAGAAAATCACATTAAATTTTAGCAAGCAAAAAATGCCCCACCAGGCAACTGGCAGGGCAGTGAGAGCGCAATCAACCAATATTTAGGTTTGCTTTAAGTGCTTCTTGCAACACCCCGGAGAAGTTGATGTCTGCTCGCTCAGCCATATCATTCAGGCAGCTTGGAATCGACAGAGTTTTCTTGACGGCCTTGTTGTGAATCCTCCCACGACTAAAGTCACGAGAATGCGGCGGCCAAATTATTCAATATTTTCACTATTCTCCTCTTCAGATACTGCTTCTTCAGTATTATCTGTACTTTCCTCTGTGGTGTCTTCCGTCTCACTCTTCTTACTTAACCGTCTACCCACCAGAACAAGGCGGCCGTTGTTGATGCTGTAATCACAAGTCACCAAGAAGAGGTACTTGTCCTTTTCGAGGTTAAAGGATTCCCCTCTAAAGATAGACGCACGGTCTGCAATCGTGTTGAGCATGTCGGCGGTTTGTTCTTCATCCAGAACGTTGTTCCAGGCTTGAAGGTCGATAAAATCAGGGGCTGTACTGTATCCGGGTAAAACCAAGAGCGCAAAAATCTGATAGTACTCTTTGCCCTTCTCACTTTCCCAGCAAACTGTTCCATTATTATCAAAGAACTCTTCATTCTCAAACTTATCAAGAGTTCCGAACATGGTTCCGTCGTTCATTTTATGGCCGTAAATGATAAGGTTGCCATCCTGCGACAGGTCAGTAGTTTCATCGAGAAATAGGGTTCCGGCCTCAGCGTGTTCCTTATTGATGTTGGTGCGCAGATAGGTTTCGTTTGTCTCACCCTGTACGACTGGTTCGGAGATTTGGGTCCCGTAAATTGTAAGCCAGCCTTTATAGTCGGAATTGATATCCAGCAT
>ERZ779874.1873-NODE-1873-length-19042-cov-10.324801_pt1 | contig 19042 bp, 23 predicted proteins | sample MGYA00511031_ERZ779874 | MGnify/ENA primary metagenome ERZ779874 (study PRJEB29588, sample SAMEA2156850) | human gut metagenome | biome: human gut; feature: human-associated habitat; material: faeces | place: Denmark | collected 2008/2010 ...
AGCACTTGACTTTTAATCAAGGTGTCCGGAGTTCGAATCTCCGATGGGTCACCAAACTTCAAAGGCAATAGGTGTATACCTATTGCCTTTGAACAATATTATCAAGTTCCATAATAATATATCTACGAAACTTGATTTTGGATATATTTGTCAATAAAAATTTATAATTAATTATCCATTTATTTTTACAAACAAAATTATAACTGGAACTTGAATTCTCAGTTATGCAAAAAAGTCGTAGCATTGCAAGTATTTATTTGTGCAATGCTACGGCTTTCTTTATAATTTATGTTTTAAATTTCCAACAATAAGCTAATTCTTTTCTTACTCTTTCTTTTTGTGTATTATTAGAAATTTCAGAAATATTAAGCATTGTTATATATTGGTGAGGAATTGGAAGCATATATGCAAATCTCAAAGTAGCATATTCTTTACAATACTTATCATTTTTTGGTTTTATTTGAATATCATCTTCTCTATTGTGTTGTTTAGATGATATAGGCACAAAGTAATCAATCCCTTGGATATTTAAAACAGTTCCATAGAAAAACTTATTGTTTCCACTTCGATATTGAACATTTGGAACTCTGGTAAAACCACGATGAGCAGATTCAAACTTTTTTAAATAATCAATATAATCTAAATCAACATTATAAAATGCAATTTTCATTTTATATAATCTCAATTTTCTAAATTAAAAAAGCGGGTAATAATACACGCTTTTGATTACTTTTGCACTCGCTCTTTTACAAGTGGCGAAACAATCAACGATAAGATGAGTAATCGAACATCATTAATATTATATTCCACTTATTTTCTTGCTCATATTTATTAACAAGTTTATAAAAAGTTGTTCTTTTCAGATTTAAGATTTCCATAGCTGTATTAGCTCTGATTTCTTTCTTTTTCCATCTGATGTAAACCTCAAACCAATTAGGGGGGAAAGTTTATTTCTTGTCTGCCGAGATGTTGTCCACGCTTTCTTGCTGCGGCGATTCCTTCGGCTTGTCTTTTTCTCGTTTCTTGACGCTATTGCTCTGCAACAGAAGATAGGACTTCAATAATGATATTATTAACCATTTCGATAATCCACTCTTGTCCCTCAAGGTTAATCATAGTTGTAGGCATATCTATGACTTTTACACGAATGCCGTTTTGCTTGTAATACTCAAGCTCAGATTTTATGTCAAGCTTATTTCTGCTCAGGCGGTCGAGAGATTTTATAACAAGGGTGTCACCGCTTCGGAGTATGTTGTTTCTCGAAATCTGATAGTTGGTTCTTTCTAAGTTTTTTCCTGATTGCTTGTCTGCGAAGATATATTTTTCTTCTGCACCAAGCTGATGAAACGCTTCAAGCTGTCTATCTAAACTCTGCTCATTTGTGCTGACACGAGCATAGTAATAAGTTCTTGTTTCTCTCTTTTTAGTATTTCCTCCAATATATCCGTAAAGGTATACCTTTGCGAATACCTAAATTTTATATAAAACCAGTAGCCTTACGCATTACCGTCGGAGATTTAAGTGATAGGTAGTCTTCAATACTTAACTTTGATATTTCAATGCCGTATGTTCGCTTAGGCTTGATAAAATCTTGTTGATAATCGTAAGAATAGACTGATAAAGCTGATATATCATAAAACTTCATAAGCAGCTTATCGAGCTGCTTATAGCTTTTTATATCATGGCTATTATCCTTATTTTCCGTTTCTTTTTCTGTATATGTAAGCTTTTGCTCAGTTTTACTTTGAGGTTTAGTTTCTGTTTTTCTTCTGGAAGTTGGTTAATTTTAATCTTTTTTTCGCCAAAACCAAACATAATAACCTCCTATCGAATGTCATCGAATTTTGTTGTACATATTTTGTACATTAAGCTATTCTCTGGAATTATCTTTTCAAACGGAATAATCTTTCTGCCACAGACGATAATGCCTGTACCTTTTTTGCCAGATTTCAATGGCAGTTGCTGATAAGGTGATAAGGAGAATAGCTTTGAAACAGCGTCCAAATCTTCTTTTTTTTGCTGAAGCAGTGTGACAAACTCCGAGTTAGCAAGCATTGTTCGGGCTTGAGAAGATTCAAGGACTTCCGTTATATTCTGTGTCATAGCTGTTGGAACACCGCCGTATTTTCTGATACGCTTATAAACCTTTGAGAAAAATTCTCCTGATTTATGCGTTGTTCTTCCTGCACCGTCGTTAAACATAATACTAAATTCATCAATCCATACCCAAGTACGAACCCCACGCCTTTTATTTGCAACAACTCTTTGCCAAACATGCTCAAGTATAACCTGTAAACCTACTGCACGAATTTGTTCACCCATCTGGGCAATATCAAACACCATAAAACGCTTGTTTGTATCAATATTTGTTTTGCCGGAAAAGATATTGAATAGGTCATTGCAATAAGCATAATCTTTTTGGCTGCAGCAGAGGAAGTATTTTCAATATAGTTTCCTATGACTTTCTTATAATCCTTTGCAATATCAGGATATTTATCTTCCGAGTCCTTATTCGGCAAGAGTGTTCTGTAAAGTACCTCGGAATCAACCTCGGTATTCATCGTAAATTCCTGATATTCTATATCTGACGGCAGAGTATTGAGTAAACGCATATATTTTTCATAAATATCTTCTTTTTCGTCATCTCTGAAAAGAAAATAATCTATGTTGTTATAAGCGAAAATCAATGTGTATGTATTTTCGCCGGTAAGAAAAAGTCCATTCTCATAGGCTTCTATGAATGGTATAGTATCTTGAGCTGTTTTTGGTACTTTTGCTTTTATATTGCCAAAAATATTATTTTGCTTTTTAGAAAATATATTAGAAAATAGATTCATTTTCATCGTTAAATACTCCCTTTCTGTTAAATGGTCGTATGTCTTTTTGTTTGCCGAACAAAAGATTTAATACACCTACTCCGTTTATCTGTATTCCTAAAGAAACATATAGTGCTATTTCTGCAAAGACTATCCACATAAGTGCATTGAACTCTATACTGTCTTTTAACGCAAAGAATGTTGCAATAGCAGCAGCTAAGCCAAGTACAGTGCATACAATCAATCGTGGAGTCATTGCACTTCCAAGAGGGCTTACACTTTTGTTAATGACATTCTTTGTGATTTTTACTTTTATCATATGTACCTCCTTTGAACAATAAAAAAGCACAGCTTAGGCTGTGCAGTCGAATAATGTATTTGACATATTTTAATATGTAGTGTATAATATAAACATAGAGCATACCGATAAGCGGTTGTTCCCAATGAATTGTTATAAAAGATAACCGTCCTATTGGAGAGCAGGGCGGTTATCTTCTTTTATTGTTGCGATATGAATTTATGACAAGCAGTATATTTGTAACTGCAATAATCATCTGGAAGAAATCATTCCATTCCATCATCGTATCCCTCCTTTCATTAAGAAAGCAGGGATAAAAGAAAATTTTATGTATCCCTGCACCTCAAAGAGGTTAAGGGAACAACCGCCTACCGTTATGTGGTATGCACTATGTACACACTTTCGTGTGCGAGTACATTATACCAAAATCTACATATTCCGTCAATCTTCTGACGGGCATTATAAAAGCACAGCTTAGGCTGTGCTTTTGGCTTTTATTCGTATGATTCTTCTGCTAAATCGTGCATACACTTATCAAAGTCCTTGCCCGTATAACTGCCGCCAAGAGCATTGAATACCTTACTGCAACCCTGTATACCAACTAAGCGTTGTTTAGGAATAGTTTTATCAGACCTAAAATAACAGTAAATATTAATAAGTTTATTGTTATATGAATTATACTTGGCATTAGGGTCTGCTTTCGGAAGGATTCTGCCGTCTTCAATCTCACAGTCAGGATTTAAGATTACAAGTTTTTCAAGGTTTGTACAGCCTGTAAAAGCTCCCTTTGGTATTTTAGTTACTGTTTCAGGAACAATGATTTCTTTAATTGTGCTACCGTTTACATTAGGACAAATTGAAAAAATAGGTTGTATAGTTACAACACTTTCATTTCCTAAATAATAATATTCACCACTTGCAGGATAATACTTATAATTAGGAATTTTTGTATCTTGAAATTCAGTTTTTTCTTTATCACTATATGAGCGTTCATCAACAACAGGGTCAACAGCAGAACTACTACTTATACTGCTTTCTGCCGTACTTGTTGTTTCAGATGATATTTCAGCAGATGATTCAAGGATAGAGGATTCTTCTATTATAGAACTTTCTACAGATGGTTCTATGGAAGAATTGCTTGATACACTTGCTTCTGCACGTGTTGAACTGTTATTAGAACAACCGACTATACTTGCCATAGATACTATCAAAGCTAATATTAAAGCAGTTATTTTCACATTGTTTTTCATATAATCAATCCTTTCAAATACTATGATTATTATAATATCATAAAGTGATTTTTATTCCAATACTATGCTACTAAATTTTTGAGAACTCTTGGAGTTTTAATCATAAGTATAAATGCACCAATCGAAACAAATATAAAAGAGAAAAATCCCATTTGAGTATTCAATATATCATCTGGTTTTGTTATACTTATATCAGTAATGAAACCATTTAAATATTGTGCGTAAATATAGAAAACAACAGCTGTATATTCCTTGTTGTTTTTATCACGAACAATAAGGCGATAATTATATGTGCCAATATCTTTTGAGGTAGAGAGAAGCTCAATCTGGGTACTACCACTATAAGTTTTGAAATCACTTAAATCAGTATAATTTTTATCACTGCTTTTTTTATACTGAACTTTGTACTTATACGGTGAGGGGGCAGTGGTTTCATCACTTATATTAACCTGAAATCTTACATTCGGATACCATTCGTCATTTTGCGTGTAGCTTGTTTCCATAGTTGATATTGAACCTTTAACGCTTCTTGATTTCAGGCTTATTGTACTTGTTTTTGTTGCAGTTTATTTGTTTTTATCCCTGACCTCAACCCTTATCGTATAATCGCCGGCAGATAGGGAAGAGGTATCCCAAGTTGTTGAGGTTTTATTGGCTGTATAAGCTGTGATGATATGCTTTGTACCCTTATTGTCATCATAGCTGTATTGATATTCATAAGGTGCTGTTCCGCTCGAAACAGAAGCCTTGAGAGTAACCGAATCACCAACATAACCACTTTTTGAAGCACTAAAAGATGATATATTGACATCAGGGTAAGTAATCTTTAAAGATTTCATCGTTAAACAGTCTTGTGAGAACACACTAGTTCTATCACTGTCTGTGCCTGAGATTGAGATTATACCAGCAAGCATAAAGTTTGAGGTTTTTATGTGACTCAATATCAATAGTTTGGGTAAAAAAGAGCCTACAGATAAAAAGTAAAAAAGTAGAGCATAGTTTACCAAAATCCGTTAAAATATAATTGCTTATAAGCCTGAAGCGGAGAACAAAATATGCTCTACAAATATTTTGTCAGCGATATGCGGAAACCGTTTGCAAATATCGGCTCGATATGGTTTGAGAACGCTGAACAAATTGTTGATAAATACCACTGAATATGCCAGCTTTTCTGGGCTTTTGAAGGTGTCAGAAAAGAAGAACAAAAGAAATTCAGCAAATCATATTACAGATACTTTAAAAATTCAAGAAAATTACTTCTTAAGAGATTTGACGAAAAAACAAGCGACAGTTTAATTTTCTGTCGCTTGTAATTATACTTTATTCTATTTTTCGTGTTACCATAACCATTGACATTAAGCCAAAAGTTTACATTTTTATGACAATTTCAATTATCACTCATTACTTTCTGTAGAAGCATAAGCCTCTTCAGCAGTCTTATAACCAAACATAACATCAATCATAGCATCGCCGAATTGCTCAAACATAACAGCAGGAATCATCATACTATCTTCTATAACAGCCTGTGATGGAATACAATCCTTGCAGTTTGTTGCGACCTTATAACGAACTTCGCCATCATTGAAATCCATCTCAAAGTTACCAATCAAAAGACCGTAGTTTACCATAGTAAGGAACTTAGAAAGCTCTACTCTATACTCCTCATCACAGTTAAGACTGATAAGACCAAGTGAAAGATACTTTGTTTCATCAATGTCTACAATTATACGGCACTCTTTAAGGCGGTTTCTAAGGTTAATTCCGCATCTGATAACTTCTCTTTCTTCATCAAATGTATAGTTCCATTCGTCATTTTTAAGATACTGTTCTATTGCGGCTCTTATTTCTGTGGAATATGCCATTTTACTACCTCCGAATATAATATAATAAATATAAAATAGTATAACACTTAAACCTTGTTAAAGTCAATATAAAAAAGTAGATATTCATTGACAGTTATGTATAATTTAATAGTTATGACTCTAAATTGCGACTATCTACACGCTTATTTTCAAGGCTACGGCGATATTCTTTAGGTGTCATATTATATTTCTTTTTAAATATTCTGTTGAAGTATGAGAGATTAGTTATACCTATGCTTGTTGCAATCTCTGTAATCTGAGAATTTGTTGTCAAAAGCATATTTGTAGCAATATTCAAGCGATAATCATTGATATACTCAATACAAGTTGTTCCCATATATTTCTTAAAGAACCTCATAAAGTAATGTTTGCTAAGATTTACACTTGCAGAAAGCTCCTCTATTGTAATAGAGTTCATATAATTTTCGCTGATGTAATCAAGAATAGCCTTGATATTCTTAGTTGTATTATTTTTGAGAGTAGTATCATAATCAATCTTTTCAAAGCATTCTGCGAAAAATACATAGAAAAGTTCATATAGCTTAGATTTGATAGTAAGCTCATAGAAATCCCTTTTCTTATCATAAGTATCAACTATTGAAAGATATATATCACGAATCTTGCTATAAGATGGGTGGTCACGCTTTATTATATAAGGCATAGAGAGCTGTCTTTCATAAAAAGGTGTAAAATATCTAATAGAGCAAGCGTCTGTTGAATTATTTGTAAGCATACTCATATTAAACATCATAGTAAGCATATGTGCTTCATTACCATTATATTGCTTAAAAGAATGAAGAACACAAGGAGGAATAATAGCAATATCATTTTCCTCTGCAACATATGTTTCAAGGTCAATGTTAAATTCAACATATCCGCCTTTAACATATACTATCTCTATCTCCTCGTGCCAGTGCATCGGAAAGGAGTTAAAGTATTCAGGCATTCTTGTCCTATAAATATCAAAAGGAAGGAGAAAATCTCCGTGTTGAACTGCCTCTTTTAAAGACAGTATTTCTTCGTTAGTGTATTTTTCGTTAGTTTTGCTCATTTTTACCGTCCTTTAGTCATACAAAAGCTTAGTATTAAGATTTCTACAAAATTTTAAAAATTCAACTCAGTCTGATTATAAAATCAATGAATATCTGAAATTCTTATGGTTAATATAATGTTATTTATTTTAAAATAACAAATTGAATGTAAAAATCCATATATATCACAATAGTATTATAATACAGAAAAAACAATTCATCAATAGCAATAAAATGCTCTTTTATCTTTAAAAGTAACACATATCAGTAAAAAGCATCAATTTAAAAATTCGCACAAAAGTACAAATTGTAAAATTGAGTTATATTTTAATATATATGCTTAATTCATAGTTCAAGCTACAAATTAAGCAGGTGACATTTTTACTCTGCTCACCTGCTTAATTCAGTTATCTAAAGATTATAATTATCTTGATGAATACCCATTGTTACTATTTCCACGAGAACCTCTGCCAGAGCGTCTTGAGCTACCTTCATTAAAACGCTTGAGGTCGGACATTTTTTCATCGCTTGTCTGTTTAAATTTAGACATCATATCTTCAAAGCTTGTTGCCTCAGGTCGCTTAGAACTCTGCCATTCAAAGTTTCCTGGTCTGCCAGGACTTTGAGTGCCACCTTGTCTTTTAGAACCGCCATTTGGCTTAGGAGCTGGTGGCAAAGCCTTTTTCATAGAAAGACCTATCTTACCCTCAGGAGTGATAGACATAACTTTAACCTTGACAACCTGACCTATCTTAACAAAATCGCTAATTTCTTTTACATAAGTCTGAGCGACTTCAGAAATATGCACCATACCTGTTTTTCCTTCTGGTAAGTCAACAAAAGCTCCGAATTTAGTTATTCCGCTAACTTTACCCTCAAGAACATCTCCTACTGCAAGACCCATAGTGAAAATTTTTCCTCCCCTTAATTTCCGGCTATATTTTGAAAAACACGCACTCCGCTTTTAGCATAGCCGAGTCGCAATGCTTCCTGCCTTAGATACTCCTCACATTCTTTTTCCTCATCAGTTTTGTTTTCAGCAGTTGTTTGCTTCTTCTTTTCTGGTTGAGAAGAAGCTTGAACTAAATTCTCATTTTGGCTTGATTCTTCATTACTGCTTGATTCTTCAACTGGATTTGCAACCTCGCTCACTGTGAGTTTGCTTGCCTGTTCAGCAAGCTGTGATTTTTTTTCGAGGTCAAGAGTTTTCATTTGAGCCATTTCAAGCTTATTATTAACATTTTCAAGCTCAGTGCGGCTCTGCTGAATTTTAATCTGCTGGTCTACTATTGTAACCAGAATAAAAATAAAAAACGCCACAACCGCAATTCTGAGAATGTAATTTTTCTTTGGTTTTATTCTGTTTTTTACTTTTCTTTTTTTCATAGAAAGCACCTTTTAAAATACTATCATAAGTCACTATAATATAAATTATTATACAATAAGTACCAAATAACTTTCAAGTAATTTTCAAAATTTTTTACGAAATATTTAAAAATTAAGTGCTTTTTTAGAATAAAGGCACTTTTATTTTGCTTTTTTTATTGAATATTGCAAGTTTACATAATGTAAGTTCTATGATAGCCACTAATTACCAATCAAATCCCAAATTCTCATATATTTTTTTCGCTTTAATTTAAGCTATTCATATGATATAATATACTTAAAATAGATTTTATGGAGGTATTTTTCATGTCCGATTTTAAAGAAATAAATATTACCGAGCTCACTGCAAGTCCTTATAATCTTTTTAATAAAGATTGGGCCTTGCTTACAGCAGGAAATTCAGAAAAATTTAATACAATGACTGTAAGCTGGGGTGGCGTTGGTATCCTTTGGAATAAAAATGTTGCAACTGTCTATGTCAGAAAATCTCGCTATACACTCGAATTTATAGATAAATTCGACCATTTTTCACTCACCTTTGGCGGTGACTCTATGCGCAAGGCTTTAACTTTCTGCGGAAAAAATTCTGGCAGAGATTATGATAAGGTTAAGGAAACAGGTATCACACCTTTATTTGATGAAAAGGTTCCATATTTTAAAGAAGGCAAGCTTATCCTAATCTGTAAAAAGCTCTATCGTCAAGAAATGAATGCTGAATTCTTTATAGATAAAGACATTATAGATAAATGTTACAGCGACAATGATTATCACATTATTTTCATTGGAGAAATTGAAAAAGCTCTTATTAAGGAGTAAAATATGCGTTCTATTATCGTAACAGGTGGCTCAAGAGGTATTGGTTCAGAAATTTGTACTACACTTTCAAAGGCAGGCTATGCAGTTGCAATAAACTATAACCATTCTGCCGAAAAAGCTCTTGTACTTTGCAAAGAAATTCAAGAGCAAGGTGGCACAGCTATCGCCATTCATGGTGATATTTCAGATACAGCTGATGTAAAAAACCTCTTTGAGCAAACATATAGAAGCTTTGGTACACCTTATGCTCTTGTAAATAATGCTGGAATTGCTCTACAAAATAGCCTTATCCAAGACATCAGCGATGAACAGCTTGAGGCCGTAATATCAACAAATCTTCTTGGCGCAATAAAATGCTCTCGTGAAGCAACACGATATATGGTTTCTGAGCATTGTGGAAGAATTATAAATATATCGTCTATTTGGGGAGAAGTCGGTGCCTCTTGTGAGGTAGTATATTCCGCATCTAAAGCTGGAATAATAGGTCTTACAAAGGCTCTTGCAAAAGAACTTGCACCAAGCGGAATTACCGTAAACTGCATAGCTCCTGGAGTTATAAGCACAGATATGATTTCGTGCTATACTCAGGAGGATATTGATATACTTCGTGACGAAACACCTCTTGGAAGAATAGGCACTTCTAAGGATATTTCTAATGCAGTGGAATTTCTCATATCTGATAAAGCTTCATTCATTACTGCTCAAGTTCTCGGTGTAAACGGTGGATTTGGCATATAAAATTTAATATTCTATTTAAAGATAAAAAGTGGTGGAGCTTAAGGCCCATCACTTTTATTTCTTATCAATGTTTATTTACAATACTACTGCTATTACATATATATTAGTTAATTTTTTTGTTCATCATTAGAAGTTATAAATTGGTCTATACTTGGATATTTTTTTATTGCTACTACTGAAATAATTAATTATATATATGAGAGTTGTGTTTGTATGAATTTACATTTTTAAGTAATTGTTCAATTTTTTAAATTTTTTATCAAATATGCTTGAACTGTGATTTCTACTCTGATATAATAAGACAACACAAGAAATATAGGAGTGCGGATTTAATGAAAACTTCAAGTACAGCATTAAGACTTAATGAATTTATGCAGAAAAATGGTTTAAAACAAATTGATATTATAAATCGTGCAAAACCATTTTGTAGTGAATATGGTGTAAAACTTAGTAAATCTGACCTCAGCCAATATGTTTCTGGAAAGGTAGAACCAGGACAAAATAAACTCTATATTCTTGCAAGAGCATTAAATGTATCTGAAGCGTGGCTTATGGGATACGAAGTTAAAAACGCAACCAATAAAAACGAATCTCAAAACATACAAACAAACTCAGAAGTAAAAGATGAAATACTTAGTATGCTGATTAGGAACTATGAAAAAATGACAGAATCAGCTAAATACGCACTTTTTGAATATTCAGAATTTATGATAAGTAAGCCTGAAAATCTATGTCCACAATAAAGCATAAACATTACAGAAAATAGTAAGCTTTTATATTAAAAATTTGACATTTTATTTTGAAGAATATACAAATATATCAGTTTTACTATGTGTCAATATTCTTTTGGCATAACGAAACCTCATATGGCAATTTTTATTCTGCCGTAGGAGGTTTGTTTTTTTTTATTGTCCATTTTTTACGAACTTTTTCAATTTTCTGCCACTTGTAATTATACTTTATGCTATTTTTTTCGGGTTACCACAATTATTGATATTGAGCCAAAAACTAAAAGCACTTGGACTTCTTTACGAAGTCCAAGTGCTTTTTGATGTGCTTAATTATATTTTATCGTTCTTTTGAGCGAAGTATATAAATAGCAATTATAGCTTTTGGGACTGATGGTTCAGAGTTGCGTTCACAAATAGTTGCGATTTACTCTCTGCCAAGTAAGTAGTCTATCGAAACCTCAAGTATATCAGCAAGTGCAACAAGTTCAATATCTGTGACAGAACGAATCTGACCTTCAAGCTTAGAAAGACCAGAGGCATTCATATCAACACCATTGACCTGCAACTGTGCAAGTAATTCCTTTTGTTTAATGCCTTTGCTTTTACGAGCAGCTTCAACTCTTGCACCGATAAGGTTACGATTGCCCAGTGCCTGCTTACGCAATCTCATCAAATATCCTCCTAACCATTTATTATACTATGTATTATACTTTAACTTATGCTAAATAACAATAGCTAATTTGTAAGAAATGACAAAGAGGTTTTAGTTTATATTGCACAGCAAATAAATATTAAAATTTACAAGTAGAAATATGATAGAGGTAAAATTAAGACAAAATTTGCAAATAGAAAAAACAAATGCTTATATTTAAAGCGAAAATTCGCAATGATATACGCAATAATGCGGCGACCGAGCCTATAAGCCGGGTTCTGTCGTGAACAGCCATCTATCTTGGCAGGGCGTTACCGCCACTGCTCGATGCCACCTAAGCGAAGCCATCGGGCCGATGTTGAATGCTTCTGTGCGGTGTTGCTCCGAATAGGGTTTACAGGGCCACACAGTCTCCCGTGTGCCGGTGAGCTCTTACCTCGCCTTTCCACCCTTACCTGAAAGACTCAGGCGGTATATCTCTGTTGCACTATCCCTGGGGTCGCCCCCGGCGGCCGTTAGCCGTTATTCTTGCCCTATGGAGCCCGGACTTTCCTCGGGTGAAGCCTTTCGGCTTTCATCCGCAGCTGTTCAGCTCGCTCGCAAAAGATATTTTACTATATTTTTAACCGAATGTCAAATGCTTATGCTAATCAAAGCTTTGCAACGCCTGATTTTCTTGCAGCCTTCATAACAGCCTCAGCAACAGCCTTGCCTACTCTTCTATCAAATGCTTTTGGCAGAATATATTCATCATTAAGCTCATCATCAGAAACGAGAGAAGCAATCGCATAGGAAGCAGCAGCTTTCATCTCTTCGTTGATTTCGCTTGCACGACAATCCAAAGCACCTCTGAAAATTCCTGGGAAAGCAAGAACATTATTGATTTGATTTGGAAAATCTGAACGACCTGTTCCTACTATTCTTGCACCTGCTTTCTTAGCAACATCAGGCATAATTTCAGGTGTAGGGTTAGCCATAGCAAAGATAATTGGCTCATCTGCCATAGATTTCACCATTTCTTCATTTACGATATTTGGTGCAGAAACACCGATGAAGAGGTCAGCACCCTTCATAGCGTCTGCAAGAGTACCAGTCTTTTTAGAACGGTTTGTGATTGTAGACATATACTGCTGTTCTGGGTTGAGTCCGTCCATACCCTCGTAAATAATGCCAGCTCTGTCTACCATTGTAAGATTTTTAAGACCGAGGTTGAGGAGGTGCTTTGCAATAGCTATACCTGCTGAACCTGAGCCATTGATAACAGCATTGATTTTGCCAAGGTCCTTCTTGACAACCTTCAATGCGTTGAGAACAGCAGCCGCAACTATAATTGCAGTTCCGTGCTGGTCATCGTGAAAAACAGGAATATCGCAGATTTCTTTGAGCTTTCTTTCAATCTCAAAACATCTTGGAGCAGCAATATCCTCAAGGTTGATTCCGCCGAAACTTCCGGAAATAAGATATACTGTTCTTACAATTTCATCAACATCTTTGGAACGAACACAAATAGGGAAGGCATCAACTCCTGCGAATTCCTTAAACAAAGCACATTTGCCCTCCATAACAGGCATACCAGCCTCAGGTCCTATATCGCCAAGTCCGAGAACGGCTGTACCATCGGTTATAACAGCAACTAAATTGCTTCTGCGTGTAAGTTGGAAAGACTTTTCATAGTCCTTTTGTATCTCAAGGCAAGGCTCTGCAACGCCAGGAGTATAAGCGAGGGACAAATCTTTTGTATCATTGACGGCAACACGAGAAACAACCTCGATTTTTCCTTGCCATTCATAGTGTTTTTGCAATGATTCTTCTCTGATATTCATCATAGACTTCCTTTCAAATTCAATATCTTAATAAATTTTAGTACATCAAAGAGTTTTTGTAAAGTGCTTAATTGCAAAATTTGACATTTTTCCAATTAGCTAACAAACTTCCCAAAGACAATTAAAAGTTTCGCTCGAGCCTTTTCAAAGGCTCGTAGGTCAAGGGCAACGCCCTTGTCGCTCTCCGCAGAGAGCGAAACACTTTTGGGCGAAGCCCAACATTTGTTTTTTCTTTAGGCGAACGCAGTTCGCCATAAATTATTTAGCTAATGAATTTTTTAATATATATAAACAATGTTGTTGTGCCGATAGTGCTATGTAAAGGGATTTATACTTGATAAAAATAGGCTTATGTGTTATGATTGTATTAGAATGGTATGATGTTGCTTGGAGGTGACTTGAATGGATTGGGAGATAAAATCTGACAGACCAGTATATTTACAGCTTATGGAAAAAATTCAGTTTGATGTTGTTTCTGGTATATATAAGCCTGGGGGAAATATCCCGTCTGTTCGTGAACTTGCCGCTCAGGTTGGAGTAAATCCGAATACTATGCAGAAAGCCCTTGTTGAGCTTGAGAAAAAAAGCTTGCTCTATGCTAAGGGAACAAGTGGCAGATTTGTCACAGATAATATTAAGCTTATTCAGGAGATTCGAGAGGATATTGCAAGAAGTAATGCAAGGCTTTATCTTGAAAATGTAAATAATCTTGGATATTCATTTAATGAAGCTGTTGAACTTCTTAAAAAGGCTATGGAGGATGAATAATGCCGATTCTTGAAATTAAAAACCTGATAAAAAAATATCATACAAAAAATGTAATAGATAACATAAGCCTGAATGTCGATTCAGGAAAGATAGTTGGTCTTTTAGGGCCTAACGGAAGTGGAAAAACTACACTTATAAAGCTTCTTGCAGGTTTGCTTACAGCAACAAGCGGAGATATACTTATTGATAATAAAGAAATTGGCATAGAAACGAAAGCGATTGTTTCGTTTTTACCAGATAGGCCATATTTTGCGAACTGGATGAAGGTTCACGATATTTTAGCTTTTTTTGCTGATTTTTATAGAGATTTTAGTATGAAAAAGGCTATGGAAATGCTTAAGCTTCTTAATATAGGGGTTAATGATAGAATTAAAACTATGTCCAAAGGCACTAAGGAAAAGCTGAATCTTGTTCTTGTTATGAGCCGAGCTGCAAGGCTCTATCTTCTTGATGAGCCTATTGCTGGAGTTGACCCAGCCGCAAGAGATTACATACTTAGAACAATCATATCCAATTATAGCGAAGATAGTAGTGTAATCATTACAACTCACCATATAGCTGATGTTGAAAAAATTCTCGATGATGTTATTTTCTTGAATGAAGGTAAAATAGAACTAAATTCTGCAGTTGAAGATTTAAGAGAGGAGCATGGAAAATCTGTTGATGAAATTTTCAGAGAAACATATATATGCTTAGGGGGAATAATATAGATGTTAGGAAGGCTTTTTAAGTATGAGCTAAAAGCTACTTCAAAGGTTTTAGTTCCGATATATATTGCTTTTATAGCAATTACAATCATTTCAAGAGTATCTATAGACCTTCAGGTTGATGAAGGCTCTCTTTGGAGTTTTATCAATGGTATGGGGCTTTTTGTCTTTATAATCTCTGCTATAACAATGTTTGTCGCTACTGCCATTGTAATAATATGGAGATTTTATCGAAATACCTCAAGCGATGAGGGATATTTGCTTTTTACGCTTCCCGTTAAAGTGGATTATATAATTATAAGTGAGTTTCTTTGTGCCTTGATATGGGGCTTTCTTATGTCCGTCTTTGCAGTTTTAGGTATTTTTTTGATGATATTTAACCGCAATGTTGATGACAATATTATCAATTTTTCATATTTTGGCAATATTTTATCATCATTAACAGCAGACGGAATAAAAGCAATTTTTTATCTTTTCTTAGATATATTAATATCAACCTTTCAGGAGATTATGTCTATATATTGTGCAATTTCTCTTGCCTCATTATTTAATAAGCACAGACTTATTTTTTCGGCTACATTCTATATAGGCTTGCTTATAGTTGTTAATGCTTTTGCTATTTTAATTATGAATATTGTAGAAAAGATTTTTCCATCAGGAGTATATAATGCTTATAGCGAGGATATATCTTTTTCAGATATAGTTACAAGCTGGAATACTGATGTAGCTCCAATTATAAATTCTGTTGTATCAATAGTAGATTGGGTTTTTCTTGTTGTTGTTATCAGTATTGAGTATATTATTATAAGAAAAATTTTAAGTAAGAATTTAAATATCTGCTGATAGTTTTTAATAAAATATTTTGTATGAATCATTGAAATTTTAGTGCTTTTATGATATGATAAAATTAAATTTATTATGAAAGATGCATCTATTTTAAGGAGGAAATTTTATGGAAAATAATAACAAGCTACAATTTTGTCCGAAATGTGGTTCACCATTAATCGCAGGCAAAAACTTTTGCAGTCAATGTGGAACTAATATTACGCTTGCACAACAACAACAGCAACCAGCTCAGCAAGCTAACCCATACGCACAGCCACAGCAACCAACTCAGCAAGCTAACCCATACGCAAGACCACAGCAACCAACTCAGCAAGCTAACCCATACGCAAGACCACAACAACCAACTCAGCAAGCTAACCCATACGCACAGCCACAGCAACCAACTCAGCAAGCTAACCCATACGCACAGCCACAGCAACCAACTCAGCAAGCTAACCCATACGCAAGACCACAACAACCAACTCAGCAAGCTAACCCATACGCAAGACCACAACAACCAACTCAGCAAGCTAACCCATACGCACAGCCACAGCAACCAACTCAGCAAGCTAACCCATACGCACAGCCACAGCAACCAACTCAGCAAGCTAACCCATACGCAAGACCACAGCAACCAACTCAGCAAGCTAACCCATACGCAAGACCACAACAACCAACTCAGCAAGCTAACCCATACGCAAGACCACAACAACCAACTCAGCAAGCTAACCCATACGCACAGCCACAGCAACCAGCTCAGCAAGCTAACCCATACGCAAGACCACAGCAATCAACTCAGCAAGCTAACCCATACGCACAGCCACAGCAACCAGCTCAGCAGACTAACCCATATATTAATAATCAATCAACACAAGGCGTAGTTAATTCTGTTGAGAAAAATTCTGCTGATAACGATTTTTCACAACCTATCAATCCTTATGCACCCAGTATGACAGCAAGTGAAAATCTTGTTGCACCTAAAAAACGCTCTAAAAAGCCGTTTATTATTGCGGGTGTATCTGTTGTGGGTGTTGCAGCCGTCGCAGTTGCGGGCGTAATGGTATGGAATATGTTGAAGCCATCGGGCGGTCCTATCACAAAGATAGCCGACAGTGCAAAACAGCTTGCAAAGGCTAACAGTGCAACAATTTCTGCGAGTGTAGAGGCAAACGGAGAAAAAACAAAGTGCGATATAAGCTATGAGCTTGACGCAAGCAAGAAAGAAATTGTTCTTGTTATAAATGGTTCGAGCTCGTATGATAGTTTAAGCTCAAGTGATACATTTAAAAGTGTTATTTACTGCAAAGATGGTGTACGCAAATCAGCAATTACAGCAAACGGCAATACAACATATACAGAGATTGATGAAGAAACACTTAATAATTTCTTTGACAGCATTAATAAAACAAATGCAGAGCAAGAGCTTGATTGGAACTCCTTGCTTGAAGATGCTGATCTTAAAGATTACATAGATACAACAAAAATAGACGCAGTTTCCAACTCGCTCAAGAATACATTTGAGAATGGTAATGGAAAAGAGGCTCTTGGTATAACAGAAAGTGCTGTTGATAATGGTACAAAATACAGCTTTGATATAAACACATACAAGACTCTTTCAGTTATTGTTGATGAGATAGAGCCACTTTTCAAGGATAAGAGCAAGTATAATGAACTTAAAAATGAACTTCCAGAGGCAGAAAGCTATTTGAATAGTATAAATCTAAAATTTGATATTACAGTTGATAACGCAGGTTATTTAAGTGGTTTTGCTTTTAATAGTTTTGGTGCTAAGATTGATTTCTCAATCTCAAAGATTGGCAATACAAAGGTAGAGCTTAGCGAATCTGAAATAAATGATATTAAAAATGCTAAAGCTGAACCAACAACAGGCTATATTCCAGAAGCTACTCCATCAGCAGGATATATGCCAGATAAATATTATTGGAATTGGAAATAACGCTGTTGATGATATTAATCAGGTTTATGACTTTGCATAATTGATTTAAGATAAGTAAAATAAAAATGACGCAGTTTTGAAACTGCGTCATTTTTTGTATAATTTATTCTTCGGAATCTTCTGTACTTGCAGTGAGCTGACCATCAACAACTCGATTATCTGCGTCTTGAGTTATAAGCGTATCAATATTTTCTGCATTACCACCGACAACTGAATATGCTGCCATAGTAAAGAGAACATCTGTTATATCCATATCATTTATGAAGTTGACAAGATTACACTTGAAATATCTCATATCTACAACATAGATTTCTTCAAATGAGTTTGTATAGAATGGAATTTCAGCATTTCCGTAGCTATCCTTAACAACAAGGAGCTTTCTGCCGTTGTTTACACCAGTTTTAATCTTTACAGAGCTGTCATCTCCGCCCATAAAGCGAATATATGAGTTTGCAACATCTACATCATATAAAAGCGAGCCTTCATATTGATAATCAAAGCTTTGGTCATAATAGTATGTAGAGTATTCTGTTTTTGGTTCGTAATAAGTAAAGCTTTCAGGGTCATTTTTTATACGCTCATCGCCATAGAATGCGTAAAGTGTTCCAACATAGCCCTCATCAGTAACCTTGTTATATTTGCTTATATCATCAAAAGAAACTCCAGCCGCCTCAGCAAAGGTTTTAGCAGCATAGTATGCTCCAAGTGGCTGCCAGTGGTGGTCTGTACGGCAATAAATATTTTCTTCAGTGTGCTGTTTTAATACTGAACAAATATCTACGCTTGTGATTTCTGAATTAAGCCTTTTAGCTATGCTCGAAAAACAATCCGCCTGACTTACATAGTTATCAGAAAGGTTTGATGGTGTATAAAATTCGCAGGCAAGAGGAGCAGGCATAGAATAAATCTTAACGCTGCTATCAAGCTTATCTCTTAGGTTATTAAGGCTTTCAACATAGCTATCACCAGAGCCACCACCGAATTGCTCCATAGCTCTCCAGTGGTCATCTTGCTTGACAATAAGAAGTCCGTCATCGGTAATTTCGCCTTCGGCTTTTTCTTTTGTATAATCTCTTGCCTTTGAAACCTCAGCTTCTGAAGATTCCTCTTTTGAAGATTCTGAAGCTTTACTGTTTGTTTCAATTTTAGCTGATGATGTTTGAGAAGCGGTGGAGCTTGATGGTTCTGCTTTTTTATCAGAATTAGAACAACCTGCCACCATAGCCGCTAACATTGCACAAAGCAACAGAGATACTATTTTTTTCATTTTAAAATAACCCCCGCAATATTTTTAGTTTATTCTACTACTATAAATTCATAATTTCAATAATAAAAACCTTAATTGATAAAAAATATTTTTAAAAATAATATAATTTGTAGAA
>ERZ779874.1900-NODE-1900-length-18816-cov-23.174937_pt1 | contig 18816 bp, 10 predicted proteins | sample MGYA00511031_ERZ779874 | MGnify/ENA primary metagenome ERZ779874 (study PRJEB29588, sample SAMEA2156850) | human gut metagenome | biome: human gut; feature: human-associated habitat; material: faeces | place: Denmark | collected 2008/2010 ...
CAGAAGAAGAAAGCCTTGGAAGGCATCGCCACGTTCTTGTATTATTTCTGTTGAAAAAAATGAGGACACGAAGGCACATCCTTTTTCGTCTTTAAGGATGCCTTTGTGTTCCCGTTTCTTATTTTTTCTCTGAATACTATGAAAAGGCTTTTGATCTTCTTGTTGTTTGTCTGTTTGACGTTTGTGTTTGTCGGGGCGCAAGGTTTATTGAGTATCAAGCATTATTCTTCGCGTGACGGCTTGTCGCAAAACATGGTGCAAAGCGTGTTGCAAGATGCGGACGGGTTTATTTGGATGGCAACGTGGAACGGCTTGGAGAAATTCGATGGTTATTCGTTTACGAATTATAAGTCTTATCCGACTGATAAAGTGAGGCTCAAACATAATCGTTTGCTTTGCGCAGCAGTGGGAGGGAAGCATACCCTTTTGTGTCAAAGCTATGACCATAGTTTGTATGTGTTTGACACTCAAAAGGAATGTTTTGAAGATATTTATGTGGGTAATCCTGAGGTGAAGCGTTGCCAGAATGCAGTTGAAATGTGTTCGGTCGGGAATGGGATTGTTTGGGTGTTAAGTGAGACGAACGAGCTTTGGCGGATTGATTGCGAGCATTATGCGGAAAAAGGAGGCATCACTTATTTTGACCATTTTGTCCGTACAGGGGATGTAGGCTATTTTGAGGCCTTGTCGGATGACGCTGGACATGAATGGGTGTTAACCGACAAAGGATATTTTGTTTATGGAAATCCGTCCATAAGAGGGAATGTGGGAATCATTCAGACTGTAAAAGCAGGAGGCAAGTTATTCTTTATTAATGAAGAAAAGCGGTTGATGACATATTCCGACACGGATCAGGCGATGTGTGATGTGGAATTGCCGGAGCGTTTAGGAGCGGTGAATTGGTTGCTTTTGTTGGACGGCGGACACTTGGGAATCATATCTCAGCGGGGATTTACGGTCTATGGTCCGGAAAAAGGAAATACCGTTTCTTGTTTTATAGACGAAGCGCAGGAGATTCTGCATCCTATAACCGCTTTTCAAGACTCGAAAGGGGATATCTGGCTTCAAAGCGGAAGAAAGCATGTTGTGCATATCGATGTTGCGTCGGGGCGGTTTTCTTACATTGATTATCTTCATGTGAAAGGGAAAAATGTTCCTTGTTTTATGTTGGAAGATGAACATGGAGGCATTTGGGCTTACCCGCCCGATGGCGTGCTTTCGTATTACCATCCGGACAAGCATGTCTTTGAGCAAGGTTGTGTGGTGAACAATGCCATTAAGGAAGTGTATAATGGAGTGAATAAGAACTATTACATCGATAATCATAAAAATGTGTGGCTTTGTCAGGATTCGGGCATAGACTGCATTATGTTCTCAGATTGGAATTTTGATTATATCCATACGCTTGACCGAAGCGTGGTGAGGGGATTGTATATTGACCGTTCGGAAAGGCTCTGGGTAGCTGATAAAGGCAATGTGGTGCAAGTCTATGATAAAGAGAGGGTTTATTGCGGAAATTTGAGTCCTGACGGAAAATTGGTGAAAGACCATTCGGTCAAGTTCGGTGAAAATGTTTATGCTTTCTTCGAGGATAATAAAGGCAATCTGTGGATGGGTACACGTGAGAACGGTCTTTTTATCGGCATGCCGGATGGGAGAGGGAAATACCGTTTCAAGCATTATAAGCAAGGGCAGAATAGCGGACTGAATTGCAATGCTGTTTATCAGATAGCGCAGGACGCTTCTGGAAGAATGTGGATTGCCACTTACGGCGGAGGGTTGAACTTGGCGGAAGGTGATCCGGATGATTTGCGTTTTATCAATGTAGAGAACCTGTTGAGGCGGAATTATCCGGGCAAGGAATATCTGCGTGTGCGCACTGTGTGTCCGCTTTCGAACGGTGTCATTTTGGTGGGGACTACGGGTGGATTGATATCTTTTTCTTCTCGTTTCGACCAGCCCGGACAAATTCGTTTTTATGTGAACCGATGTGAAACGATCCGCGAAAATAGTCTGAGCGACAATGATGTAATGGATATATTGGAAACTTCCGGTAAGGAGGTTTATATTGCTATGTTCAGCGGAGGAATCAGCAAAGTCTTGTCTTCCGATCTTCTGTCAGAGAATGTGGCTTTTTCGCATTATAACCGGAAGAACGGTTTGCCGTCTGATTTCGTTTTGTCTATGACGGAAGATAGCAGCCATCGGTTATGGGTCGTTTTAGAGAATAAGATTTGCCGTTTCTTTCCTTTGGGAGTAGGCTTTGAGGTATATGATTATTTTAATCAGAATTCGAACCTGGTGTTTACAGAGGCTGCGCCGTGCATTGATTCAGAAGGGAAAATGTATGTAGGATGTAACGAAGGGGCGCTTTGCCTTCAGTTGGATCAGCTTAAGAAAAGCCTTTATGTGCCTAATCTTGTGTTTGTCGAAGCGGATATCCGGTCGGATAAAGGAATTTCTCAAACGGTCATGATAGCGAACGATACGCTTTTGCTGGATAAAGACGAACGGAACGTGACGGTTTCTTTTGCAGCTATTGACTTTATGCGTCCGTCGCATATTCAGTATGCGTACCGGATTAAAGACATGGGAGAAGGGTGGACCGGTTTAGGCGAAAACCGATCGGTCAGTTTTGCGAATCTTCCTGCCGGCAAGCTGGCATTGGAGGTGAAATCTACAAATGGAGATGGTGTATGGACTGATAATGTGCGTGTGTTATACATAAATGTGGAGCCTAAGTTTTGGGAAACGGGCTGGGCTGTTTTGCTCTACGTTTTGCTGTTTTTTTTGTTGTTGGCGTTTGCTGCAGGGATTGTCACGTACATTTGGGGACTTCGGAAGAAGATAGGCTTTGAGCAGGAGATGACGAATATGAAGTTGCGTTTCTTTACGGATATTTCTCACGAATTGCGCACGCCGCTTACCTTGATAGAAGCTCCTATCGAAGAAGTGCTGAGGCATGAAACGCTTTCTCCGGAAGGGCAAGCCAATATGCGGATAGCCCGGCATAATACGGAACGGATGTTGGCGCTGATCAATCAGATATTAGATTTCAGGAAGATTCAAAACAACAAGATGAAGCTGTACATCGAGCAGGTAAATGCCGTAGAATTATTGCGGAAGATATACGATGACTTTCTCGCGATGGCATCTGCCATGGAAATAGATTTCCGGTATGTGGTGAAAGAAAAAGAACTGAACGTGTTTACCGATGTGGATAAGTTGGAAAAGATTGTGATTAACTTGCTTTCGAACGCCTTTAAATATACGCCCAAAGGCAAAGGTATTACGCTTTCGGCAGAGGGGCAGGACAATCGTTTTGTCATAAAGGTGAAAGACGAAGGGCAGGGAATAGACATCGGGAAAATCAGCAAACTGTTTGAACGCTTTGAAACGGCGGGAAGCAAACGTGCGTCTTTTTCTACCGGCATCGGGCTTTCATTGGTGCATGAACTGGTGGATTTGCTGCATGGGACGGTAGACGTCTCCGCCGAATTGGGGAAAGGAAGCGAATTTACCGTTTCTCTTCCGGCGGAAGATAAGGTTTACCGCAACGATAAAGGGGCGGAGTTTATATTGAATGACTGTGCTCTTCAGGCGAAAGAGCTTGCCGGAGAGGAAGAATGCGCGGAGGATGATGCTCAGGATAAAAGCGTGACGATATTGCTCGTTGAGGACAATGAGGAATTGCGCAAGTTTACGGGACGTGTCTTGCGGCACGAATATCGGGTATTGGAAGCGGAAAACGGACGGGCCGGCTTGGATATGGCTTTGAAAGAAATCCCCGACATTATCATCAGTGATGTGATGATGCCCGAAATGGATGGCATTGAATTGTTGGACATCATTAAGCACAACCCTTCTGTTTGTCACATACCGGTTGTTGTTTTATCGGCAAAAGCATCGTTGGAAGACCGGATTAAGGGGCTGGAGTATGGGGCGGACGGATACATTACGAAACCTTTCAGTTCCGCTTACCTGCTGGCACGCATAAAGTCATTGATGCGGCAAAAGGAGAATCTGAAGAATTTCTTGTTGGCCGGAAAGAAGCTGTCTGACGGTTTGTCTCCTTCGCTTCCGAAAATCACCCGTTTTGATGAGGAGTTTATCCGGGGAGTGCTTCAAAAGGTGGAAGAGAATTTGGAAAATCCGGAGTTTAAGATAGATGATTTGGCGGATTTCATGAAAATGGGACGCACGATGTTCTATCGGAAACTGAAGTCCATATTGGGATGCACGCCGATTGATTTGGTGAAAGGCATGCGTGTCAAGCGTGCGGTCCAGCTCTTGGAGATGAGTGAGTATACGGTGTCGGAAGTGGCGTATATGTGCGGATTTTCTTCTCCCCAGTATTTTAGCCGTGTGTTTAAGTCGGCCAAAGGATGCACCCCTACAGAGTATAAGGAAAAGATGGTTCAGGAGGAAAAGGCGGGCGGACACGATCGTTAATAAGGGTGTATCAAAATAAAAAACGGCTATCAAAAAGTAATGTCATTCTGAGTGCCCATTTCCTGCGGAAAATCCATTCGGTTATGACAATTGTAAATTCGTCATTGGTAGCAAAGCGAAGAAACAACGTTCGACGAAGTCAATCTCGTATACAACAGCTTATGTTTTCGAGATCCTTCACTGCGTTTAGGATGACAAAATGAAAGCTGATTTCTATTTTGATACACCCTTGTTGGGTGATGAATATAGGCTGTTCGTTTTTAGCGGCTTTTTATCTCTTTTCCGTTGGCTGTGACATTTTCGAAATGAATGCCTTCCGCACCGGAAACGTAGTTAATGGCGGGTCGGGCGATTCCGTTGAACGTGCAGTTCTTGATAAAGATATCCCGTGCCTGGATTTTGCCTTCGGTACCGTCAATATGCAAAAGATAATTGCTTTTTTGGCTGGTGATGTTTTCCAGATGTATGTTGTGGAAATAGGGAGGATAAGGTCCGTCTTCCACGTGCCAGTAGTTGAGTTCTATGCCTAATATGGATTCTTTGCATTCGCCGACGGTGATGTCGCGCACAAAAATGTTTTTCACCTCTCCGCCACGTTCGGAGTTCGACTTGATGCGGATAATCCGGTCGAGTTCGGGACTATCCATGCGGCAGTTCTCCACCCATACATTTTGGCATCCTCCGGTAATTTCGCTTCCTATGGCTACACCGGCGTGTCCGTCTTTCATCAGGCAATTCCGTACGATGATGTTTTCGCTGGGAATGTTCCAATAACGTCCGTCTTCATCCCGTCCGGATTTGATGGCGATGCAATCGTCGCCTGTATCGAAGGAGCAGCTGTCTATCAATACGTTTTTGCACGATTCCGGATCGCATCCGTCGTTGTTTCTTCCGTGGCTTTGCAGGATGACTTTTCTCACCGTAATGTTTTCCGATAGCAAGGGATGGATGAGCCAGAACGGAGAACGGTGCAGGGTGAAGCCTTCCAGCAGGATATTCTTGCATTTGTACAAGTTGATGAACTGGGGGCGGATTCCTTTTTCGCCGGCAAAGACGCGCCGGCTGGCAGGTATGGAGTCTTTCATCATTTGATAAAGCAAGGTTTTTTCGTTGATTTCCTTTCCGTTTTCATCGATGCTCTTCAGCCTTGCCGGAGAGAACCAGTTGCTTGTATCCGCTTGTCCGTCTAAAATCCCTTTTCCGGTCAGGGCAATGTTGGTTTCGCCGTATGCATAAATCAACGGGGAGACATTATGGCAGTCGATGCCTTCGATGCGGGTGAGTACCGTCGGAAACAAGGCAGGGTCGGTGACGAATTGCAGGACCGTGCTGTCTGATAAGTGTAGGTTCACATTCGACTTTAACCGGATAGGTGCCGTGCGGTATGTTCCGTTGGGGATGAGGACGGTGCCTCCCCCTTGCGCGGAGCATGTGTCAATGGCGCGGGATATGGCTTCTGTATAAAGTGAGTCTGTACCGTTGTAATATTCGGTAATGATAAATGTTTTGTCGGGGAAGGTGGGAATCGTAAGCTGGCTGAGCGCTTCATTCATCTCTTCCCAAGGATTGGCTTCTTTGGATTGGCACGATGCCAATAAAGAGGCGGCTAATAGTAAAGTGGCTGGGAAAATACTCCTTGTTTTCATCGTTCTCGTTTTATTTAGAGGGTTCTGTCATGTATGCGCGCGGATTCCAGCCGTCATCAGCCATGATGATGTTTTCATACGTATAGCGTTTGGCATCTTCGGCACTGATGGTTGCCGGGCAAGAGCCTTTGGCGGGATTATCGCCACGTCCTTCGTATTCTGTCTTGCGATGGCTTAAGTCAAGTATGTTCCCTTCCGCGTCACGGCTATCATATTCGGCAAACAGTGCCGGAATGGCTCCCATGTTGGTCCAGCCTTCTTCGGCGATGGGGATGCGCATCGTGGTGTGAAGGTAGACGGCACGCGGAGAGTTATGCCAGGGGCGCCCTAACTTGACATTGCCTTTGGCGGCTTCGGCGTTTCCGTCTACAATGCAGTTTAAGAAGACATATCCGAAACGGGGGGAAGTATGGCAGGGAGCTACAATGACCGAAGCGTCGCGGACGTTGTACAACGTGCAGTTTTCCAATAATGCGTCACCTCCGCCATAGAAATAGTCTACGGCTCCTTCAATATAACAATCTTTTACGTACAGACGGTGCTCGTCTTTGGTGGATGTCATCCATGTATCTTGGAATGAACGGAAGCTGCAATTGTAAAAAGCGGCGCAATCGCCTTGTATTTTCATTGCCAACGCTTGCGGACCATTGTGCGCTTCTGTGCCATAGTCATTAATGTAGGAAATGTTTTCGGAATAGAAATGGTCGCCTTTGACCAAAACGACAGAACCTTCATGCTGATAAGCCTGGGCATCCGGATTGTGCACCGAACATGCCCAATAACCGGACGGGTCATCTTCCGGCTTTTCCGGTTTCCCGCCGACGTTAAGCCGCATGTGGATGACGGTGCTGTCTTTGTCTTGTCCGATGAGATGAATGTATGGTTTGGATTGGGGCACGATGACTTGTTCTTCATACGAGCCGTTTTTCACGAAGATGCGCCAGGGTTGTAGGCAACTGTCTGGAGCCGCATCAATGGCGGCTTGTACATTTGTATAGTCTCCGCTTCCGTCTTGGGCGACTATGGCTTGGTATGCGTCAGCTTCTTTTTGCTGCGCGCAGGCGGTAAGCATTGTACCACATAGTAGAATACAGGTTAATAGATTGTGTTTCATAAAATGATTAATTTTATAAGATGATGTCTTTTCTGCAAACTTACGCCGGGAAATGGAAAGATAAGTGTATTTTTTAGTTGTTCATGTGTATTATTTGACGAAAGGGAGAAAAATGTGTACAATCTCCATAGAATCTTTGTCGAATGACGAATATGTGTACGTTATTGGCGAAATAATGCAAACATGATTCATGTGATGGTGGTAATTTTGGATGTTTGAATTAATTAATTGCATTTGATATACATGAAAACATTAAAAGTATTGTTGGGATGCGTATGTGTCTTGGCTTGTAAAGCAACAGGTTTATGTGCGCAAGAGTCATATAAAATATGGTATGACAAACCGGCTGCTTATTGGGAAGAAGCACTGCCGGTCGGCAACGGCCGTATTGCCGCAATGGTTTTCGGCAATGCGCAAATGGAACGTCTTCAGTTGAACGAGGAAACCGTATCTGCCGGTTCTCCTTATCAGAACTACAATCCTAAGGCAAAAGCCGCCTTGCCCGAGATCCGGCGGTTGATATTTGAAGGAAAAAACGAAGAAGCGCAGTTGTTGGCAGGCAAGGCTATCATTTCGCAGGTAGGGAACGAGATGCCGTATCAAACGGTAGGAAACTTGAATATCCGTTATAAGAATCATGAAAATGTAAGCGATTATTACCGTGATTTGGATATAAGCCGTGCGGTTGCCACTACCCGGTATCGTGTCGGAAGCACGGAATATACAGAAGAAACATTCGCTTCCTTTACCGACCAGCTAATCGTGAAACACATCAAGGCATCGAAAGCGGGAGCCATTGATTGTGACGTGTTTTTCGATACGCCGATGAAACGTCCCCAACGTTCTGTAATCGGGAAGAAAGGGTTGCGTTTGGAAGGCATGGCCGACGGGACAACGTTCTTCCCGGGAAAAGTGCATTATTGTGCGGATTTGCAAGTGAAGCTGAAAGGAGGGAAGGCGGAAACTTCCAACGATACGTTATTGAGTGTGAAAGGGGCTACCGAGTTGACTTTGTATATTTCGATGGCCACCAATTTTGTGAATTATAAAGACGTTTCGGCCGACCCATACGTCAGGAACCGCGCTTATCTGAAAAATGCAGGCAAGGAGTATGAGAAAGCCAAATCGGCTCATATTGCCGCTTATCGGGAACAGTTTGACCGTGTGACGTTGGATATGGGTACTACCTCGCAAGCCGATAAGCCGATGGATGTGCGCATCAAGGAGTTTGCTTCTTCATACGATCCGCATTTGATTGCATTGTATTTCCAGTATGGGCGCTATCTGCTGATATCCAGTTCGCAACCCGGTTGCCAGCCTGCTAACTTGCAAGGGAAATGGAATGCAAAGACCAAACCGGCATGGAATTGCAATTATACCACCAATATCAATACAGAGATGAATTATTGGCCCGCCGAGGTTACGAATTTGCCGGAATTGCATGAACCGTTAATTCAGATGATACGTGAACTGAGTGAAAACGGAAAAGAAGCGGCAAGCAAAATGTATGGTTGCCGTGGGTGGGTGCTTCATCACAATACCGATTTGTGGCGCATGACCGGTGCCGTAGATTATGCGTATTGCGGCACGTGGCCTGTTTGTAATGCTTGGTTGTGCCAGCACCTGTGGGACCGTTATCTGTATTCGGGTGACAAACAATACTTGAAAGAAGTATATCCGATTATGAAAAGCGCGTCTCAGTTCTTTGTCGATTTCTTGGTGCGTGACCCCAATACAGGCTATTTGGTTGTAACCCCTTCTAATTCTCCGGAAAACGCTCCCCGCTGGATTAAGAAGAAAGCGAACTTGTTTGCCGGAATCACGATGGACAATCAGTTGGTTTTCGATTTGTTTTCGAATACATGCCGTGCGGCTTCTGTGTTGAATGAAGATACGTTGTTTTGTGACACTTTGCGTTCAATGCGCCGCCAGTTGCCCCCGATGCAAGTCGGGCAATACGGTCAGTTGCAAGAATGGTTCGAGGATTGGGACCAGCCGAACGACCATCATCGACACATTTCTCATCTATGGGGATTGTTCCCGGGGTATCAAATATCGCCTTATCGTTCTCCGGTATTGTTTGAGGCGGCACGCAATACGTTAATTCAGCGTGGCGATCCGTCCACCGGTTGGTCAATGGGCTGGAAAGTATGCTTTTGGGCACGTATGCTTGACGGAGACCATGCTTATAAGTTGATAAAGAATCAGCTTACTTACGTTAGCCCTGAAAGTCAAAAAGGGCAGGGAGGAGGCACCTATCCTAATTTGTTCGATGCGCATCCGCCTTTCCAGATAGACGGTAATTTCGGATGTACGGCAGGCATAGCCGAAATGCTGGTGCAAAGCCATGACGGAGCGGTGCAATTGCTTCCCGCTTTGCCTTCGGAATGGAAGAGCGGAACGATAAAAGGGTTGCGTGTGCGTGGCGGCTTTTTGTTGGAAGAGTTGTCATGGGAGAATGGAAAGCTGAAGAAAGCGGTTATCCGTTCCGTTATCGGCGGTAACTTGCGCTTACGTTCCTATTCGAAGCTGGTTGCGTCAGGCAAGTCATTAAGTCCGGTAGAGGAAGGGACTCCAAACCCGAATCCCTTGTTCTGCGTGCAGCAGGTTTCCCGTCCGATGATAAGCGAAAAAGCTCCGCTGAAAGGCATAGAGCTTCGGGATACTTATTTGTATGATGTGGAGACCAAAGCGGGAGAGACAATAGTTGTTACTATATATTAACTTAATGTTTAACCAAAATTTATTTACATGAAAAAGAAAATGAAAAACATGAGTGGCAGATTGCTTCTTTTTTGGGTATTGTGTTGCATGATACCGATAGAAGTATTCGCACAAGGCATTACGGTGAAGGGTATCGTAGTGGATTCGAGTGGAGAACCGATAATCGGTGCTACTGTTTCGGAAAAGAGCAGTAAAACGAATGCGATTATTACTGATTTAGATGGAAGTTTTTCTTTATCTCTTTCTAAAGCAGGAAAAATTGTTGTTTCTTTTGTAGGAATGCAAACAAAAGAAGTGGATGCAGTGGCGGGACGCACAATGAGAATCACGTTGGAAGACGATTCGCAAGTGCTGGATGAAGTGGAAGTGGTAGCCGTGGGTTATGGAAACGCACGCAGACGGGACTTGACGGGTGCGATTTCATCGGTAGGAGAAGGTACGCTGAAGAATATTCCGGTCACTTCGGCTTCGAGTGCGATTACCGGTCGATTGGCGGGTGTAAGCGTTGTTACGACACAAGGCTCGCCGGATGCATCGGTAAGTATCCGTGTACGTGGAGGAGGCTCTATCACGCAGAGCAATGACCCGTTATTCATTGTTGACGGGTTCGAGGTTAGCAATATTGATGATATACCTCCTACTGATATTGAGAGTATTGACGTGTTGAAGGACGCTTCTTCTACCGCAATTTATGGTGCAAAAGGTGCTAATGGCGTAATTTTAGTTACGACAAAGAGCGGACGTTCAGGAAAGACAGAAGTTTCGTTTAATGCATCGGTCGGATTCAATCGCTTCTATAATGAAACGGAAGTGCTGTCTCCTTATGAATATGTATATTTGCAACGCGAGCTTGATTCTTCGGAAAATGCGGGCTTTTTCAGCCGTTTCGGACGTTGGGAAGATATCGATATCTATAAGGCGAAGCAAGGCACTGACTGGCAAGACATGTTGTTTGGCGATACAGGCATCAAGCAGAACTACAACCTGAACATTAACGGAGGTAGTGAAAGTTTGATTTACAGCATCAGCTATACACATGATGATGAAAGTTATATCATGCAGACTTCCAATTTCAAGCGTGATAACTTGAATGTGAAATTGTCGAAGAAATTGTTTAATGATAAAGTGCGTTTGGATTTTAATGCCAAGATGACACACCGGGTAATAGATGGTCCGAGTGTGTCAAGCGGTAATAAGTTGCGTGATGCTGTAAAATATCCTCCTGTAAAGACGTTGACCGAATTGTCGGATGAAGACTTGGCGGGTGACGATGCGTTGGAATTGGAGAATATCAATACCTTGAATGACCCGTGGTTTAATATTACCAATGAGTATAAGAAACAGACGAAGTTTAATAATAGTTATAATGTGGCTTTGACATGGGATATTATTAAAGGTTTGTCATGGCGGGCAGAAGGAACATACGGATATACTTACGACCGTACGGACAATATCTGGCTGGCTAATACAAGCACGGCAAACGGACGTGCCGGACAACCGGTGGCGCAACGCCAGTATTGGAACGGTAATAATTGGACGTTGCGTACGACGTTGAATTATGATGTTAAGTTGGCGGATATACATCGTCTGGACCTGATGGCAGGTATCGAAGCCAAACATTCAGCACGTGATGAAATGGAAATCAATTCCGACTATTTCCCGGGAGATTATACCGTAGAAAATATTCTTTCTATGTGGAATAACGGTACAGCGGAGCCTACTTACACTACGATAGAAGAACCCAGCCGGAGCCTTTCCTATTTCGGGCGTTTGAATTATGTGTTGAAGGATAAATACTACTTGACTTTTACATTGCGTGCTGATGGTACGAATGTATTTGCTCCCGGCAATAAGTGGGGTATTTTCCCTGCAGGTTCGGCCGCTTGGCGTATCAGTGACGAAAAGTTTATGGAACCGACTAAGAAGTGGTTGAGTAACCTGAAATTGCGTGCCAGCTACGGTAAGTCGGGTAATGCGCGTGTAGGCTCTTATTGGCGTCAGACTTATAGTCCGGTGACCAATATCAAAAATCTGTATTATCAGAATGGCATAGGGCAGAGCGGCTTGCAGCCTGCTACCCGTTTGCGTAACGAAAACTTGACATGGGAATCTAAGTATTCTACTAATGTCGGTTTGGATATGGGCTTTTGGAATAATCGCGTTAACTTAACGTTTGATTTCTATAACGATGTGACGAAAGATTTGATTATGGAGGTGCAGCTCCCTTCCAATTCGGGGTATCGCACACAATATCAGAATCTGGGACAGACTACCAATAGAGGTGTAGAGTTGACGTTGAACGCGAACTTGGTTAACAAGAAGGATTTCTTCCTCGACTTTAATTTCAACATTTCGTTCAATAAGAATACAGTGGATGAACTTTATGGTTCTGGAGGTGATACAGAAATGATTATTAATGGCGGTGCTGTGGAAGTCGGAAGTGATAACTATCGTATTTTTGTCGGCGAAGAAGTCGGATTGATGTATGGTTATGTATGCGACGGCATGTATTCATTTGATGATTTCACTTTTGATGATGCTTCTAAGAAGTGGGTGCTGAAAGAAGGTGTTCCTAACGTAACGGAAGAAGTATTGACTAACAGTGGGGATAATTTCGGTCCCGGACATATTAAGCTGAAAGATTTGAACGGTGACGGAAAGATAGACCCGGATAACGATCGGCAGATTATCGGTCGTGCGTTACCTAAGCATACGGGCGGTTTCGGCCTGACGGCAGGTTGGAAAGGATTTGATTTAACAGCTTTGTTTAACTGGTCATACGGTAACGATGTGTTCAATGCCAGCAAGATTGACTACACATCTTATCAGGGTTCGAAACGTTACCAAAACATGAGTACGGAAATGAGCCTTGCCAATCGTTTCACAACAATTGATCCGGAAACCGGCCAGAACATTTATTCCGGCAAGTTTGCCGATCCGGAACGTTTGCAAGCGTTGAATGCGAATGCAACGATGTGGCACCCGTTGATGAATAATTCGGTGATGACGGATTGGGCGGTAGAAGACGGTTCGTTTTTGCGTTTGGGCACATTGACGTTAGGATATACGTTCCCCAAGCAATGGACTAAGAAGTTTGGGGCGAAAAACCTGCGCCTTTACGTGACCGGAAATAACTTGTTTTGCCTTACAGGATATAGCGGGCAAGACCCTGAAGTAAATACCAGTTCTAATAATATGGTCTTGGGATACGATTTGTCGGCTTATCCGAAATCACGTTCTTATATTGTTGGTTTAAATGTTACATTTTGAATAATAGAACACGTATGAAAGTATATAGATATTTAGCTGTTTTGCTTGCAGGAGGTTTGATGTTGGGGTCTTGCAGCGATTTTTTAGATACGGAGTCCCCGTCCGAACAGACATCACAAGTCATTTATGAGAATGAGGGATTGGCACGTTCTGCCCTTATGGGAGTTTATTCTATTATGACCGGCACATACGTTTATGGACAGAAGATGTCGGTCAACTGGCAGGGTGTGTCGGATATTGAGTTGGCAAGCGGTTATCAAGAAGATCCGTCTACTGCCGGCGCGGATAATGGCATCGCCAATTATTTTTGTAATTGGTACTTGGAAAATACGAAATGGGAAGATATTTTTAAAATGGCGGAACTGGCGAGTACGGCGGTGGAAGGCATTCGGAATTCTTCTATGTTGGGAAGTTCTTCTACCTTGAGAGGGTATTTAGGCGAAGCGTTAGTGTTGCGTTCGTTAGCCTACTTCGAGTTGGTTCGCCGTTACGGTGATATTCCTTACAAGGAAGGTACTTCAAATTCAGACCTTTCTAATGTATATATGGGCAAGATAGACCGCGACAGTATATATAGCGGTATCATTCGTGATATGGAGGAAGCGATTGATTATTTGCCTTGGATGGGAGCTTCCGATTATAATGCGGAACGTGTGACGAAAGGGTTTGCCAAAGGACTCTTGGCACGTATCGCTTTGTTTGCCGGAGGATGGTCGGTGCGCGACGGCAATCAATTCCCTGATAATGGGAAGGTAGAACGCTATCCTAATACGGAAGGAAATCCGGGAATGGCGGAAGTGAACGGGTATTATATTGGCCGTCCGGTTAATTGGCGTGATTATTATGAAATTGCGGCGCAACAGTGTGCCGAATTGATTGGCGATCCGGAGAATCCGCATCAGTTAGACCCTGATTATGGTGATATTTGGAAGACTGTTTGTGCAGACCAATATAATAAGTATAATGAGAATATGTTTGAAGTAGCTAATGGCGTGGGTTATAGTGGTGATATCGGTACGTTGATGGGGCGTCAGATGGATGGAAATTTAGGATACGGGCAGCGTGGCTTCGGCGGCACATACGTCAGCACGAACGCTTATTACTTCTATTCGTTCACTCCGACGGATCAACGTCGCGACTATGCTTGCTATTGGCCTACTTATAAAACCGATTCCGACTGGGGAGATAAAGCCAACCGCGAAGTGATGAATAATGATATTATGAATGTACGTCTGGGCAAATGGAGTTTCTGGTGGACATCGGATACATACCGTTCGATTGCGGCTACGGCTACAGCCCGTACTCCGACCGGCATCAACTGGATTCTGATGCGTTATCCGGATGTCTTGCTGATGTTTGCCGAGGCGCGGTATGCGCTCGATGGCAATGCCAATCAGATTGACCCGGTGGCTGGCATCAGCCCTCGCCAGGCTTTGGAGCAAGTGCGCGAACGTGCGTTTGGTGCAGGTTCTCCGGAAATAGCCAACTATGATTCCGATTTCTTTGAAGCTATTGTAAACGAACGTGCGTGGGAATTCGGCGGAGAAAGTATCCGTAAGCTTGACTTGGTGCGTTGGGGATTGCTGGATAGCAAAATCGAAGAGATGAAGCAAGCGATGTTGTACATGATGGACGGGACGAAGGAAGTGAGGATATTTGATAAGGTTTACCAGCCGAGCAGTTTCCCGACCAAGTTGTATTATGCATACGATGGCAATAAGGAATTTATCGATTGGTCTACGGTGAACTTTTATTCGCAACGTAATGCGAATCCCGACCCGAATGTGTATCGTGAAATCAATTGGTTCCCCAATAATTATTGGGATAATGATCCTGAGAATCCGCAGACGGCCGATGACGCTGAAACGCTGATTAAGAATTCGGGAAAGGTTTTGGCATGTGCTTCCGGATTGCGCGCTTCGTATGATTATAGCAATTTAATCGGTACTTTGCGTTGGGGAAATGAAATTCAAACTTGGATGAATCAGAATATTCACCAATTAGGTAATAATGAGTGTAATTATCGGCATCTTTACCCGATTTATTACGAAGACATCTATAAGTCTGATGGTTACTTGTCTAATTCTTATGGGTATTGATAATTGAAAAAACGAGTTGTATGAAAAAGACTGAATTATATTTATTGGCAGGGCTATTCATCGGGGGAATGGCCGCTTGTGAAGAAGCCAATGACTGGGGATATGACGCAGCCCATGACCGCCCGTTCCGTCCTACGCAGTTTGAAACGGTAGAAGAGCTTCCTACTTCGGTGCAAGTCAGCTTCAAAGGTGTACAGGATGCGACGAAGTATGTGTTTGAGTTTAGCAAGGGCGATAGCCTGTTGTTTAATAACATTGTGCGCACTGATGAAGTGTTGGCGGATACGTTGACCCCTTACAGCGAATCGCCGTTGGTGGTTTCTACAGAGTATCGTGTTTGGTTTCAGAATTTGGACGGGACGTCCCGTTACTCGATTCGGATGAAAGGAGTTGATGAGAAAACAGGCCGTGAGTCGGGATATATCGCCCTTTGTTTTGATACGCCGAACGAGCAAATCTTTACCAATGTGATTCCGGGCACTAATTCTGCGGTATTGAATTGGGATGCGACAAAAGAAGCTACTACCATTAAGTACGGCGAAGAAGTGGAAACGCAGCCTGAGACGGAAACGACTCCGGCGGTTCTGGATACCATTTGGGCGGAGCCGATTGCATTGACATCCGATATGCAAGGACAGCTTACATTGGAAGGGCTGAAGAGCGGAACTAATTACATTGCCCAGATTTGGAACAATACGGCAGATGAGGTGCTGCGGGGGACATACGATTTCCGTACATTAGGTTCGGCTACGGCGGCACCGATTGAAGTAAAGGCTGGGGATGACATCAATGCGTTGTTGGCCGGGCAGACGGGTGATGTAACGCTATCGTTCAGTGGCGATGCGGCCTATACAGCCGGAGAACTGATTGTACCGGAAGGCATTGCCAATCTGTACATTGCCGGTAATATGGTGAACGGGCAGATGCCGAAGTTGTCGATGGGTAAGTTTACGTTCCAGGCTCCGCTGAATAATGTCTATGTGCAATACGTGGATATTGTCAGCGACGGAAGCGCGCAATTCTTGGTTGAAATAGGTGATGCGAACTTCTTCAAGAACATTACGTTCGAAGGATGCAACATCAGTGATGTGCCTCGTAGCATTGTCCGCCTGAATTCAGGAGATGCAGAAGTGGAAAGTATTACAATCAGTGGTTGCTTGATTCATAATGTGGCGTTGAGCGGTTACGGATTATTGAATATAGGTAAAGCTAAATCGCTCCAGTCGATTGCTATCCGTAATAATACCCTTTGGAATATTACCGACCAGATTATCGACTTGCGTGTAGAAGTAGAGAAATTCGAATATACACAGAACACGTTCTATAATGATGCGAATACGGGAATTCCTAAGTTTTTCCGTCTTGACAAGCAGCCAAAGTCAATTAGGGTAACCAGTTCCATTTTCTCGGGCCCGAATGGCGGAAGCAAGACGAATGCAGGAAATAGCAATTACAATTGGCTGAGTTATGCCGGTTGTTACCGTACGTCCGATTTGCAGATTGATAGTCGTGAATTTACCGATGCGCGTGTATTGAGCTATACGGCAACCGAATTGTTTGTAGATCCGGACAACGGTGATTTCCATTTCAATCCGGATTTGCATTTTGAGGGCGATGGCGAAGCCGGTGATTCACGCTGGTGGACAAAATAAGATGCTAAATCGTTAAGTTGAATTAAGAGAGTCTTTCAGGCCCCCTCAATTTCCCTCGTGGAGGAGCTTAGTATTATTCAAAAGCTCCCCTCGGGGGGGAGTTGAGGGGGCTCTGTCTTAAAACCTCATCGAAGCATAAATCCCCATACATCCGTCGCCGGCTACGGGATTGATTGCCAGCTGATGCTTTTGGGCAAACGGGCGGGTGAAGATGTACGAGCATCCGGCGCCGATGGCTGCTCCGGCAAGTACGTCCCATCCGTCATGCTTTTTGCCGTATATCCGGCTCCAGCCCACGTAGGTGGACAGCACGTATGCCGGAAGCCCCCATTTCCAGCCGTACCGCCTTTGGATGAATGCCGCCGCGGCAAACGATGTGGCGGTATGCATCGAGGGGAACGAGTGCCGGTCGCTGTGGTCGGGGCGGTCTTTCCTGATGCTGTACTTCAGGGCATACGTGACGCCTGCCGTGGCAAGGGCGGAGAATGCCCCTTGTTTCAACCCTTCCCAGTCTTTTTGAATCAATACGGCGGTCAGTCCTGCCACGGGAAGCAATACCGCTCCCACATCGCCCGATGTGCGCACCGCCTTGCGCGAACCGCTGACCTCGATTTGCTGGGCGGAAAGCGGAAGCGTAAGGAGGAGCAGGATGTATAGTGTAAATGCTTTCAGCTTCATCTGTTCAGTATAGTTTGGGGATAAATATCAAAAGCCCGATTGCCGCAGAAGCGATGGCGAGAATCAATACGGCTCCGGCGGCCAGGTCTTTGGTCCGCCTGATGGCTTCATCGTATGCTGGAGATACTCTGTCGGCAAGCGCCTCGATGGAGGAATTGAGGGCTTCGGCGGCAAATACCATGCCGATGCACAGGCAGATGGCGACCCATTCCATGCGCGATAATCCGGCAAGAAAGCCTGCCGCCAGCACGCATGCGGTGATGGCACAATGTATCCACGCATTGTGTTCGTAGCGGACGAGCAGGTATATCCCGCGGAATGCATAGCGGAAACTCTTCATCCGCTTGCGGAAGGTAAAGCCGTCGTTTTTCATATCCTTACGCACACCTCTACCGGGCAATGGTCGGAACCGAATATTTCGGTATGGATGGCTGCGCTCTCCAGCTTGCCGGCGAGCCGTGCCGAGGCGAGGAAGTAATCGATGCGCCACCCCGCGTTCTTCTCGCGTGCCCGGAAGCGGTACGACCACCACGAGTAAATGCCTTCCTGTTCGGGATAGAAATAGCGGAACGTATCGATGAATCCCGCGTCGAGCAAGGTCTGGAACTTCTCGCGTTCCTGGTCGGTGAAGCCTGCGTTCATGCGGTTGGTCTTCGGATTCTTCAGGTCTATCTCCTTGTGCGCCACGTTCAGGTCGCCGCATACCAGCACGGGCTTCTTTGCGTCAAGTTCCAATAGGTACCGGCGGAAGGCATCCTCCCACGTCATCCGGTAGTCCAGGCGCTTCAGTCCGTCCTGCGAGTTGGGGGTATAGACCGTTACTAAATAGAAGTTCTCCATTTCCAAGGTGATGACGCGTCCTTCACGGTCGTGCTCGTCGATGCCCATGCCGTAGCTTACGTTCAGGGGCTGGTGGCGGGTAAAGATGGCGGTGCCCGAATAGCCTTTCTTCTCGGCATAGTTCCAATACGAGGTATAGCCGTCGAAAGCCAGGTCGAGCTGCCCTGCCTGCATTTTGGTCTCCTGCAGGCAGAAGAAATCGGCATTTAGCCGGGTGAATGCGTCGCGGAAGCCTTTGTCGCAGCACGCACGCAGTCCGTTTACGTTCCAAGAGATGAGTTTCATATATTTTTGTTTTTTACTAGTTGACCAGGTATCAGGTACTAGTTGACCAGGTTCTG
>ERZ779874.1906-NODE-1906-length-18764-cov-77.597199_pt1 | contig 18764 bp, 18 predicted proteins | sample MGYA00511031_ERZ779874 | MGnify/ENA primary metagenome ERZ779874 (study PRJEB29588, sample SAMEA2156850) | human gut metagenome | biome: human gut; feature: human-associated habitat; material: faeces | place: Denmark | collected 2008/2010 ...
GGGAGTGAACGGATATCACCGGAAATGCTGAACGGGTATCCGCCGGAATATGCAAGAATTATCATAGACATGACAACTTGCCATAGAAAAGGTCGGGAAGTTTTGAAGTCAATAACGTGTGTATGGTCAGTCTGAACCTTCAGATTTTGAATCCGTTGCAGTTCCTTGCTGATTCGTTCCTGTTTGGCTAAGATTCTCTCATTGGTCGTACTCAATACCGAATACACCTCATTGATTTCTTTCAACCGCAAATTTATGGCGGTGCGTAGTTTGTCCCGTCCTTCCTTGTCGGAAGACAGTCCGGCTTTCATATCCGCTATTTCGGCTTGAAGCCGTTGCAGATTGTCGGAAAGCAGGACAAGTCCCTCATTGTTTTCTTCTTCATCAGTCGTTTCAACCGAAGTTATATGTTCCTTGATTTCAGAACAAAGGTTATATACCGCATCCAACGTGTGGACAAAATCGTTGTTCTCTATTTCTTTCATTTTCGTATCTGTTTTTGAGGGATTACCAGTTTATTCTTCTCTTTTTCTTCTTTTTCAATTTCCGCTGAAAGGCTGCTTCCGCATTTTCATCAGTACAATTGGGTGTAGGGGTAAACAGTCCGCCAAATGCCCCGACAATGCTTTCTACTACATTGCTGCCTGAATTATAGGTATTCTCATACTGCATCACAGGTTGGTTGCCGTTAGTTACCATTCCGATATTCTGTTGGTATTGGTTATTGGTTTCTCCCAACATTCTGTCCAACTTGGAATAACTGAAACTCCGGTCAATGTCCGAAGCCTTGAACGTAATACCGTCTTTAGTAAATGACAAGCCCTGTATGACATTGCTTCTTCCTCTATACTTGAACTCCGTTTTTATTCCCTGCCTGGATAATTCCGATATGAGCTGCTTCCAGCTATTGGATTTGCTTAACGAGTTCTTAACCGCATGGTAAATCTCATACTTCGTCTTATCATTTCCTTTCAGACGGTGAGTCCGTACCCTATCCTTTCCTTTGCCAAAATAAAGTCCATACTTCTCTTTCAGCTCCTTGCAGACTTTGACATTCCGATAACAGTCGTTCTTGTCACTGATAGTGCGTCCGTTATTATTCACTCGGTTGAAAACAATGTGAACATGCGGATGCTTCTGGTCATTATGCCGGGCAATGATATATTGGGTATCTCTGATTCCCATTTTCTGCATATACTCCTTTGCCAGACTTACCAGCATCTCATCCGTCATTCTCGGAGCGTCCTCAGGTGCATAGCTGAGCGAGATATGTCCCACAGGCTGACGGATATTTGGTTTCATCATCCGCTGAGCTTGAAAACAGTCCGTAATGGTCTGAATGCTGTCCGTCAACACTCCTTCCGCAGCCAGCAGTCTCGCTTCCTGCTTACCCAGTACATAATTGACACATCCTTTGAATCCCGCTCCCTTACTTATTTTTCCAATCATCAGACAACTGTTTAATGATTTGTACTATCTTTTTCTTCAACAGCATAAGTTCTGTTGCTACTCCAGCAAATCCTCCGGCATTGGCTTTATGAGCAAGCTGGTTGATGTTATTGGCTTCTCCGGCAAGTTTCCGCAACACGTCCGCATCCGCCTTGCTGATGCGCTGTACTACTTTGCCCGTAAGCAATACGGAGTGGACGAACCTACTGAGTGAAACTCCTGCATCTTTCCTGCGTTTCTCTACCGCTTGGTACTCAATATCTGTAAATCTTGCGCTGACCACACGCACCTTGTTGCGCCTGGTCTGCCGTGATTGTTGTTTATCTTTTTCCATTCTGAAATTCGTTTTGGACTGCAACCAACGGGAGCAGGTTGTCTTTACCTTCCGGCAAAGCAAGGGCGGAAATGTATACATTTCCATTACCTTGCTTCCTTAGCCTGCACATATTCCGTTGCTACAGCAATGTTACTTGATTAATACTACAGACTCCTACCTTTCAACTTCTTGGGCACTGATGTTTGTATGAATTTCTTTTCTCGAAGAGGATTCCGTTTACACAAGTACTCATTCAAATCCTTGCATCCACTATATAGATGTGATGCGTCACGGATATTGATGGTACTACCATACTCTTTTCGGATTTGCAGAATGGCTTCTATCCCTGCACGGTCGTTATCAAAAAAGCAATGAATGCGCTGATAATTTCCCAACGGATAAAGAGCCTTGGAAACATTCGATACAGAATTCAGTACCATATAGTCTTGTTTGTCAAATTCCGGATATTGGGAACAACTGTCCAATCTCAATGTCAAGAAAGAAAGATAATCCATAAATCCTTCAAAGACATAGCAGACTTCATTCTGCCTGTTCGTATGCCGAATATGACTGATGTCCTTGGGAGCAATACACCCCTTGAAATACTTATTCCGTATTTCATACCCTCCACGCACATTAGGGAACCCAACTGCATAATAATGCTTACCGTTGTTCTCAAAATGCACTTCACAACATTCTCTTTTCGCAAGTTCTGTATTAATACCCCTTTCACGCAGATAGGAAAGCAAAACTGGTGATTCCAAAGGTTTCACTTCCATACGTTGAAAACTCGGCTCTGTAGGAGACTGCTTTTGAAAAGAAAAGGAAACGGGACAAATATGCGGAGCCTGTTCCTCAATCTGACGCAAAAGGTAAGGTACACTTTCGGAACAATACAGTACCGAAGCCAAGGTAAGTATATTACCTCCCTTACCCAGCCCGAAATCATACCATTTATTGATTTCGGTATTCACCTTAAACGATGCGTCTGTTTCCTCTCTAAATGGTGATTTATACCAAAGGTTCATTCCCTGTCGTTTGACTGGATTATACCCCAAACTATGCAGATAATCTTCCAGTTTAATATTCTTTGCTTCTTCTATTGTCATTTTCTTATGAATTTGAATGTGAATGAAATGTGTTGATTTGTTGAGCGACGAACTTATCTTACTGAAAAACAACAGAATGACACTTCAACATCAACTCAACAAAGACCGATGAGAAAAAGAAATAACTACTTCTCTTTTCAACAGCATATTTAAGAAGTTGAGTGTTTGTTGAGAATATTATTCTCTTATACTCAGCAAGTTGGTATTATCCTTCAACAATTCAACAAAAAATTTAGAATTCATCCAGTTGTTTTCTGGTAATGGTGTAATAGCGTCCTACCCGTCTGATTGGTTCAAATCTCCTTTCTTTGTTACAGGCAAACAGATAAGTGGTATAAGTCAATCCGTTCGGAGCTGGAGCCAGTTTCCAATCCTCGGTCACAATTTTCCTTAACCAATGCTTGTCAATTCTGACTTGGGAAAGATTCAGCAGGATAAGCAAGTCATTCAGACAAAAAGAAAAACTGTCTATTTCCATACACTCCATGATTTCCTTTATCAGCTCTGCAGCTTCCACCTCGTATTTACTTTTGTTGCAGCGTATGATTTTTAATAAAGCCGCTGTTTCCGTCTGTTTCGGTGAAAACCACATACGGCTCACATTTTGAGTGGTCAGTGACCGATGTTGCAAAAAGTAAAGGAATGCCGGAATCTCCTCAATCAGTTTCTGTAAGAAGTGTGTATCGTCATTTTCCAGATGATGAATCTTCCTTACCCAATACCGTGTTTCTCCCGGGTCGATAATTACAGGAAGTCTTTCGTTATTTGAACAAAGCACAAACTTGGCAAAGAAGGCAATCTCATCACGGTCTTTACCTTTTGCTTCCACTTTATAGGATAAAGTTGTACTCAGATTTTTCAACCGTTCCGAATCCTCCCTGCGGTTCAGCAATACCTCATCCACTACAATGATGAGTTTCCCTGCCCAATCCGAATTGAACTGACTGCGGAAATCTTCATTCGTATTAAAGGTTACATTATTGCGGAACATTGCTTTCAGAAAGTTCAGAAACGTACTCTTTCCCGTATTGCGTTCTTCCGATACCAATAATAAAATCGGCAATTTCTGAATAGGATGCAAATAAAGGAGTTGCAAATAATCTACCCCCAATTCGTATTGCTCACCGAAAATATGGTGCAACAAAGCCTGAATATGAGAGAAATCTCCTTCTTTTGGCTGGTGCCCTATTGGTTCATACAGATTCAGAAAATTATCAATCACTTGACGGTAGTTCACATGATCAGGTACAGTACAAAAGCCGTCATACTTTGGGACATTTGCCAGATAATCTTTACCATAATCCTGACGAAGTGTTTCATTGTTCCAGACAATACGCTTCTTTACGTAACCACCGTTCAAACGAGGTTGGTTCACTATTTTGTAGAGTGTCGTACCAACCCGAACAAACGGGCTCTCATTTCTCAATGTTTCATCCGTACTCATACCTTAGCGTTTACGTTTAAAACATTTCTGAATATTGGTCGCTGAATCACAACCTTCACTGCTGTTAGAAACCAATTGCTTGTGTGCCCATTCAATAAGAGCCTTCCGAGAAAAAACAAGTTTGTTTCCATACTTCATAAAGGGTATCTGTTCCTGCGAAGTCATTTTGTATAATTTCGCTTTTGAAGTCGGAAAGCCGTTATCCTCCAGCACTTTCAAGGCATTGGGCATACTTAACGTATCAGGTAAATCGGAACTGGATATTGCTTGTTGATTTCCTGAAAAGAATTTTGAAACCGCATTGAATACAGCTTCTTGAATCTGCTCCTCTGTTGCGACAATGATATTTGCCATAATCAAACATTTTAGGGGTTAAACAATAAGCTGTCGTCACAGCTATCTCAACGTTGATATGGCAAAGGAAATATAAAAATAAGAGCTTATAAAACAGGATAATACCTATATCAGCTATGCCAACAGCGGACATTTGATGTCATTTGAAGACATTTGCCAGACAGCATTTCAAGGCTTGGCAACAAATGGCTCGAATTGGCACTAATTGGCACAGTTAATATAGATGATAAAAGAAAATGTGATTTTATTGTTTTTGTTTGCGAAGCTGGTCAATTACCTCCTCTATATCGAAGAATTCCAGATTGGTGAATGATTTCTTGCTGGGCTTTATCAGACCGTCCTTTATCCATTTATTGACGGATGCTTGGGTTGTCTTCATCCATTTGGCTAAATGAACATTTGTAATCAGGTAACATCCGTTTAATTGCGTAACAGTATGTTTATTTGTTGAAAAGCCACGCTGTAAACGGTCTATCAACATATCAATATCTTTTTTAATGATTTTAGGTGCTGGTCTGTTTTCTTTGATGGTCAGTTCAATAGAATTCATGTCGAAGTTTGCCAACTGTGGTAGTTTGGATAACTCTTCGATGATATGACCAGCACATCGCAAATCTTGAATATGGAATGTTAATTGCTTCCGTCTTGGCATAGTAATAATGATTTTCCTTTTTCTGTGGTATAATATTTCTGCAAACGGCTGTTAGGCTTATCAGGAACAGTCATTGCCAACAATCCTTCAGCAATCAAAGGATTTATATATTTCCTCTTAAACTTTGTTCTATCACTAAAATTGAATAAAGCAATAATCTGAGTTAAAGAATTTTCAAGCAAGCATGCTTCCAATATAGTTTTTATCTCCTTTTGACTTAATGCTAACTTAGTGCCGACTTGCTGCCAACTTAGTGCCGACTTAGCGCCGACTTGTCGGTGACTTGTCGGTATATTTTCTGCAAACTCAAATTCTTTAGGGTCGCGATAAGTAATGGAAAAGACAAACTCCTCTCCACTATGAATCTCTATTTCAGAGTTTTCAAAGTATAACGGAGCATATTTCCGAATATTTTTCTGTCCAGATCCAAGCTCCTCAGCCCATTTCATTTCACGGAATACCTTTGTTATTAGCGGATTCTTTGTACGGGTACGCCAGTCATTTATATCTATATCCCCTGTTTGGAAAGGTTTTGTCCAATTCTCCGTTATGACCCGGTCACGGAATATGAGAAACTTATTGGTATATGAACTGATATATTCACGGTGCAGAAGGGTATTTGAAATTACTTCTCTGAATATCATTACCCGTAAATCCAAACGGTCTATACCATTATCTGCCAAACGGAACTTATCAGGCATGTTGCGTTGCACAAAATTCAGCAAACGGATATATGACTGAATCAAATTTACGCATATCATATCCCGGTCATTGTAACGGATATCAGGGTCAGTCGGAAGCGGATGCAAGAAACGCTCGTAAGATATGCTACGGTAAATGGCATCCGTACGATGCCACGGACAACAATTTAGAATAGTCTGTTCCTTACCAAATAAAAGAATGGCAGCCAACTTATATCCTTCTCTGTTTGTTCCCCGTTGTTTACCCCAAAACAGACTTTTCAGGAATTCTTCATTTGTCATGCTCAGCCACGGATGATTGGAGTTATGAATGGAAATGTGGCTGCGCATAATCTTGAACGATTCTTCATCCATATCTTCCAATGTTACATCGGGAAATACTTCATTCTCGGAAGATTCCTTTTCTTTTCGCATGAACATGTTCTTAACCAGATAAGTATGCTTTGACACATCATTGTCTGCATCACCCCAACGGTCAAAAAAACGGTTCTTATATCTATGTACCTGTTCACTCTCCGGCACATTCAGATACAAGATAATCTTACCGTCTATCTCTGTCTGCTCTGGCGTGATTGGCATTGGAGGAAGAAACTGTTCAGGATTATTCAGCGTATTGATAATACTTTTGGTCATATCTGTTACGCATTTAGGGTTAATTCCCAATATTGTACCATCATCATCCACCCCTAAAAAGATATATCCTCCCTCTGCATTCAGAAAAGAACATACCGTTTCATACACGGAAGCCGAAACCTTATCCGTGCATTTCTTAAATTCTACTTGCTTATTCTCACCATGCGAAAGCAAGTCCTTTATTTTATCTGTTGATAACATACAGTTTCTTTTATAATACTTTTACCGCTTCGTCTATTACACTACTGGCAAAACTATCCAAATAAGTATTGGTCGTTGCCAAATCACTGTGACCTAATATCTGTGAGATAACTTCACGTGGTACTTGATTGTCCTGTAAAGTCATAGCCATTGTATGACGACTCACATAGCTGGTCAGCTTCATGTCCGTAATCCCCAAAGTCTGCGCTAAGTTAGCCAAATTCTTGTTATTACGTCCAAAACGGCTACGAATATGATTATATAGTCGTTCCCCCTTGTACCCGGCAATGGAAACAATCGGCAATAAATAATCTTCCACTAATATAGTATGAGCAGCAAACCAATCCATCAATTCCTGAATTTCAGGAGTTATCTTAATCTGGATAGGTTTGACTTTCTTGGCTTCTTTTGTTTTATTCCGCTTATAGACAATATAATTTCCACCATTATAACGGACAATATTCTTCTTAGTCAGCAATGCTGCATCTATAAACGATATGCCATAACAATAATAGGAAAAAAGGAACAGACGCCTGGCCAGTTCCTGAGCAGGACTTTCAACTACCGTGTGTTTCAATTTATCCATATCCTCATGTGGCAAATACCGCTTTGCTGTTTCTTCTTCCAAAGCAGCCACATTGAAACCTCCTTTTCCAAAAGGATAAGTACTTTCCGACGCTTCTTTATCTTGAATAGCCTTGTTTAAGATTGCACGCAGAGCTTTGAAATAAAATTTCCGGGTATTTCCCTTACATTCCCGTTTCTGAAGAAACACATCGAAAGCCTTTACATATTTAATGTCAATTTCAGAAAATACTTTCTTATCAAACTTATTATCAAACAATTCAAGCATATGCAGGGTACGGCTATAACAAACAGAATTACCCACATGTCCCGTTTCTTTCAATGTAGTTATCACTGTATTGAAATAATCTTTCACATTGCCTTTCGAAATTTTCCCCACAAAAGCATCTTCAAATTGATTCAAGGTCCAGTCAATACCATCAACCTCAAAATCACGAAAGACCGCATTTACACGAGTTTCTATTTCAGACAGCTTCGCATTATATTCCTTGTATTTAGGCACAAGTTTCTTGTCAGTAACAAAACGATCGTTGGCAGTATTCCACTGCTCAGGAGTTGCAAGCAAACCTGTTTTAATGTACTTCCGCTTTCTGTCTTTAGTAATGCGTAAAGTTACAGCCGTTTTTCCATCCTTGCCTGCATTATACTCTAACAACATGAATTTATAATGTGCCATACTCCAATACTTTTAGCGTTTCATTGATTTTGCTTTTGTTTGAATGACACAAATATGACACATTTTTCCGAAACTACCAACAAAAAGAAGAAAATTCATAGAAAATAAGCATTTGACATTCAGTAGTATAAATTCTGAAAATCAAAGAGATAGAAAAATATAAAGATTTAAAATCGGCTCCTGGGGGGCGTGTGGTCGCTGGTTCGAATCCAGTCACCCCGACTGGTGAAAAAAGAAGGAGTTAAGTCGATGGCTTGACTCCTTCTTTCTTTTTATGATGGATGCTAAAAAGAGTTCGAGAAGGACAATTTCATGGCTGATGTGTTGAATTCATGGACTAATGTCGTGAAGTTTTTTGAAACCAATAAGTTCCGTGACTTGTCGTTTGTATGAAAGCGTGTTTGGGGACGTGTTTCCATATATAATATGCATGAAGATAGTCTGGGCATGGTGATGTGACTCCCATAATGGCAAGTCCCCAGCAGAAAGATGCAAGTTCTTTTTGGGTGATGGGACAAAATAAGAATGCCATCCAGGGGATGATGCCTAAAAGGACAGGGAGTAGCGAAGAAATGATATCGTTTCTCCGGCTGATAGGGAAATTGCAGGTCATGTATGCCATAAATCGAGTGGGGAGGATGCCGATGTAGGCTGTGGCAGTCCGGGGATATGGAAGACAATGTAGCCATTCATGAACGATGCTTAATGCTAAGGCGGTTAGTAAACCGATGGCAATCCATTGTTTGTCTATGAGGGTATGTCCGGTTATATAGCTTTTTAAATAAAGTGAGGCGATTACCGGTAGGAATAAAGGAGCGGCCATGAATAGTGCACGTATCCAAAAGTCATTTTGTGGAACTTCTAATTTGACAGCTTCAGGCGGAAGCGGTTTATCGGATGGCTCATACGGTTTACGTGAGCATCCTTTCCATATTATGTGAGGTGTCATTTTTAAGATAGGTCTATAAATAAAGCTACCTCAAATATTGATTTGGGGTAGCTTATTATGTGGTGCCAACGGGAATCGAACCAGTGACACAAGGATTTTCAGTCCTTTGCTCTACCAACTGAGCTATGGCACCAAACGTTATTTCTGTTTTGCGTTGCAAAGGTAAGCAAAGTTTTCAGAACTGCAAATTTTTTAGAAGAAACTTTTTTGAATTCACGAGAAATATGTGGAAGTTTTCATTTTGAATGTAATTTTTTCGATAAAATCGGCTATAGTCAGAAAAAATATGTATCTTTGTAGCCGAATTATATATCAAAGGGCTTGACTGGATTTGACAGCAAGAGATGTGGTATGTAAGCATGCAGTGCGTCGGTGATTGGCACTATAATCTCAGTTATCGGACAATTATCTGGCAACGAAAATTATGCTCTCGCTGCTTAATCGAAGTATAGTAGATTAACTTTATTTCCGTCACAGTGATGGAAACGAGACATCGCTCAAAAGCTCTTGTTCCGAAGCGTTTGGTTAAGCGGTGCAGCAAAATCGGGAATAGTTTCGGTCTTGCCTTGCGGCTGGAATGAAATTTAAAGGCTAAGGTGTAAGTGGGTGGCTCTGGTCTTGCTTGCACACGAAAATCGGAGGCAGAGATAAGCATGTAGAAAGCATATGGCTTCCTTGTTTGGACGAGGGTTCGAATCCCTCCAGGTCCACAAAGTTATTAAACCGCTGATTTTCAGCGGTTTTTTATTTTATAGTCAATCAGAAATGGATTGCGAAAAATCCGTTAATCCTTTATATTGAACACAGAGGCACAGAGGCACGGAGAGATAAATATATAGAGAAGGTAAAGACCATAGAACCAGACTTTACTCTGTGAACTCTGTTCTCTCAAAAAATAAAGCTCTGTGTCTTTGTGTCTCTGTGTTCCATTCCATTTTTCGCAAACCAACTTTGTTCTACTATAATATATGTATATCCTCAATTCCCCTAATAGGGAATAACTTTCGCTTTCAAGTATCCTTGCTTCTATGACGAAGTATTATTGGATACTTAGCCATTTATCCTTGCTTCTATCGCGGTTGAAGCATAGTTTCATTTGTAAAGGAGTAATTGGGCAAAATGCGGATATTCATTTTCTTATAAATGTCTGTTTTTGTAGGTCGTTGATACTCTGTTTTGGACGCAAAAGCAATGTACGTTATTAAGTAATGGCTTGACACTGGGGTGGCATCTGGTGATAGGGAATGGTGTATCAGATGGTTAATATTCTGTAAAATATGATTTGATTGTTGCATTTTTCAAATATTTATTTTGCGCTTTTATAAAAAAGTCCATAGATTTGTATTAACAAAATTGTTAGTCTTATAAGTTAAGCCAAATAGTTCGCAATATGAATAAAGAAAAGAATAACTCTCAAGACACCGAAACCAGAATCCTTCAAGCGGCTGAAAAAGAATTCTTTGAAAAAGGATATGCCGGAGCAAGGACAGCCTCGATTGCGGAAGCGGCCGGTGTAACCCATGCTATGCTACACTATTATTTCCGTACAAAGGATAAACTCTTTGAACGGATTGTATCAGGGAAAATAAACATGTTAGGTGATATCGTGTTGAGCGCCATTGGAGATAGCAACTTGCCCTTGGAGGATAGAATCCGCCAGGGCATAGAACGGCATTTCGATTTTATTTCAGCCAATCGGGATTTGCCCAAATTCATCGTGAATGAGGTACTCACCCGCCCGGAACACATCGAGTTTGTGAAACAAAATGCATTGCACATCGTGAATAACCTTCTGAACAACTTCCAGCATGAAATTGACGAATATGCCGCCAAAGGGCTTTGCCGCCAGGTTGATGCGCGGATGTTGCTGATTGACATTGTGTCGCTCAACGTATTTCCGTTTATGGCGGCTCCCATTGTTTATGGCGCGATAGGGGATACTTACGGGAGCTATGACGATTTTTTGGTGATGCGCAAGAAAGAAAATGTAGAAACCATCTTGAACAAACTTAAAATTCATTGATTATGTTGAAACCGTATTTGCTTTTGGCATTGTCCTTGTTTGCCGGAATCCGTCTTTCCGCTCAGGTGACATTGGAAGAGTGTGTTACGCTTGCACAAGACAACTATCCGCTCATCCGGAAATATGATTTGTTGAAGCAGACCAAGGAAGTGAACCTGTCGGATATCAACAAAAGCTGGCTGCCGCAAATCAACGTGTATGGGCAGGGAACCGTGCAAAACGAGACGCCTTCCTTCTCGGAATCACTGGCTGGCATCATCAGCCAGACTGGGGCTACTATCTCAGGGTTGAATGAATGGCAATACAAGGTTGGGGCGGACATCAGCCAGAACATCTGGGACGGCGGCACATCGAAAACGAAACGGAAGATTGAACATGCCGAGGATGCAGAACGGCAGGCGGCTATGGACGTCCAGCTTTATGCCATTCGTGAGCGGGTTGAAGATTTGTACTTCGGTATCTTGCTTATGGACGAACAGATAGAACAAACCCGCAACATGCAGGCATTGCTCCAAAGCAATCTTGACAAATTGCGGTCCATGCAAAAGAACGGCACGGCCATGCAAAGCGATGTGGACATGGTGGAAGCTCAATATCTTAGCACCAACCAACAACTCATCCAGGCAGAGAGTGCCTCAGGAAGTTATCGTAAGGTTCTTGAACTGTTTACAGGGAAAAGCCTTGCCGGACAGGAACTGCTGAAGCCAGACGCTTCCATTCCACAAGACTTGAAGCCTGACCGTCCTGAATTGAGGCAATTTGAGGCACAACTATTGGCCAACGAAGCGAAAAACGCAAGCATTACGGCAAGTACCATGCCTAAAATCGGACTGTTTGCTCAAGCCTATTATGGCTATCCGGGCTTCGATTACTTTGAGAGTATGATGAATCGTGACCCGTCATTCAACATACTTGCGGGAGTAAAAGTGTCATGGAACATAGGTGCTTTCTATCATAAGAAGAACGACAAGCGGAAGTTGCGTCTCGCATCGGACAACATCATCGTAGAGCGTGACATATTCCTGTTCAATACCAACCTGAAGACTCGCTCTCAGCTTGACCGCATAGACGAACTGAAAGCCGTCATGAAAGAAAACGACCGCATCGTGCAGTTGCGCGAAAATGTGCGGAAAGCTGCCGAGTCGCAGTTGGACAACGGTATTATAGACGCTACCGCCTTGCTGACCAAGCTGACAGACGAAAAACAAGCCCGTCTGAATGCCTCCTATCACGAAATCCAGCTTTTGCAAAACATTTACCAACTTAAATATACGCTGAACAAATGAAAAAGACAATTTTATTTTCCATAATCCTTGTAATCCTGGCATCCTGCCAAAACAAGGAGAAATATGATGCCACCGGCATTTTCGAAGCAAACACTGTAACCGTATCATCGGAAACCAACGGAAAACTCGTATCGTTTGCCATTGAAGAAGGCGACAGTATCATCAACGGGCAACAGGTCGGACTGGTAGACACTATTATGCTTGCACTCCAGCAGAAACAATTGCTAAGCCAGCAGTTGGCTACCGAGAAATCGTCGCCCGACATTGCAGCACAAGCAGCGGCATTGAGGTCGCAAATCGCCCATCAGCAAAATGAATGCGACCGTATAGCCCGCCTGCTGGCGGATGGCGCCGCTACCCAGAAACAGAGCGATGATGCAAACGCCCAACTTCGTACCCTGCGCGGACAACTGGAAGGCTTGCTTTCCACCCTCGACAAGAACCGCAGTTCCATCACAGAAAGCGCTTCTGCCTTGCAATATCAAAGGGAACAGATAGAGGAACAGATACGCAAGAGCATCGTTGCGGCACCGATAACCGGAATTGTCCTCCAGAAATATGCCGAACAGGGTGAATACACCACTCCGGGAAGACCACTTTTCAAGATGGCGAATCTGGATGACATTTATTTCCGCAGCTATTTCACGGCATCGCAGCTGGCACATATCCGCATCGGACAAGCGGTGACGGTCATTGCAGACTTTGGCGGCGATGAACAGTATGAATATCCCGGCAAGATTGTCTGGATAGCACAGGAAAGCGAGTTTACGCCCAAGTCCATCCAGACGCAAGATTCGAGGGCAAATCTTGTATATGCCGTCAAGATAGCCGTCAAGAATGACGGCAGGTTGAAATTGGGTCAATATGGAGAAGTCCGGTTATGAACAGCATCATAGACATCCGTCACCTCACGAAACGATACGGAAAACTCACCGCCCTCGACAACGTGACACTTTCCGTATCCGAAGGCAGTGTGTTCGGGCTTATCGGACCTGATGGTGCGGGCAAGACTACGCTGTACCAGATATTGACCACCTTGCTTAATCCCGATGAAGGTTCGGCTGCAGTCGCGGGATTGGACGTGGTAAGGGATTATCGGAAACTGCGTACAGAGATAGGCTATATGCCGGAACGCTTCTCTCTCTATCCCGACCTCACCGTCAGCGAGAACCTGCACTTTTTCGCTTCGCTCTTCGGCGTTGATGTAAAAGACAACTTCGATCTGATAGCCCCGATTTTCAATCAGTTGAAAAAATTCCCCGACCGCAGGGCTGGAGCCTTGTCTGGCGGAATGAAGCAGAAACTGGCTCTGAGCTGCGCATTGATACACCGTCCCAAAGTGCTTCTTTTAGACGAACCTACCACCGGTGTGGACGCCGTATCGCGAAGCGAGTTTTGGGACATGTTGGCAACTTTGAAGAAAAAAGGCATCACCATCCTCTTGTCCACCTCCTATATGGACGAGGCGGAGCGGTGTGAGCAGATTGCCCTGATTGACAAAGGAAAGATTCTGGATGTGAACACGCCGGAGAAACTCGTAGAAGGATTGGACAAGAACCTTTACAACGCCTCGGCGGGGAAAATGTACCCGCTTCTCGAAGCCTTGCGCAATCTTCCTGACGTAAAGGATTGTTATACCTTTGGCGCTACACTGCATATTGTTACAGACAATGGATTCAATCCCGATGCAGCCACACGCAAACTCCGGCAAGACGGTTTGGCAGATGTCCGAATCTATCCGGCAAAAGGAAACATAGAAGATTTGTTTATAAAATTGGCTAAAAACGATGGATAAGGAAATAGTGATAGCAATAAAAGACCTCACGAAAAAGTTCGGAGATTTCACCGCCGTGGACCATATTTCCCTTCAAGTGTGCCGTGGTGAGATATTTGGCTTTCTCGGTGCGAACGGTGCAGGCAAGACAACGGCCATGCGCATGTTGTGCGGGCTTAGCTATCCCACATCGGGAAGCGGCACCGTGGCAGGATACGATATCCTCAGCCAGGCGAAAGAAATTAAACGGCACATCGGCTACATGAGCCAGAAATTCTCCCTTTACGAGAACCTGACCGTGTGGGAGAACCTGAATCTCTTTGCCACCATTTACGGCATGTCTAAAGAGAAGATAAAGGAAAAGACCGATGAAGCCTTCAGGACATTGGGCATGGAGAACCTGCGGAATGTCCTGGTGAAGGAGATTCCCCTCGGCTGGAAGCAGAAACTGGCGTTTACAGCAGCCACTCTCCATGCTCCGGATATTGTCTTTTTGGATGAGCCGACGGGTGGAGTCGACCCGGTCACGCGGCGTAAGTTCTGGGAAATGATTTACCGGGCCTCATCGGAAGGTATGACCATTTTCGTCACCACCCATTATCTGGACGAAGCCGAATATTGCCACCGTATCTCCATCATGGTAGACGGGCGCGTCAAGGCTTTGGATAGTCCGGCCGGACTGAAACAGCAGTATCAGGCGGACACCATGGACGAGGTGTTCAGAATAGTGGCAAAAGACGCGAAAAGGGGAGATTGAGTTTTATTCTGATGAATCCCGCGATTCGCCAATCCAGCCGCATGAAAAACGCAGTAGTACTTACTTTGCCTCTGAAGTATATATTCATAGGCGGATGAAGTATATATTCAACCGCACATGCAGTATATATTCATTTTTAGGGGGTATGTATTGGCTGAACACGGAATGCATATAATTCTTAATATTAATCAGTATGTCCATATTCCAATCACTTATAAAGAAAGAGGTGTTGCACCTCCTGCGCGACTTCCGTACGATAACCGTCGTGCTGGCCATGCCTGTTGTCCTGTTGTTGCTGTTCGGATTCGCCATATCCACCGAGGTCAACAATGTGAATGTAGTTGCCGTGGTAGAACAGCACACGGACGGGACAAGGCAGGTTATAGACCGGTTCCGTACCAATTCCTACTTTACGTTCAAAGGCATTGTGTCGTATGGCGAAGCGGAAAACTATTTGCGGAAAGGAAGGGCGGATGCCGCTGTCATATTCCGTACAGAAGACGGGAAACTGAAACACCAGATAGTCGTGGATGCTTCCAACGCCACTATGGCGCAGACATCCACCGCTTATCTTGAAAGCGTTATTAATAGCGGCACGACAGGCCTGCCGGTTGTGACGAATACGCTTTACAACCCGCAACTGGAGAGCGCATATAATTTTGTGCCCGGCATTATGGGTATGATATTTATCCTCATTTGTGCCATGATGACTTCCGTTTCGATTGTCAGCGAGAAGGAGATGGGTACCATGAACCTGTTGCTGGTTTCTCCTGTGCGTCCCCGAACCATCATCTTGGGGAAACTGGTCCCCTATTTCCTGTTGTCGTGCATCATCCTGATATTGATGCTCGTATTGAGCTATACCCTGTTGGGGATACCTTTCTCGGCGAGCGTTATCAACGTGGTGTGGGTGACCATCCTGTACGTTGTTCTTGCTTTGTCGTTGGGATTGCTTATCTCCACGATTGCCTCCACGCAGGTTTCGGCCCTGTTGGTCTCCGGTGTGATGTTCATGATTCCGGTAGTCTTGTTGTCCGGCATGATTTTCCCGGTGGAAAACATGCCGCTGGCCTTGCAATGGTTTTCGTGCATCATTCCTGCACGTTGGTATATTTCGGCCATGCGGGTGCTGATGATTCAGCAGCTTCCTGTCGGGTATGTGCTTACGGAGGTATTGGTACTGGCAGGAATGACCCTATGCGTATTGGCGTTGGCCATAAAGAAGTTTAACGTTAAAAAATGACGGTGCTATGAATAGAAAGATATTAGCGATATTGCTGAAAAAGGAAATCTCGCTGATGAAGCGGAATCCTATCATCCCTCGCCTGATAGTAGCTATGCCCATTCTGGTGATGCTCATTATTCCCCTTGTAGCGACGCTTGATGTGAAGAATGTAGGTGTGGCCGTGGTGGACAACGACCGTACGGAATTGTCACGTCGGATTATAGCGGATATGGATGCGTCCGAATACTTGTCCGTGAAAGGCTGTTATTTCAGTTACGATGAAGCGTTCCGTCAGGTTGAGGAGGGGGTTGCGGATGCCATTGTCACCATCCCCAAGGATTACTTCAAGGATTTAACGAACGGCAGGAAGCCCGAACTGGACTTGAAAGCTAATGGCGTGAATGCCACAAAAGGAACGCTTGGCGCACAATATGCCACGATGTCTATAGCCAACTCGCTCTCCCGTTGGCAAGCGGAGCAGGGCGTCAGTCTGTCCCTTCCTGAATCAGCCACGGTAAACCTGTACAATCCGACGCTCGACTTCCGTAATTATATGATACCTGCCCTCATGGTTGTGCTGCTCATTATCATCTGTGGCTTCCTGCCTGCCCTTAATCTGGTCAGTGAAAAAGAGACCGGGACCATTGAGGCGATGAACGTCACGCCGGTGGGCAGGCTAGAGTTCGTCCTGTCGAAACTGATACCCTATTGGGTGGTAGGCATCCTCGTCATAACGGTGGGGATGTGTATCGGCTGGTTGGTCTATGGATTGGTGCCGGAAGGGAATGCCATAAACATTTATCTGGCTGCCATCCTGTTCAGCCTCGTCATGTCTGGGCTGGGTGTGTTTATAGCCAACAAGTCGACCACCATCCTGCAAAGCATCTTTATGATGTTTGCTTTCATTGTCATATTTCAGCTGATGAGCGGTCTGTTTACTCCCATTGCCTCCATGCCCCGGTGGGCACAGTGCATCACCTATGCCATCCCGCCCCGTTATTTTATCGAAATCATGCGGTCGGTTTATTTGAAAGGCTCCACCGTGGCCGACCTTTGGGTACAATACATGGCGTTGTCCAGTTTCGCTTTGCTGTTCTGCCTCATGGCGGGCATGACATACAAAAAGAGAGTGTGAACAAAGTTGAATGACAATAGAATACGGGTAAATATGCTACCAGAAGATTCTGACAGAGGTTACGGATTGGACGCCGGCAAACTGTATGCGGTAATCGGCAAACTGGTGCTGGAAAACCGAATCAGACTGTCTGTCAATCCATTCTTTAAAGACATAGAGAAGTTACAATCGGTGGCTTTTTTACTCCGTGTGGTGGTAACTATTCAACGGATGTAACGCTTCAGGAGGTCAGCGGATGTGTCAATATACTCAGAAGCTGTTTTGAATTTCTCCAAAAAGTTTTTCTTGGCTTGATGTATCCGTTTTCGTGTGTGCTTTGGGCGATTTTTTGGTCCTTTTCGCTCCTGTTCTTCGTCAGATAGCCCGCTATCTTCCTCATCACAGAAGCAAAAATGCCTCAAAAACTCATCCCAAATCATCGCACGATAAATTCAAAACAGCTTCTCAGGCTTCTGAAAATTCTGATAATTTGTTGACTCTCATTGTCAAACCTTAAATTCGTATTTTCTATAATTTGTCATACAAAAAAATTATCTTTGCAACAAAAAAGAAGTATACAACGATTCATATATGGCACAACAGTTTGGCAATACATGGTGGGGCAACGAATGGTTGCGTTCGCTGACCCACATTGATTATGAGAACCGCATCCCTCGCGGCGCACGATATGCCCGCAATGGCTCTGTCCGAGAAATACAGTTACAAGATAATGTCATCAGCGCCAAGGTACAAGGCAGCCGTCCACGGCCTTACCGCGTTAAAATCATCGTCCCGAAGTTTTCCGCCAGGCAGGTGGACAAGCTGATGGACAGGCTGGTTGCCCGACCGGGAATTATTTCAGGCTTACTCAACCGGGAATTGGATCCGGAGGTGATGGACATCGCCCGCTCCTGCGGCTTGAAGATATTCCCCGAACGATGGGATGACTTGGAGATGGATTGCAGTTGTCCTGATTGGGCGGTGCCTTGCAAACATCTGGCAGCCGTGGTCTATATGTTCAGCCGGGAGATTGACAACAATCCTTTCATTGTGTTCCAAATGCACGGGTTCGACCTTCTGAAAGAATTGAAGAAACGGGGCATTGAAGTGGACAACGTGCGGCAGGAAGTAGAAGTGCCAGCCTTGAAAGACCTCGTGACGACCCTGCCTGCTAAAGATGTAGGAACGGAAGTCCCGGCATTCCGCCGCATCGACTTTTCTAAGCTGGCCGACCGGTCTGATGCCCTGCTGATGCTTCTGTCGGACAAGCCGCCTTTTGCAACCCAAGGTAATTTCAAGGAAGGATATGTGGCGGAATTGCGCCGTGTGAGAAAGAACGTGCAGCGTTTCTTCACCGGGAAGCTGGGGAGGGAAGAAATGTTTTCTGTCGCATCTTCCAAACTGCCGGAAAGTATCGGTGTAGACGATACGATAAGCCTTTGCTTTGATTATCGGTATGACTGGACGATAGAAGGAAAGGTTGCCTACAACGAGCGCACGTTGCCTCATGCCTTGC
>ERZ779874.1907-NODE-1907-length-18756-cov-3.265226_pt1 | contig 18756 bp, 16 predicted proteins | sample MGYA00511031_ERZ779874 | MGnify/ENA primary metagenome ERZ779874 (study PRJEB29588, sample SAMEA2156850) | human gut metagenome | biome: human gut; feature: human-associated habitat; material: faeces | place: Denmark | collected 2008/2010 ...
TGTTGGGACGCAGTGCCGGTTTTTCAATCAGCCACCGCTCCGCTGGCGTCTTCGGCCCCCGAAGGAACGGGTCGTTAATATTGTGCTGATCGCATACGGACAGACTCCATCTCTCCAGATGACAGTTCAGAGCTTCCAGATCCTTAAAGCGGCCGTTAACCAGAGCGTTGTGTTTGATATACCTGACGGCGGATTCGACCCTGCCTTTTGAGTTTGGCTTCCTGACAGACGTGGCTATGGGGTGCACGCCATGATACTGGCAGAACCAGTCAAAGCGGGCTGCAAAACGCTCGTTCTCTGGCGCATAGTGGTCTTTCACCAGTGCTTTTGCGTTGTCACAGACAATTTCCCGTGGCACGCCATTGAAAAACCTGAATGCTGACTCTATGCCGTCAAGCCAGTTTACCTGGTTCTCCGAAAAGTAGGACCTGGCAAAAATCCTGCGTGAATACGACATCCTGGCGACAAAAAAGTGGACGCGCACTGTTTCCCCGCCCACGCAGACATCGCCTTCTCCGAAGTCAATCTGCATCTGGTGTCCGGGGGGCGTTTCAAAGCGTTCCGTCTTCGTCAGCCTGCTCTGCAGGAGCTCCAGGCGAAAAGGCGTGCAGAACTTCTGCAGCGTACGCAGGCCCGGCGGCTCCACGCTGATGGCGTCCTCCACAAACCTGAGCATGGCTGAACAGTTCCCCCTGCAGTCGTAAAACAGTTTCCTGATATCCTCCAGTTTCGCCTCCATTGCACGCCACGCCCGGCCGTGATGCCCCTTGCGGGGGATGTTACGCTGAAAACGCCGTACCGTATTGCGGGAAACTCCCGTCATCCTGGCCACTGTCTTAATTCCATGGCCTTCGTTCAATAGAGCTATGATTTGGCTGACTCTGTACTTGTCCAGCATATCGGAACCTCCTGCGTATAGGATGGTTCCAAGTTGTGCATTGTTTACGGTCATGAGTTAACCCCCTTATCCTGTCCCCCCCAGGGGTCAGTTTTCGTTCGTTTAAGGGGTTAATTATACTTTCGCCTTACAGTATCACCAGCGGCCCAAGACCAGCTAAACCAGTATTTCACGCGGCCGCTATGGTACGGGTTCACCGGAACCCCGATTTTTGAAGAGGATGCCAAGAACAGCGCCGGAGACCTGCCTAAGACCACCCAGGAGCAGTACGGTAATTGCCTCCACCGTTACACCATTAAAGAAGCCCTTCATGATGGGGCGGTGCTGGGTTTCCAGGTGGAATACCGCAACACTTTTAATATGAAGGAACTGGCCGAGAAAAACAATGTAACCGGCTGGGTAGAGGATGAGGACGGATACAGTATAGAAAGCGCCCTGCTCCGGAAAAAGATCCTGGATGCAGCCTATGAGGACGACAACCACATGCGCCAGGTGGTGGATTTCATCCTCAACCGTTCCAGCGGCAAACTGGGACTGGATCGGGGAAAGGGGAATAACTTCACGGGAATACTGACCACCAGCTCCATCAGGCAGGCCCAGAGGTATTACCAACTGCTCAAAGAGGTGAAAGAGGGGAAGGTACCGGGACTGGAGATCAGCAACGCAGTAAAACAGAAACTGTCGGATTTCCCCAAAGTGGCCATTACCTATTCCGTTACCGAAAACGACAAAAACAGTTCGGTGAATCAGGACCGGATGAAGGAATCCATGGCCGATTACAACAAAATGTTCGGCACCCAGTATTCCATGGATCAGCTGAATGCCTACAATACCAATGTAAATGACCGGCTGGCCCGAAAGAAAAAACAATACCAGGTGCGCGAGGCCCAGCTGGACCTGGTAATTGTGGTGGATCGGCTGCTCACCGGATTCGATGCCCCCAGCTTGTCCACTCTGTTCATTGACCGGAGGCCCATGCGGTCCTATGGGATCATCCAGGCCTTTTCCCGGACCAACCGACTTTTCGATAGTCAGAAACGGTTCGGGCAGATTGTCACATTCCAGGTGCCGGCCCATTTCAAACGGGCGGTGGATGAAGCCATGACGCTGTATTCCGCCGGCGGCGGAAGCTTTGTCCAGGCTCCTACATGGGAAGAAGCGGACAAGAAGTTCCGGGAGGCCTTGAAGAAACTGCTCCAGGTGGCAGACAACCCGGAAGCGGTGGATCAACTGACGAAAAAACAGAAAATCGCATTTCTGCGGGCTTTTCGGGATTTTGATAATGCCTACGGAGATCTGCAGGTGTATTCGGAATTCCAGGACCGGGAGCTGAAACGGGACTATCAGATTTCGAAAGAGAGCATTGAAGGGTACATCGGCAAGTTCATCAACGTAAAAGAAGAACTGAATCCTAATGATCCTGATGGCGAGGACGAAGAGGTGAACACCGCAATCAACTACGACCTGCGCTCCTGTCATCAGGACCAGATCGATGAGGATTACATTCTGAAACTGATGGAAGCCACCAGGCCCGATGAACCGACCCTGGTAATTGTGGATTCGGCCCAAAACCAGAAGCTTTTCCAGGAAATCAACGAAGAAATCGCCCGGTTCCGCAAGACTAATCCGGCCAGAGCCGAAATTCTGGAAGAAATCTGGAAGGAATACCAGGCCGACCCGTCGACCTTTGCGAACCGGAGTTTCACGGATGTTATGAACGATCGGGTACAGGCCAGACTGAAGGACGCCATCGATGCCTTTGCCCGGGAGTGGTGTGTGGATCCGGAAGCGCTGGAATTTTTCATGGAAACCTACGATGCTGGGAAAGATCCTCACGACAAGCAGATGAACCAGGATGCTCTGCAAAAAGCCAGCAGCTCCAAAGAATACCGGAAGTCACATCCGGATATCGGGTTGAAGTACTGGCGCCGGCTACTGGAAGGAATCAGAAAGCTCTATGCGGAAAAGATCCAGAAGCTCATAGAGCAGCACTGATTGGATTCCCTGTGAACAGTGAAATCCTTTGCCGGTCCAGAACGCAAAAAAGCCCCCTTCTCTGCCAGTTTTTCCACCTGACCGAAAAGGGGGCCATACTTTCCCATGAATAACGGGAGCTTACTTTTCTATGGCCCCGTCTTCCCTGGTCACCTGTCCCTCGTTCTTCGCGACCTTGTCACGATGGGCCCGGCTCTGGGTGAGCTTGGCTCCGGCAGGCACGTCGGAAGTGACCCAGACGTTGCCGCCGATAACCGCGCCGTCTCCGACCCTGATGCGCCCGAGGATATTGGCGCCTGCGTAGACGGTCACATTATTGCCGAGAATAGGATGACGCGGGACGCCCTTGACCAGGGTGCCGTCGTCATTCTTGCGGAACGACAGAGCGCCAAGGGTCACGCCCTGATAGAGACGGCAGTTGTCACCGATGATACAGGTCTCGCCGATCACCACGCCGGTGCCGTGGTCTATGAAGAAGTTCTCGCCGATGGAGGCGCCGGGATGGATATCGATGCCTGTGCGCGAATGGGCCATCTCGTTGATGATGCGCGGGATGAGCGGCACATTGCACTCGTAGAGCACATGGGCGATGCGGTGGTTAATGATAGCGTGCATGGAGGGATAGCAGAAAATGGTCTCACCCGGGCTCGTGGCCGCGGGATCCCCGTCATAGGCCGCCTCGGCGTCGCCTACCAGCTGGCGGCGTATCTCGGGCAGCTGATCCATGAGCTGCAGGGCGCATTCCTTGCCGCGCTGCTCGCAGTCCGTGCAGAGGTCGTTGCCCTCGCAGGCGAAGCAGAAGCCGCGCTTTATCTGTTCGGCCAGCTTACGATAAATACTGTCGAGGTTGGCGGACACGTGGTAGCCTATGGACTCACGCCAGATACGGGTGGATCCGTAGAAGCCGGGGAAAAGAGCCACCCTCAGGCGCTCCATGATTTCCTTGAGGCTTTCCAGCGAAGGCATGGGTTCGCCGTGGGCAGGATCATGCCAGACCGAGTTCAGCGATTCCGGCTCGCAGAGTTTCTTGCTCACCTCTCCGAGGCGGCGCATAGCGATAAAGTCATCTGAAAGTTCCATGGATTCCTTCCTCTGAAGAAGTACAGGATTATGCCCCTGCGGCAACGCATGTTCTTTTTAATAACACAGAGGAGGGAACCTGCAAAGAACGAAAGAACCCGCAATACGCAATCCCGGCAGCCTTACTTTTTCTCCTCGATGTGAGCAGAGCGCCATTCGCTGGGCGTGCATCCAAACCACGCCCTGAAGGAGCGGGAAAAGGAATTCTGATTGTCAAAGCCGAGCAGGCAGCTTATCTGCGACAGATTCAGATTTTCGTTCAAAAGATATTCCCGGGCATGCAGCTTACGGCGTTTCGCGACCACCTTGTGGAAGGTGGTACCCGAGGCGCTCAGCATGCGCTGGAACGTACGTTTGCCAAGGGCCATTTCAGAAGCCACTTCCCCGATGCCCGGCCTTCCGCCGGAAAGAAGGCGGTCCACAATCCAGCTCACCTGGGCAACGAAGCCCGAGCCTTCCACTTCCGGCTCGTGGCGCGTGAGCAGCTCGAAGAGTTCCTTGTTGTAGTCGACGAAAGGATAGTATGCGTTCTCGCGGGAAAGGATGAGGGCGTTGCGCTTTGCGCCGCAGATCACGGGACAGCCGTAATACTTCTCCAGAAATTTCTCGCTGCCGGGCGCACGTCTCAGTTCCACGGACGACGGCGAGAGTTCCCGGCACGTTCCGCGCCTCAGCAGCAGAACCATAGCGTAGAAATCGGCGTCCACTATGACCGCGGGAACGTCTTCACCCGTTTCCTCCGGCCTGGTGGCCCGCACCACGCAGGTCACAGCGCCGACATTCTCCTCAACGAGTACTTCCCTGGGCGCGGAAACAATGCGGAACCGCGAGATACGGCGCACAGCATCGATGAAGTCCCTGGCATGAATGGCCGAAGCCAGGGACGCCGGAATCAGGGCAAAGATGGGAGGCGTGTGCGCCGGCATGGCAAGCATGGCCGCAATCCTGAAGCCGATGCCGGGATCTCTGCTCAGTGCGGCCACGGCGTTCCAGATCGCAAAAAACTGTTTACCCGTCAGCATTTCTCCACGGCCGAGATCAATGGGAAGACCGGCCCGTGCCGCGATCTCCTTCCGTGAAAGCCCCACCGCTTTAAGGGCGCTCCAGATAACATCAAGAATAAGATAACGTCCTTCTCCTCTTCTCATACCCTTTCTCCCGCTCCCGGGCATGAACCCTGCCTCTCACTTCCGGGACTTTCAGTGATTAATCTCCCTGTATAACATTTTTCGCATATCATAAAGTACCCGTTCGAACACAATGTTGCATGTTTTCAAGCATAGCAACTCATATCACACGCTGCGGCTTCCCGTCATCCCGGGGAAACGGGGAAAAAACCGGAACCGGAGCAGGAGTCCAAAAGGGCCTGATCTCAGAAAACACGAATCACGGCCCATGGTGCGCCCCCACAGGAGCGGAAGCCGGAACCTTTCACTTCTTTCCCCGGCCGGTTTTACACCGCATCCGGGGCGGTCATCCCTCACGGAATCACGGCGTGCACTGGGCCGCGGGGACATACTGTTTACCAAATCGGGAACACATGCCGGAAAAAAACCCGGGGCAGAGGCCTCCGGTGTCACGCAGGGCACGCGGGGTCCTCTCTGCCCCGGGACTCCTCTCCGGGGGAACAAAGGAGAGGAGAATGACGGGGAGGGAGAAAAAAATCAGTGCCGCGCGCGCCAGCTGGTCGGGGACATGCCCTCCCACTGTCTGAACGAACGGGAGAAGGAATTCTGATCGTCAAACCCCAGAAGGCAGCTTATCTCGGTCAGGCTGAGGGCCGGATCCCTCAGATATTCCCGCGCGAGAAGCCTCCGCTTCCCGGCGACAATTTTATGAAACGTGGTGCCTGCCGCGCTCAGCATGCGCTGAAAGGAGCGCCGTCCCATGCCCATTTCCGATGCCACCTCATCGAGGCTCGGGCGGCCGCCCGAGAGATGGCGCTCAACCATCCAGCCGACCTGGGTAAGAAAAGCTTCGCTCCTGCCGCTCGTGTAGGTGTTGCGGGTAAGGAGATCGAACAGCTCTTTGTTGTAGTCCGCGAACGGAGCGTACGCATCCTCGCGCGTGAAGGTGATGACGTCCAGGGGGGCTGAGCAGGTCACGGGACAGCCGTAATAGCTTTCATAAAACTTCTCGTTTCCCGGGGCGCGGCGCAGGAGGAGGAGCATTGCGTAAAAAGAGGCGTCCACCAGGGAATCCGGGATTTCCGGGCCCGTTTCCTCGATGCAGTGGGGCTTCAGGGAAAAGATTACCCTGTCCCCGAGGTCTTCCACAAACATATCTTCGGGGGCACAGAGAGACTTGATGCGGGCGATGCGCTGGGCCGCGTCAACGAAGTTACCGGCGTGTATGGCTGACGCGAACGGGGCCGGCAGAAGCGCGTAGACGGCGGGATTGTCCGAGGGCTCGCCAGCCATCTTGCCGACGCGGAATCCGATGCCGAGATCCCCGCTCAGGCTGGATATGGCGTCCCAGATGGCGAAGAACTGCCTGCAGGTCACCATCTGCCCGGTAGCCACCTCGGCGGAGAGGCCGGCCTGCAGGGCAATGTCCCTGCGGGAAAGCCCCGCGGCCTGAAAAGCACGCCAGATGACATTATGAAAAGTATATCGCTGTCCTGTTCCGTTCCTGTTCATAGGAGAGCTCCCGTCCGCAGGAAAAAAATTTCCGTAACCCCTGCTCTGCTGCAAAAAAGATACGCTACATATCTTCAAAAGTTTATTCACTAAACGACAAATATTATTCAAAAGATGTATTTTTTTATACAAAAAAGGCAAAAAAACGAAATCTGAACCGGAATGAGCCCATCCGGCACGGGTCTTGCCATGCCCGGCCCGTAAGGCTATGTTTACAGCATGATCGACTCTGAAATTTCCAGCAGACTTTCCGCCCCCTCCATCACGCCTCTGCCGGCGCCCGGGGGGATCATTACCGATATATCCGCTCACGGAGCGTGGTTCGCGGAATACGCCGCGTACGAGCGTTCTCTCTGCGAACGCGATCCCTCCCCCATGTCTCTCAAGCTCAGGCACACTGAGCTCGTGACCGCAGCCGCCCGCGGGATCACGGAAAGCGAAGACTTTCCCCCGCCCATGGCCCGCGCCTGCCTCCTGGCCGCCCAGTACCACGATCTGGGGCGGTTCGAGCAGTACCGCCTCTTCGGTACGTTCCGCGACAGGGACTCCGTGAACCACGCCGAACTCAGCGCCTTTCTCATCGAAAAATACGGCCTTCTCACGAAAGAGGCCTATGTGGCCCGCGCCGTGCTTGGCGCCGTACGCCTGCATAACGTCTACCGCCTTCCCGAAGACCTTCCTTCCGACGTGCGCGTGGCCGCGCGCCTTGTGCGCGACGCGGACAAGCTCGATATCCTGCGTGTCATGGACGAGGAACTTTCCGGCAGCGGGGACTGCCCCCGGACCGTCGTGCTGAACCAGCCCGACGATCCCTCACGCTTCTCGCAGAAAGTCATCGGCTGCGCCCTCAGGGGTGAAGTGGCCAGTTATGACGATCTCACGAGCGTGAACGATTTCCGGCTCCTGCTCGGCACCTGGATCTACGGTATGAACTTTGACGCCTCCAGGAAGCGCTTTGCCGGGGACGGACACGCGAAACGCCTCGTCGCGGCCCTGCCCGAAAACGGTCCTTACGCCGAAGCCCGGGCCCGCGTGCTTCAGAGCATCGCGGAAGCCGGATAGCCGGACAAATTTCAGCTGCCCGGCATTAGCCTCCGGAGCGGCCCACGGAACGGTCATAAAGCCCGTTCCCCATACAAGGAGAAACGCATGTTTCCTGCGCTTAAAATCGGAGATCTCACCGCCACGACGCCCATTGTTCAGGGCGGCATGGGCGTTGGCATATCCCTGTCCGGCCTGGCCTCTGCCGTGGCCAACGAAGGCGGCATCGGCGTTATAGCCGGCGCCATGATCGGCATGCTCGAGCCTGACGTGACCAAAGACCCGCTCGGAGCCAATATCCGCGCCCTGGCCCGCGAAATAAAGAAAGCCCGCGAAAAGACCAAAGGCATAATCGGCGTGAACATCATGGTCGCCCTGACAAGTTTCAGGGATCTGGTCCGCACGGCCATCACGAACCGCGCCGACGTCATCTTCTCTGGTGCCGGCCTGCCCACGGATCTGCCCCGTCATCTTCTGGAACTCTGCGAAGAGAAGAAGGAAGAATTCAAGACAAAGCTCATCCCCATCGTGTCATCCGCCAGGGCCGCCTCCATTCTGGCCAAAAAATGGATGCGCCATTTCAATTACGTGCCGGACGGTTTCGTGGTTGAGGGGCCCATGGCCGGCGGACACCTCGGTTTTAAAGAAAATGAAATCACGGACCGGGCTTTTTCCCTCGATGAGATCGTTCCGCCGGTTGTGGAAGTGGCGAAGGAACTCGAGGACAAAAGCGGCCACAATGTGCCAGTCATCGCTGGCGGCGGCGTGTTCACCGGCGCCGACATCCGCCGCATCCTGAGCCTCGGCGCCTCCGGCGTGCAGATGGCCACCCGTTTCGTGGCTACTGAGGAATGCGATGCGGACGTGCGTTTCAAGGAAGCCTACATCAGCGCAAAGCCCGAGGACATCACCATCATCCACAGCCCGGTGGGCATGCCTGGACGGGCCATCGACAACGCCTTTATCGAAGCGGCCAGGGAAGGAAAGAAGAAACCCTTCAAGTGCACCTACCACTGCGTGAAGACCTGCGATCCGGAAAAGTCGCCCTACTGCATCGCCCTGGCCCTGGTCAGCGCCATGCGGGGCAATCTGCGCACGGGTTTCGCCTTCTGCGGCTCCAACGCCTACCGCATCAATAAAATTACCACAGTGCATGAACTCATCGAGGAGCTCAGAAAAGAATACGAGGAGAGCGCGCCCAAAAAGTAAGCGCCTCTTCCCTTCCGCGTAAATGAAAAGAGCCTCCCGGATATTCTCCGGGAGGCTCTTTTTTCCCCGCCCGCGGCGCGGGCCGGGGCTTCTTATATTCCTGTTCTAATTGAGGAGACGGCTGCCGCCCTGATCGGGTTTGCTCTTGTCCTCAACGTCGACGCCGCTGGGCGCCTTAAATCTGAAGCTCGAAGAAGAAACATCGGCGTCAGGAATGAAAGACGTAAAACGCACGTCATTGCTGTTGCCGTAAAAGTCGATGATCTCGGCCCTCTGGATATATCCCTTGACCGGATCCACGTAGAGATCGGCCTGAATCATCTGGGGCGAGGGATTTTTGGGATAGAGGCGCAGGATCTGCAGGGCGCCCTGCGTGCCGCCGTCCTTCACGTCAAAATCCTTGGAAAGCAGGGCCTGCCCGGTAACGATCTGGATGAGGCTCCTGGAGTCGTCCACGAGGCTGTGGGGATAACGGTAAGCCACCTTTTCCTCGGGCAGGTAATCCCAGATTTCGTCCGCGGAAATAATAAGGCTCTCCGCGTGCGGCGCTCTGGTCTGCCAGTTCACGAGCAGGGGCTTTTTGAAGATAAGCGTGCCCTGGCGCTTTTCCTGCTGGCCGCTCTCGCGGTGTTTCAGGTACTGGGTGAACTCCGCCTGGAACGTATTGAGAGACGCGTAGCGGTCCCTGATGGTCGAGGCGATATCCCCGGCCGCGGCAGGTGCCGCGTTTACGAGGGAAAGGCCCATGACAAGGGCCAGGAGAGGAAGAAGAATTCGGCGCATGATGAGCGCTCCTCCCTAACTAAACTGTTTGTGACGCCGTAAGGCCCGTCAGAAGCGGCGGGCCGGAAAAGCTAGTGCATGATAACGGGACGCGGCTTGCCCGCTCCGGGAGCGGGTCCCACCAGACCATCGCGGTCGAGCTGATCCATATAGCGGGCGGCCTTGTTGAAGCCGATGTTGAAGCGGCGCTGCAGGAGTGAGGTGGAAACATGCCCCTGCTCCTGAATAAACGACAGGATCTCGCGGTAAAGGGGATCGCTGTCATCGATCTGCCTGCCGGACCCGGACAGGGAACCGTCACCCGCCTCATCCATGCCCCAGGTGGAGAAATCCACGCCGTACTCGGGCTTCGCCTGCTTCTTCCAGTAATCCACCACGGCCTGCACTTCCTCGTCCCGCAGGAAAGGACCGTGCAGGCGGGTAAGTTGGCCGCCGTTGGGATTGTAGAACATATCGCCGTTGCCGAGAAGCTTCTCAGCGCCGGAGGTGCCGAGCGTGGTCATGGAGTCCTGGCGCGAGGAGACGCGGAAGCAGATACGGCACGGGAAGTTGGCCTTGATGAGGCCCGTCACCACGTCCACGCTGGGACGCTGGGTGGCGATAATCATATGGATGCCGCAGGCGCGGGCCAGCTGCGCGAGGCGGATGATGCAGGGCTCCACGTCCTTGCGGCACTGCAGCATGAGGTCAGCGAGCTCGTCGATGACGATGGCGATATAGGGCATGGGCTCGAGGTCCTCGAGATCCGGGGGAAGCTTGCCCTGCAGGGACGCGAGCCTCTGGTTGTAGCCCGTAATGTTCTTGGTGTTGAGCCTCGACATGCGCGTGTAGCGCTCGTCCATCTCGTGCACGGCCCAGTTGAGGGCGTTCTTGGCGTCCTGCACTTCCTTGACAACGGGATGAACGAGATGGCTCTCGTCCTCATACATCCCCATTTCCACGCGCTTCGGATCGACGAGAAGAAGCTTGAGTTCATCAGGGGTCTTCTCGAGAAGAAGGCTCGTCAGCATGGCGTTGAGGCACACGGACTTGCCCTGACCCGTGGCGCCGGCCACAAGGAGGTGCGGCATTTTCGCGAGATCCGCGATGTACGGCCTGCCCGTGGTGTCCTTGCCTACGATGAGCGGCAGGGCCATTTTGCGGCTTGCCTCGCGGAAGGTCTCGGTGGAGGCTATCTCGCGGAAATTGACGATCTCGCGGTTGTGGTTGGGGATGACGATGCCGACTGTATCCGTGCCGGGCACGGGCGCCTGCACGAAGACCGAAACGGCCATGAGCGAGCGGGCAATGTCGTCAGCGTGGCGGTTGAAGACGCGCACGGAAACGCCGCGCGCCGGGCGCACCATATACGTGGTGACCACGGGTCCCGGTGTCGCGTGCACGAGTTCGGCCTGAATATTGAAATCCCTGAGACAACCCATGAGCGCCTGACCACGCTCGGCGATGTCCTCGGTGTTCGCGGCAGCGGAAGGCTGCGGCTGGCGCAGAAGCTCCAGAGGCGGAAATTTGTAACGTTTCGGCTTTGCCTGCTGCTTCGCCGGCTCCGGCTTTTTCGCAGGAGGCTCAACGCCGGCGGCCTCGAAAAGCGAACGAGGCTCGGGCTCCGTCTTCGGGAAGGAAACAGGTTCGGGTTCCGCAGCCGGAGCCGGCTGCAGAACGGGCTGCATGTCTTCTTCAGGCTCTGCTTCAGGTTCCGGATCAGGCTCAGGTTCCGGAATGGGGGCTGGCGCGGGCTCCGCGCTGAGGCGCACGGCGGCCTTTGCCGGGGCGGCGCCGGCTTCTTCATCCTCCCCGTCCCCGGGAGAAAAGGCTGACTCCGGGTGAAGCTTGGCGTACTCCTCGGCGAAGGAGCGGTCCATGGGAACGCCTCCGTCATCCGCCGCGAAGGGAATATCCTCGTCGTCAATACGCAGGCCCTTCCTGCCCGGCCTGCGAGCCGCTTTTTTCCCTGCCGCAGGAGCCTGGTCTGATGGGGCCGTGTCGACGTCCGGCATCGGTTCGCGGGCGGAACGGATATTCCCGAGCGCTGAGGCCGCCCTGCTCATCAGGGAGAGGGCCGCGAGACCCGTCTGCCGGACCAGGGCGAAAGGGCGGCTCCGGCCCTCATAACGCCTGTCCATATCCTCGTCGGCTTCGAGATCGCTGTCTCCTGCGGAAGGAGCGGAAGCGCCCTTCTTCCCGGAAGCGGGATGGTGCTTCGCGTAGTCAGCCGCCATGCTGGAGCAGCGGTTTCCCGCCTCCTGGCAGACTTTCTTCCAGGAAAGCCCGAAACACATCTGCATGCCCACGAGAAAGGCGAGGATCCACAGCAGGGTCGAACCGAAAGGCGAGAGAAAGAGCGTGAGATAGTGGGTCAGGCCCCACCCCGCCACGCCGCCTCCCCGGAGATCCCCCACAGGGATATCCCAGGAAGCGCAGACGGCGAGCAGGCAGAGAGAAAGCAGCGTGAACCCGATCCAGCGGATCCACGTGATATGAAACCCTCGGGAGATGAAGGAAACGCCCACACCGCCCAGGGCAAGGGGCAGAAAGAAGGACGCGGAACCGAAAATATCGTTCAGGAGCCCTGCCGTGTACGCGCCGAAAAGACCAGCCTTGTTCACGATGGCGGGATCGCCGCTCACCGCGTGATTGAGGCTCGGGTCAGCGGGATCGTACGTGAAGAGGCTCAACAGGATCAGCAGTGTCCAGAACAGGAGGAAAAGCCCGAAGACTTCCCTCCCGAACCCGGCGGATCCTTCTCTGCTCCCGTCGAACATACTATTCGCGGCCCAGGTATTCCTTCGTGCCGGTGTTGACCTTCACGCGATCACCCACGTTGACGAAGATCGGAACCTGGATCACGGCGCCGGACTCGAGGGTGGCGGCCTTGGTCACGTTGCTCACGGTGTCGCCCTTGGCGCCGGGTTCGGTGTCGGTCACCTCAAGCACGACGGACATGGGGATGTCGATGTCGAGAGGACGTCCCTGGTAGAGCATGACGCGGCATTCCTGGCCGTCCTTGAGGAAATCGGACTTGCCGGCGGTGGAGGCAGCGGGCATCTGAATCTGCTCGTAGGTGGTCATATCCATGAAGACCAGATCCTCGCCGTCCTTATACAGGTACTGCATATCGCGGGTCTCGATATCAGGTTTGCCGACCTTGTCGCCGGAGCGGAAGGTGATGGCCTCGACGCGGCCGGTCAGAATGTTGCGCAGCTTCGTGCGCACCATGGCGCCGCCCTTGCCGGGCTTGAAGTGCTGGAATTCGATGATTTCGTAGGGAGTGCCCTCGACCTCAATCTTGAGGCCTTTGCGGAAATCGGTGGTAGAATACATGCCTGGTTCCTCCAGAAAAAAATTTCCCCCTGCCAACAGCGGGGGGCCCGTGACAAATTGAGTTAATTAATTTAACGGAAAGCAAGACACTGTCAAGCCAGATAACCCGGAGGATACCATGCAGGAACCTGAACTCATCCTTGAAGCCACGGCCTATACCATAGACCAGCTCATTCACAGAAATGTCCCGCAGATAGCCCTCGCCGGCCGCTCCAACGTGGGAAAGTCCTCCCTCATCAACGCGCTCGCGAGACGGCGCGCCCTCGCGAAGGTCAGCGCCACCCCCGGCAAAACGCGCTCCGTCAACTATTACCGCGTGAGCCCCTACGACTTCTGTCTTGTGGACCTGCCGGGCTACGGCTACGCCAGGGCCGGCCACGCCGAGCGCGAGGAATGGGCCAGGCTTCTCGAGCGTTACCTGAAGGAATGCCAGCAGCTCCGCTCCCTCATCCTGCTCATCGATTCGCGTCTCGAGCCCCAGAAGCTTGACCTGCAGCTCGCGGGCTACGCGAAGAGCATCGGACTGCACATCCTGCCCGTACTCACCAAGGCGGACAAATGCCGCCAGCGCGACATCTCCCTGCGTCAGAACGAGTGGGAGAAAATTCTGGGCGTGAGGCCTCTGCCCACCTCGTCAGCAAAGAAGACGGGCCTCAGAAACCTCTGGCGGGCCATACTCCGGGAGATGGACATCGCCGTCGATGCCGGAAACACGCCTGAGCCGGAGAAGGTTCTTCCCGGGGACAGCGAAAACTAGCGCGCTCCCCCGGTGAAAGCACCCCAGAGGCGCCTCCTTTCCGGAGAAGGCGCCTTTTTCTATTCCGTCTGCTCTTTTCCGCGGCTCCCGTCCGTGCCGAGCTTGTGCGACGGCGGCTCCACGTGCACGGTGACGCGGCCGAGCACGGGAAGCGCCTCCCTGAGCTCCTGCTCAAGATGCACGGTTTCCTCGTGCACGGCGCCCACGCTGAGGATGCCTTCCATGGCGCAGTGGAAGCTGATGCTGACCCCGACCTTGGGCTGCATGTAGAACTTGAAGTTATGCGGTTTCGAGACGAGAGGATGCGCGGCCGTAACCTGCTGCACCTGTTCCCAGGCGAGGCGGGCCAGCGGATTTTCCTCAGGCGTATAGGCGCGCGAGGGCAGTTCTTCCACCATGGGCTCAATGTGCGTGACGATCTCAAGGCCGGGGATGCGCCTTCGCACCGCGGACTCATAATTGCGTGCCCGCTCGTACGCCACGCTGAAGGAGGTCCGGCTGTCGAACTCGAGGATGACCTCGACGCGCAGCCCTCCGTCTGACAGAGTCAGCGTATGAAAATCGTGCGCCGAGAGGCCCTGATCCTGCGCAAGGCGCAGCATGATGTCGATGGGGCTTTCGCCCTCCCGGGAAACGTAGCAGGGATCCACATGTACGGTCACATCCGCGCCGGGCAGGATGGCGCACACGGAGCTCTCCACGTCATGGGCGATGCGGTGCCCCTCGCAGACACGCATCTGCGGATCCACGCCAACGCAGAGGTCCACGAAATAGTGGGGACCGGCGGAGCGCATCCTGAGACGCCCCACGGAATTGACGCCGCGCACGAGCTGAACCTTCTCCTCGATGCTCTTCTCCACCTCTTCCGAGCCGGAGTCCATGAGGTAATCGACCGCGCTGCGGCACATGGTCAGGCTGACCTTGAAGATGATGACGGCCACGATAAGGGCGGCCACGGTATCGGCCTGGTTCACAATGTGCCTGACCTGGGGCGGAAGATTCAGGAAATCCGCGAGCCACACGGCGAGAACGCCCACGAAGACCGTGGCCGAGGCCAGGATGTCCGTGGCGAAATGCAGGGCGTCAGCCGCGAGTGCCTGGCTGTTGGCCTGCTTCGCGGCCTTCCTCAGTACGCGTACGCGGTTGATGTCAACAGCCATGGACACGGCCATGACCGCGACGCCCCAGAGCGAGGGCATGACAGGAGAGGAATGACTCAGGAGGCGGTTCGTGCCTTCAAAACCAACATAAATACAGACCACGAAGAGCAGTATGGTCTCGCCGAGAGCCGACAGGTTCTCCACCTTGCCGTGGCCATAGGGATGGCGCCTGTCCGCGGGCATGGAGGAAATGCGGATGGCGTAGAAGGTCATGATGGCCGCCAGAAGGTCAAGGCCGCTGTGCAGGGCCTCTGACAAAATGGCCAGCGAGTTGGTATACAGGCCGATGACCAGCTTGAAAGAGGTCAGGAAAACGGCCGCCAGAAGGCTCATGAGAGCGGCCCGTTTCTTGAGTTTTTCGATATCCGCGCTCTGCGCGTCAGCTGCCATGGTAACTTCCTCCGGAGATGCCGTCCCCCTTCCGGGTGAAGGAAGACAGCACCGTCAAAAAAAGAGGGAGAACGTATCGATCCTCCCCCGATCCTGTCTTATGATGAGCTGAAGCTTTTCTGCCGGGTTATGCCAGCTGCAGCCCCAGCAGGCTCACAGATCTTCAGGGTATCACTATTTCCGCTCCCCAACAATCCCACAGGCCATTGACATCCCGGTCATTCTGCCTGTGGTTTTCTGACTGATTTTCCCATCAGGGGGATCCCCCCCTGGAGCTGTCTGCTATCTCTGCACAGGAAATGCGCAGAGTTCCCGGCAAGGCTGCTTCCGTTTCCGGGAGCCGGCCGGGTGGGATACTTCCACTGGCTGATTCCCAGAACCTGCCCGTACCCCTGGCAGGCGTAAAAAAGCAGGCCGGAAAGGGAAGTTTCCCTATCCGGCCTGCCTGCAGTGTCTGTCAGGATTTCAGAAGCGGCCTAGAGCCACTTGAACCAGTCGTGCCAGGATCCCTCGCGGGCCTGACGGCGCTGCTCGTTTTCCTGCACGGTGTACTCGTGATAGGCGGCAGCGGACTTCGTCCTGGCGTGTTCGGCCACATCAGGCACATCGGCGTAATTCTTGGCGATGTACTCATAACGGCGCCAGGCGGAACCGTACTTTTCCATGTGCCAGAACATGTCGGCGATGTAGAGCTCATGCTCTGCCATATTTTTGCGGCAGATGCCGATATTCTTCTTCGCGCCCTCGGCGTACGGCGTGCCGGGATACTGCTGGATCACCCGCTCGAAGTACGAAACGGCCTCGTCGAGTTCCGTGGTGGGACGGTCGATGGACTGGAACTGCTTCATGAGCGACATGCCGATCTGGTAAAGCACGTAGGGGATGGCCTTGTGGCGGGGGTGGAAGGACTCGAAGTCCTTGTAGTTCTCCGCGGCCAGCGCATATTCCTCGTCGAGGTAATAGGCGTCACCCAGGGAAAGCTCGGCGTCCACCGTGTAGGGACTGAAGGGATAGGCGTCCTTCAGCTTGTTGTAAAGCTGCACGGCGCGGACGTAATTGTGATCGGCCATGGCGTCGTTGGCGGCCTCGAAGATTTCCTGGGCCGTGTCCTCGGCCGGCGGCAGGTAGATCATATCGATGATGCCGCAGCCGGAGGCAGTGACCAGGGTGACCGCCAGAAGAAGATTGCGAAGCAGATGTTTAGGCATGGAGTTCGTCCAGCAGTAAGGAAGCCGCGTGAGCGGCTGTTGCGCCATCGCCGGCGGCAGTCACCACCTGACGGCATAATTTGGAGCGTATGTCGCCGGCCGCGAAAATGCCGGGCACGGTCGTCCTCATCTCCGTATCGGTGACGAGGAAGCCGCCCTTGTCGCGCTGGCAGGCTTCGGGCAGACAGTCAGAGTTGGGGATATTGCCGACGAAGATGAAGATGCCGTCAACGTCGATGTCACGCTTCTCACCGGTGGTCACGCTGCGCACGGTAACGGACTTCAGGTTGTCGTCACCGTTCAGACTGTCCACCACACTGGAGAGCACGAGTTCGATGTTGCCTGTCTCCCTGACCCTCTTCTCGTGGATCGCGGCACCCCTGAAGGCGTCGCGCCTGTGAATGAGGTAGACCCTGGAGCAGATTCTCGCAAGATAAAGAGATTCTTCCAGAGCCGAATTGCCGCCGCCGACAACGGCCACGGGCATGCCGCGGAAAAAGTTGCCGTCACAGACGGCACAGTAGGAAACACCATGACCCAGCAGCCTGTCCTCATCCTTCACGCCGAGCCTGCGGTGCGTGGCGCCTGAGGCGGCGATGACCGTTCTGGCGTTAATGTCGCCGTCAGAGGTCTTCAGGGTGAAGTTTCCGGCGCTTCCCGTCACGGCGGTGACGGTCGCTGTGGAGCGGTCCACCGGCTGCCCCTCGAGATGGGCGGCGAAGGCGTCAGCGAGCTCCCAGCCCTTTACTCCCTTCGGAAAGCCAGGATAATTCTCCAGGCTGTCCGTCAGAAGAACCTGGCCGCCGGGAGTCAGCTTCTCAAAAAGGATAACGGAGCGTCCGGAGCGGACGAGATACAGGGCCGCGGTGATACCCGCGGGCCCTGCACCTATGACAGCTGCGTCATAGATTTTCATATTAGAAAGCCTTGGAATCAATGAGCTGCCTGAGCTGATCCTTGGGCATGGAGCCGGTATGCTGCTCAACGGCGTTGCCATCCTTGAAGATGATCAGCGTGGGGATAGCGCGGATACCGAATCTGGCCGGAGTGGCGGGATTCTCGTCCACGTTCATCTTGAAGACCTTCAGCTTGCCGGCATATTCCTCGGCGCACTCGTCGACGATGGGACCCATGGCCCTGCAGGGGCCGCACCAGGGAGCCCAGAAGTCGACCATAACGGGAAGATCGGATTTCAGGACAGAAGCCTCGAAAGTGGAATCGCTAACTTGTTCAGCCATATCGTTCTCCTTTTCCAGGGAGGGCCCCGGACGGTTGGAATTTTTTCGCTCTTTGTAAATAGGTACGCCCCTTGTCTCTGTCAAGGCAAGCCGAATCAGAGCGGGACGTGCAGATAATCGTCGGGAATGGGCCTGCCGCGCGGGATGGTCTCCATGGAAAGGTCATGGCAGAAGCCCTCGCTGGCGTAAAGCCAGCCCGCGTAGGCTATCATGGCAGCGTTGTCAGTGCAGAGGGAGAGCGGCGGCATAAACGCCTTTCCCCCTGCTCTCTCCATGAGTTCCGTGACGCGTTCCCTGAGAAGGCTGTTGGCCGCGACACCGCCGGCCATGATCAGGTTCCTCACGCCGGGGTAGCGCTTCATGGCCCGCCGTACCTTGGCAAGCAACGTGTCCACCACGGCCAGGTTGAAGGAGGCGCAGAGGTCGCAGAGACCCTGCGGAGCGTCGTCCGGATTCTGCAGGGGATGCGGCCAGGGCTCATCGGCAAAGTGCTCCTTCACGTACAGGGACACAGCCGTCTTGAGGCCGCTGAAACTGAAATCGAGATTGTCGTTGTCGAGATAGGGACGGGGGAAAAGCTTCGCGTCCGCCCTGCCCCTGCGGGCCAGGGTGTCGAGAAGGCGCCCGCCGGGATAAGCCAGGCCGAGGATCTTCCCGGTCTTGTCGAAGGCCTCGCCGGCAGCGTCATCGATGGTGCGCCCGAGCTGGAGAGCCTTCACCGCGCTCCCGAAATAGTAAATATTCGTATGGCCGCCGGAGACAAGAAGCCCCAGCGCGGGAAATTCAAGCTTTTCTGAAAGTCCGGCTGCGAGCAGATGCCCCATGAGATGGTTCACGCCCAGAAGGCGCGCGCCCGTGCCGAGGCAGAGCCCCTTGGCGAAGGCCGTGCCCACAAGGAGGCTCCCTAAGAGGCCGGGCCCCCTCGAGACGGCCACAACGTCGATATCAGCGGGCCGCATTCCGGTCCGGCGCATGAGTTCGTCAAAGAGCGGACCGATGAACCGGCAGTGCTCACGGCTCCCCCCCCCCCCCCCCCCCCC
>ERZ779874.1939-NODE-1939-length-18514-cov-79.535349_pt1 | contig 18514 bp, 24 predicted proteins | sample MGYA00511031_ERZ779874 | MGnify/ENA primary metagenome ERZ779874 (study PRJEB29588, sample SAMEA2156850) | human gut metagenome | biome: human gut; feature: human-associated habitat; material: faeces | place: Denmark | collected 2008/2010 ...
TACCTTTGCCTGTGAGGTCAGCAGACACCACAGCGCATGGTTCTCCTTATCAGTTCGTGACGAAGGAACCTCCATACTTTCCAGTATATGCAATGAACTGTCCGGATGGTCAAACATGACCTTTTCTGCTTGTTCAAGTTCCGGCATCAGTTTGTCTGCTGTTTTATTTCCGTTGCATCCTGAAATTATCAAAATGGAATGTAATATTATAACTGCGTATATTATTTGTTTCATATAATCATTATTTTCGATGCAAAAGTATAAAAATATTAATTTTAACTATGTTTTTTAGGACATTTATCGAGCATTTTTATCTAATTCATATTGTATAAGCTGACTTCTTTTAAAATATAACATCCAAATTGAGATGAATAAAGAAAAATTATAGCCACGATTAAATTAAACTCCTTTCAGAAAGGTGTGTAACATTATCGCTACAGTACCGCCAGAACTGATATGTTGGGGTATTGCTGTTCATATTTATTTTTGTCATACTTATGTTAGTAGTTATTCCCTATCTATAATGGGGAAGGTGAACTATCTTCCAGCACATATTTTTCACAAAATGATATTACTGGAGTTTGTTCATATTTCTATACCTTGTTTGTGTTTATAGCTTTTTGTAATATGGTTTTGTGATAATGTTATGTCCTCAATGGTTCTTAGTATTTCATCCATCCCGAATATCTTGACAGTGGCGATGAATGTATTGGAGGATATATCCGGCTGAAGGCTTTTCAACAAATTCTCCGATGGCTGATACCCTTTTATTTTCAGTTCCAGAATGGCATTGAAGTCATCCTTTTGTATAGCATTGATGAACGACAGCTCTTGTTCGTGGGCGATATCCGGCATATTGACCGTATGCAGACGCTTGCCGAACAGGAGCAGGTTTTTTCCGATAGTATCGGCGTGATCAGCCCTGACACCGCAGTCCTTTGCATATTCTATCCAATGTGATACGGATTCGGCGACTTCTTCAACAATTGCCTTGTGGCTTCGTATGCCCATATTTTCCCCTACTTTTTGCAGGTCTTCTATGATGAAATTCTCCTGTTTCCCGTTCAGCGACATCTGGTGACGGTTCGTCCATTTGCCTCCCGGCGTATAGGAATAGCACAGGTCGTAGGCTGGTGCAAGGCTCCAGTTTCCTTGTTTATTCATCAGGAATGAGAAGTTCTTGGTGTGATCATCATGGTTGCGTGCCATGACGTTGAACACCATTCTTCGGTACAGTTCTTCCTGCTCCTTGTATGACAGTCCCATCAAGCGTATGATGCGGAACATCTCTTCGTAAGAATGCCGTGCGTCACGGTCGTAGTGCGCAAGTCCGGCAAGTGTCTGTACATGAATTTTCTCACCGTCCGCTTCCCGGTCGAAACGCCGTGTCATGAAATGATGTGAGTCTCTTTCAGTAAGCAGCCTGCATTCGGTCATGCGGATTCCACAGGAAGTGGCCATTTTGTAGTAGGCGTATTCGATGTTGCCTATTCCTTGGGGATTGTCCGTAATCTGGGTATGCTCACTGTATGTGCCTCCATCGAATTTGAGCAGCCAATAGGCGAAGCCTTCCGGTGCTTTCACCTGTCCCGAACGTACTACGCCCGTTGTGTCGTTATAGGCGATGATGGCTTTGGGCTTGGCACCTCCGGCTGAGGTTCCGACTTTCAGGATGTCGAGTATTTTCCTGTCCTGCTGGTGCAGTTGTGCCTGAAATCTTTCCCTGTCCGTAAATACGGATTTGGCAAGTTCTGTCAGTTCCTCTACATGAAGGATGCTGGATTCTTCCATTCCCTCGATGTGCTGGCTGGGTTCAAACTCCAGTGCGCCCATCGCACGCTTCCCCGTGTAGCACAGCCTGTCGAGCGGAGTAATTTCTTCTTCTGCTAACCCTCTGCTGGCAAACCATTCATTGATGATCTGGTTTCCGAATGCATCCGGCAGCGCATCGGCAACCAGTCCTGGAAGTCCTTTGAAACAGTTGTTCCTATTCTCCAAAAACTGGTAAGGCGTTCCTTTGTAATTGCCTGTGGGCATGATAATTGGCGCGATGTCAAGTCCGCTTCGGATGAAACTCCGCTCGTAATCGAATAAGGCGGTTCCGGTGCTTTCGTCCCATGAAAGCGATCCTACCGCTTTCCCCCATAGCTTGATGTCTACAATCAAATCATTCATGGCTGTTGTCTTTCGTATGCCGTACCCTGTGGCGTTTCTTTCCCTGCATCCGTTTCAGTTCAATCGGGCTTATCTTCGTTTCCGGAACTAACAGTTCCAGATTCTCCAGCAGTCCCAATTCCCGGATGACGCAAAGGAACAGCAGCATTGAGACGGGCTTGCCCTTCTCAATGTTGGCTACGGTCAATATGCTCATGCCTGCCCGTTCAGCCAGTTCTCCCTGCGTCATGTTCTGCTTGATGCGGATGTCTTTCAGGCGGCGGCCTATCTTAGCCAATACTGCCGGGTTGCTCATTTCCTGCCACATATACTGTTCTTTTTCTGCAAAGATATGAAATAATATATGCAAATACAAGTATTAAACCGTATATCTGATTATAATATATATAAATGTATATATAAAATATATGTGGCAGTTACATGGGTATTTCTTTAATTTGAAGTTGTATGTTGAGTCCTTGACTTTGTTTGATGATTTCCGGCCTTTTCAGGAATTCGGAGCACTCTTCATACTTGTAGAATGTCAGGAAATATCCTTTGAAGGGTTGTATTTCAATTCCGCTCTCTGTTATATAGAGGCTATATTTTGTCTCTGAATCAGCTATGCAGTAACACTTTTCCGTGCATAGCGGTGTTCGTATCTTGTTTATCTGCTTTATTTCTTTCATAGCTGTAACTGTATGTTAAATGGTGGCATACTCATCCAGTGATTGGATCTTTTTTATGATTTCATTGAAGCGGTTCTCTGTAAGAGGGGTAAGGGTAGATGCATTGCTTCCGTCAAATGATTCTCCGTAAATAAGCCTGTCGAGTTTCAGGTTGTGATTGAGGTTTTCCCGGATGCAGTTTCGTAGTTTCCATAGGTTCCCCAAAGTCATCCATGATTGGTTCTGGTCTTTAATGGCCATGAAAAGTGCGATTGCCGTTTCCAAGTAGAATCCGGTATGGTTGTAATCGGATAAGACCTCACTCCCGTTATGATAGATGTAGATGTTTTGTCCGTCATCATCGGTCATAACCTGACACTCCGAAAAAGGAATGTGGCTGTATTCATTGTTCTGCATGATTCTTGTGATTTATTGTTTGTTAATACTGGTATTATTTTCTCTTTGTTCATCTTGTTTTGATTTCAGTTCAATGCCGTTTCTCCGTAATATCCGGTAGACGGTTCCTGCACTCCCGATATGCAGTATCTTCTGTATTTGCCGGATGGAAGTCCCTGTCTGGTAAAGCTTGATGCAACTTTTCTGCTTGGCGACATTATTCTTGTTGATGGTTGCCTTCCGTCCGAATTTCACCCCCTTTTCTTTGGCTATCCTTCTTCCTTCCTGTGTCCTTTCCACAATCAGGTCTCGTTCAAATTGGGCGAAGGCTCCCAATACGTTGGTGATGAGTTGCCCAGTGGCTCCTTCGGTGCTGATGTTGTCTTGCAGCGAGACGAAATGAATGCCTTTGTCCTTGAATCTGTCAAGCAGCATGAGTATATTCCGTAAAGAGCGTCCGAGGCGGTCTAGCTTATAGACAATGAGGGTATCCCCCTGCCTGATGAATGACAAGCAGGCATCCAGTTCCGGGCGGCTTCCTATGCGTCCGGACAGCTTTTCCGAAAATATCTTTTCGCATCCTGCGGCTTTCAAGGCTTCAATCTGCATGTCGAGATTCTGCTCTTTAGTTGATACACGTGCATAACCGATTCTCATAAATCCCTTATCTTATAACAGGTTGGTAATGGCCGTAGCGGGTATTTCCAGTTTGGAGAAAGCGAACATTTTCTTTCCCAGATCTTTCAGAGAAGCTCCGATATGATAAATGTCCGTATCGTCAATGATCAGGAAGCGGTCGTGGCTGTCCCGATAGATTCTGATGTCAATCGGCGGATATTGGTCATTGTGCCGGTCAAGGTCAAGCTGAAGCTGTGGCGTGATTCGTTGCGTGTAGATGACCGCTGACACACCTGCATTGCGTTTGCTTAACATAAGCAGTACGGCTTCATCCACGTAGTTGTCTATTAGAAGAAGCTCCCTCTTGGCGGTTTTTATCAAATCTGTAGCGAACTTATAAGCATCAAATATCTGTCCGTTGTAGAATATGCCTTCCACCGGAGGTAGGGAAGTGCGTACAAAAAAGTCTATCTTTTCAGAATGCAATGCAACTGTTTTCTCTAACTCGGTCAGGCGGTGGTTTACTGAATATCCCTTTAACAAATATTCTTTGAGAACGCCATTTGCCCAACGCCTAAACAAAGTGGCGTTTTTACTATTGACACGGTATCCGACTGACAAGATAGCATCAAGGTTATAGACTTTGGTTTTGTAAACCTTGCCATCAGATGCAGTTAGTTCCAAAATGGAACATACTGAATCTTCATCTAATTCAGCACTGCTAAAGATATTCTTCAGATGCTTTGTAATTGCTTGTCTTCCTGTGCCGAAAAGTTCAGCAATCTGTGCCTGAGTTAGCCAAACCGTATCATTTTCCAGACGGACTTCAAGCTTGATGGCTTCGTCAGGTTGGTATAATATGATTTCTCCTTGGTTCTCCATGTCGGTGTTTCTGTTTTATTATCAAGTCGCAAACTTAATCAATAGAAACGGATTCTCCAAATGTTTTCCAATCAGTTTCACAATATCGAATGTTTCTTTTTTATTTTAATAAAACAGGAACAATATGATATACTTACAGATAAGATGTTGATTCAAGAATATTCTCATTAAAGATTATTAAAAATGTCCCTTCATTTTGCATATTCTTAGATTTTGTTCTAATTTTCATTTTTATAATGGATTCTCAATAGATTTAGTAGTTAGCATGATTGAGGATTTGTATTCTTCATTTACTATCCAATTAAGACACTATGAATTATGAATAGTATTGAAAGTAAAAGCCCGCAGAAAGACAATGCGGCATGGCCGATTTCCCCTTCTTTTCTGGTAAAACCGGAAATCCCCAAGAATGAAACGTTCTCCCCCAACAAACATGGAATCTATACCTCAGATACAGTCAGAGGGCTGGTGGCTGATGCCTCAGATGATCGGGATATCAAAAATCCCCTGTCCTTGTTTCAAGTGGTTCCGGAGTCCTACAAGCCTGAAGAATTCGATTACATAAAAGGAATCACCCCCGCAAAAGATGATTCTTGCCTGAACGAAATTCTGAAAGGAAAAAGGATTATACGTATCGACCCCAAAACCTTATATCAGAACAAGCCCTGCTGTGACAAGTTCAGGGAATGTAACGGTTACGAGAATAAATGCCATGAACAAGACTGCAGAATAGCCTTGCTCTATCACAAGGACCTGGAAGGGATTCACTATACCGACAATTTTAAGGAATATTATAACCGACTGATAAAGATTATTGATGAATACAATCAGGGGATTGCAAAAGCATACCCTCTGCATTGTGAACAAGATGAAAAAAACAGCAGATTATATGTATGGTATCAATGCCCATACTCCCAATTTCTTGAATACTTTTTCCCGATTACCCATGCGGGTAAAGTGATTGCTGTCCTTATGCATGGACAAAGAATATCCAAAAAAGGTTGGAATCAGAAAAATTCTTTTAAGGAGGTTTTAGCCAATGACCAAGTTCATAAGGACAAGAAGAAGAATTTGCGCCAGTCTATCAAAAAAAGCATAAAAATCTATGAATTGGGCAAAGACCCCATGCCTGAAAGTCGCTTAAATGCTATCTGGAAAAGGATAAGAAGTCTGGAAGAGCGCATTGATAGAGAAGTCATGGCTTATGCCAGAGCCTATGTTTCCGACAACTTCCATAGAATAGAAGATCAGTTTCACCTGCAGATAAAAAATAAAATAAATCCAAACGGGGAACTTGAAAAAGAAACCTATACAGAAATTGTAAACGGGACATTACAAGAAATATGCGATATATTTAACAAGGAAGGATTTATCCGCATTTATTCCACGGAATCGGAGTTTGAAGAAATAAATCCCAAGACAGACACCTTTTATCTTATCGCCGCATACCCGGAATTGACAGAAACGGAAAAACAAGATTGGGAGAAAATTGGGTTTCATGATTTGCCATCAGATTCAAAGGAGCTGGAAGCAATGAAGAATGAGGAATTTAATACCTATTTGAATAAAAACATAGCGTTTCATGAGAACGTAATCTTCCGTATCGAAAGTTTGTCAATCGGGAACACCAAACATCTCATTTGGGCAAAATACTCTAAGGAAAAAGATATTGATAAAAAACAATTTGATGAGTTTTATAATTTTCTTACGGTATTTTTTCACACTTTGTGGGAATCATACAACCTACTATGCAATGTGAAATTAAGAAAGCAGTTGGAAACATCCATGCGGGTTTCTGTTCATGAAACCTCCCAGATTATTCCGGTTATCATCAAGACATTGGAAAATGAATATAATAAACTTATACCAGATATTTCAAAAACCAAGCAAATTTTATATGACACCATTCATCGGCTTTTACTTTTGGACAATCTGTACAGGCGATCCACTTTGATGTTCAAAGAATTGGAACCCAAAACAGAGTGGGGAGATTTGTATAGAATTATAGGTTCAGCTAAACTTATAGGTTCAGCTAAAAATATGTGTGAAGAAACAGCCCAAAAAAATAATATGCAAAAGATTATTATTAAAGGGATTAATGGATTCAAAATTAACCAATATAAAGTATATACAGATGATCAGCTTATTAGCCATACATTCTTTAATCTCATTGACAATGCCATCAAATATGGCTATATGGGAAGCAATATCAGAATCAACATCTCATTGTCGGAAGCTGATTTGCAAAATGAGAGAAACGGGAACTGGAAACTTATTAAGGCTATCCGGATTTCCATTGTCAGCTATGGAGCCGGAATCAGTGAAGAGGAAGGGAAACATATTTATGAATTGTTCTACCGCTCGCAAGCATCCAAAGTCAAGGAAGGCATGGGCATAGGCTTATTCCTCGTGAAAAAAATTTGCAGCTCATTGGGATATACCGTTGAATACAACAGTAAAAAATTATCTGAATACAATTTACCCATGTATTATCATGGAAAAAGACAGAATAAAACAGCGCAGCTAAAATTAAACAATGTGTCCGACTCACTTATTGAAGAGGCTGTGAACAAAGATTTGCCAGATGGAGCTTGGGACATTGAGGATTTTGAATTCCAGGCCGCCATAAACCAGCCCACTTACCAAAATGAATTTACCGTGACATTAAACCCAATAAACAACAACCTCATCAAACCAATTTAATTATGAAAAGCAAAGTTTTGATTGTCGAAGACGACGGGATAATTTATGAAACAATCCGGAACGAACTGGACAGTGATTTCGAGACCGTCCGAGCGAGCAGCTATGCAACAGCCATAGGGCGATGGGAAAAAGAAGGAAAATCATTCGATTGCATTGTTCTGGACATGCTGATAAGCCCTTTAGGCCTTGAACTTAAAGAAATTGACGAGTACACGCCACTTTTTGGAATGGCCGTTCTTGATGCCTTTACAAAAGAAAAAAGCAAAGAAGAAATGCTTCAGACTCGAAAAAAGACAATCATTTATTCTGGCTATACCCATGAGTTACGCGACAGAAACTTTGATACAAACAATCTTGAAATCATAGCCAAGGAGGGAAACAGTATAAAGGAACTCATCGAACGCATTAAAGCCATTTGTTCAAAATACTAGAATCATGAAGGAATTTATCAAAAAACATCCCATATATTTTATAGCTGCGATTTTTATAATTGCGTTATTTTTCGTCGCAGTCTGTAATCATTATTACGTCAATAAAGAAAGTCAGTTCAATATAGAGTACTTATCTGTAAACTTTGAAAATACAAAAGCAGATATTGAAGCTTTAATAAACAATACATCTCATAAAATACAAGAAAAGGAAACGGAGAGTATTTTTAAAGAATTATACTCACTGCTTATTGATATCGAAAAAGCAAAAAATGAAATAGTAAAACAATATCGAACCATATTTGATGCCAATACTATCACATTTTTAGTCACGTTTCTTTCTGCTTTATTTTTTACCTTATTTCTAACATACATTATTCATAATGTACAGCAATATTGGACATTAAAAAGCATGAATGAGAAACTGCACAATAAAATAGCGAAAATAAACACCCAAATAAAGGAAGTTGATGACAAAATAGCGAAAACAGACGCCCAAATAAAGGAAGTTGATGCTAAAACAAAGGAAGTTAATGCCAAAATAGCGGAAGCAGAAAAAGATTGGAATACAAAACTACAATATCAGGAATATCTGTTAAAGGTAGCGACTGAGAGAAACAGCCTCACACAAGTTCTCAATCTGGTTTCAGTTTTAGGCTCTCTATTGGCTTCAAGCGGCTATATCATCAAGGAAGGATATCCCATACTGGCATATATGATTTTTCGTAAGACACAACTTATCCTCAAAGAAGGATTCAAAGACATAAAAGACATCCGCCCTGAGGACAAGACTGAATTTATGCAAATCATAACAGACTGCATCACTTACCTGAATATCGAAACATTAGAAGACAATAACCCAAAAGAAGGACTGCGAATGTTTACACTACTTTATAAAGACTTAAAAGGCATACGAAAAAAGATAGAAAATATACAATCACATACATAGAAGAATGGGAAGTTACATTTTGTATTATTTATTTGCATGTTTGTAGCGTGTGATTGCTTATTGTTTTAGAACAGTTTAAGTTTATTGCTTCAGCTAATGATAGATTATGTGTTGAAATATCAGATAAATGTTCATTACAATATTTTTTCTAACTATAGTATTTAAGAATTTTCATTATTGGAATAATCTTTTGTATTGAAATGTAATAGTTTCTGTTCTATGAAATGAATAAGATAATCTGCATAGAATGCTAAAAATGGTTGGTTTGTTCTGGTTGATCCAGTTATTTACTATTATTGTAGCTAATCGAGGAAAATGAGTATTGTGTTGGTTTACTAAGATAATAGTTTTAAATAATGAAGGCTGAATTATGAGTAAGGCTATTGAATTTTTAAAGAAACATGAAAGTATTTCTCCATTCTATTTTGAAGAAAATGCGAAATGGAGAAAAGAAAACAAAGTCTGGTTGGAATGGTCACGCTCTGTTGCTTTGTCCTTGATAGAGTATATGGAATCTAATGAATTGAATAGAAATGGCTTGGCAGAGCGTCTGGGTGTTTCTCCGCAGTACATTAGTAAAATTCTATCCGGGAAAGTGAATTTTTCGTTTAAAAGTATTGCTGAATTGGAGCAGAAACTTGGCATTAAGCTATTGGATGTGTTGGAACTTGCTTGATAATTTGAGGGTATAACCCTTATTTATTAGAAAGGTTCAGTTTGTCTACCTCACTTGTATAATCTCTTTCAAATTGGTTGTATATTGCCGGGTGATATGTTCACACTTCAGGTGCCATCCTTTGCCGTTTCCTTGCACGGCAACCTTGACCGTGTTGTAACCGTTCTTCCGGTTGATCGCATCTATGGCAGCGGCCAGACGCGCCTGTTTATCCCGGTCAATGGTATCAAACAGATTGGTTTGTATGGCAGAATCCGGGCAGATGTTCCAGGCAATGATTCCGGCTTTCTTATATAGATATGTGTTTCTTTTCCGCCATTCCGAACGGAGTGCTCTAACGGCGGCGGCTACCAGTTCCTGTTGGTCATTGGTCGGAATGGGAAATGTAACGGTTCTGTTGATGGCATGTGAGGGTAAATCCATACGGAATCGGCTGGTATAAGCGAATATGGTCATTGAACGGCAGCAGCTTCTCTGTTCCTTCAATTTGCGTGAGCAGGATGCGGCAAAATTGGCTACGGCTTCTTCTACTTGGGTGAGTTCGGAAAGCCCTTGGTCTGCAAAACTGCGGCTGGTGCAGATGCTCTTCTTTTGCGGCAGTTCCTCGATATCTATGCAGCTTATTCCTTGCAGTTCTTTCCATGTCCTGACACCGGTTACGGTCAGCATCTTCCGTACCCAACTTTCGCTTTTCTGCGTAAAGTCCCATGCTGTCCGGATGCCGTAATAATGCAACTTCTCGGCGTGCTTTCTTCCGATTCCCCATACATCGGCTATGTCGAATCCTTGTAAAGCCTTGACGCGCTTTTCTTCTGAATCAATCAGGCAAACTCCTTCATACCCTTTGTATTTTTTTCCGTATTTGCTGGCCACCTTCGCCAACGTTTTTGTCTGGGCTATTCCCATAGTGACGGGTATGCCCGTTCCTTTTCCAATAGTTGCCACAATCTTTTTTCCGTAAGTATGCAATGCTTCTCCGTTTCCGAACCCGTTGAGGTCAATGAAGGCTTCATCGATGGAGTATTGGGTGAGTTCAGGGGAAAACTCCGAGAGCAGCATCATGACGCGGCGGCTCATATCGCCGTATAGGGTGTAGTTGCTGCTGAATACCGCCACCTTATTTGTTTCCAATTGGTTCCTTATTTGATAAAACGGTGTCCCCATTGCAATGCCTAAAGCTTTGGCTTCGTTGCTTCGGGCGATGACGCATCCGTCATTGTTGCTCAAAACAACGACAGGCGCATTGCGAAGATTGGGGTTGAATACCCTTTCACATGAGCAGTAGAAGTTGTTGCAGTCAATAAGCCCGACCATGTTTATCTCCGTAGCTGCCGTTTGATGTTATAGGTAAGCACGCCCCAGATGATGAAGTCGTTTTCTTCCGTGATCTTTATAGGCGGATATTCGTCATTGGCGGGAATAAGCCACAGGCAGCTTCCGTCCGGTTCCAGTCTTACTTTTTTCAAAGTAAACTCACCGTCAATATAGGCGACCACTATATCTCCGTTTTGTGGGGAGATGGCTTTGTCAATGACCAACAGGTCTCCGTCATCAATTCCGCAGCCTTTCATTGAATCACCTACCGCACGTGCGTAAAAGGTTGTGGCCGGATGCCGTATCAATTCTTGGTTCAGGTCTATGCTTTCCGACATGTAGTCTTGGGCCGGGGATGGAAATCCGGCGCGGATGCCTTGGTCAGCGAACAGTAGTTCCAGTTCACTGCTCAAATCTGCGGAATAAAGAATCAGCTTCATGCCTTGGTGCCCTTTCTTTGCATGTCTTCCCTTGCCAGTTCTATCTCTGTCGGTGAGAGTCTGGGCAGTTTTACGGTGTCCGGGCTTTCCCTTTGATATGCCTTCACTTCATCAATCAACAATTGCCAATCGTACAGGAACTCTTCAGAACACCCGCTTTTCCGGTATATTTCCTTGGCTGCTTCCAATATCTCAGGCGCACAACGGTCATCCCCTTGGAATACGACAGCAGGGATGTCGCCATTGATGCAGTCTCTTAACAGGCGTAACTGGTCTTTCATCTTGAATCAGTTTTTGATGGTATCTAACTTGCTTATGCTCTTTATAAACTCTTTTGACGGCTTGAATGCCGGAATATCATGTGCCGGTATAAGAATGGTCGTGTTCTTTGAGATATTCCGGGCTGTTTTTGTTGCGCGGCGTTTGATGATGAAGCTCCCGAATCCACGGAAATAGACCTCTTCTCCTTGTGCCAATGATTCTTTCAGTTCCGTCATCAGGCTTTCAACGATGGTCAAGACGGTTCGCTTGTCTATGCCGGTCTTGTCTGATATTTCTTGTGTCAATTCTGCCTTGGTCATTGCATCTCATTTTTAGTTGGGCTGCAAAGATAGCAATTTCTTTCATGTCCTGCGACCGGATTCTTGCTTACGGCCTTAATTCTGTTTCGGTTAGATTTCCTTATCAGTCTTTTGGGATATGTTCTGTCCGTTTCTCATGTATTTGTATTGGTTTGGGTTTCTTTCCCGGTATCGGATTCCGTTTCAATCATTTCTTTCCCCATTCCGTCCCGTCCTTTTCCTTGTCTCTCCTGCACTCCCGTTTTTTGGCAGTCCACCCCATCCGTGGAAGCCTTTTCCCGTCGGCAAATTTCTGATGTGAGGGGAAAATGAAAAATCCCGTCAGAGCCTTTGCTTCAGGAAAAATAACGATGAAGTCCTTGCCTTCCCAACATTTTTCCCTATCAAAATTTTTCGTATTTCCCTTTTTCCATCCGTTTGTTTTGCCGTAGGAAAAGGCTCATAAACTCGGATGGGGCATGAATTGCGTTAAAAAAAAGTCGGCTGAGAGGAAAAGGACGGGACGGAAGTTTTTCAGAAAAAGGTCTTTAAATCTGGCTGAAGCATAAATCAAGTTTAATTTTTTAATTCTTTGTGTATGAAATGGATTGATAAAATTGTAGAGAAGGTAACAAGATGCGGCACTCCGTTGAATACATCCTTTAGAATGGGTGTTCATGCGGTGGTCTGTCGGAGCGGTCTGCCTGATTATGTTTGTGTGAATGTTGACGGGATTGATTGGTTCAGTTTTGATTTTTGGTTGAAGGAGCTTGTGATTGAGTCTGCTTGCCAATATCCTTACAATATCGCAGATGCGTTTGATATGCTGTATGATGATGTTCGTGTGACCATTAAAAGTGAATAAGCTATGACACCGAAAGATTTTTTAGAGTTATACGACCGGCTGTCTTATACGCACGGGCGTGAAGATGTGTTTCGTGATTTTTTGGATGTGTCTCTTTTCATGTTGTCCGGTGGTACATATCGGGAAGATTACGACAGGCTTTCAATTTCTTATAAAGAAAATGAAATAGAGATTTTTATACAGATGCTGCACTCTGTTGCCAATCATTCGGAGGGTTTCAATGATGTGTTGGGGGATGTGTTTATGGAGCATATCAGTCACGGGCATCACGGGCAGTTTTTCACTCCTATACATATCTCTGACCTTATGGCGGTTGCGTCTGGCTGTGAGACATTGCGGCGTGGTCAGTCTGTTTATGACCCTTGTTGCGGTTCCGGCAGGATGCTTTTGTCGGCAGTCAAGGCAAGCACGAAGTCTGATGTTTCAAACAGACCTTTCTGTTATGGTTCGGACATTGATTTGAATTGTGTGAAGATGGCAACGGTCAATCTCCTGATGAACTCAATACCGGGTGAAGTCGCTTGGATGGATGCGCTGACATTGGAGCATTGGCGGAGTTATAAGGTTGAGCTTGTTTCTGTCTGTGGCGTATGGTTGCCGCTGTTGTCTGTATGCGGTGCTGGAGATACTTCTTTGATTACCCGTATTCAGAATACGCCTCAGATAAAAGCGGCAAAAGGCGTGGGGCAGCTGCAACTGTCTTTTGACTTTTAAAGTCGGTTCAGGGGTGTTTTGATACATCCCCTTAGGGAGTAACTAACCAATCATTAATCTTATTTTAATCATTTTCTTATGAAATCAATTAAGCCAGTTAAGTTTATCGCAGACAGCTTGAAAGGAGCCAACGAATTGCTGAAGAATGCTCAAAAGAAAGCAGCCGAACTTGACCAGTTCAAGGGTGAGATTGTAATAATCACTGATATAAAAGGTAAGTCTGTTCAAGGATTTTTCAAGAATGTTGAATTTGTCATCATAGACAATAAGGTTGCTGTCAGATATACGGTTCACCTTATTCTTGAATGTGAAAGATTAATTATGGCATCAGTCCATACTGACTATGTATATGATGCAGTGGATATTCGGAAAACAACCTATAAGAACTACAGGTATAATGTTTAACGACTAATAATGAATGATACTGATATGACAACAGTTCAGTTTATTCTTTCGGTAATCATGGCTATTTGTGCAGTAGCTATGTTCCTAAGTTCAGTTTTCATTTATGCTAATCCCAGCATTGTGGCATCTGCATTGCTTTTCCTTATCTGTTATGGCGCATTTTTATTGGTAAAAATGGATTACAAAAAACTTAAATCCGAATAATTATGAAAGGTACAGAACATTTCAACCAGACTATTAAGGCTTTTTTGGATAAAAAAGCAGCAAGTGATGAACTTTTCGCACAGAATTACAGCAAGCCTGATAAAAATCTGGATGATTGCATAACCTATGTGCTGAATTGGGTGCAGGTAAGCGGTTGTGTCGGTTTTTCAGACGATGAGATTTACGGTCAGTGCATTCACTACTTTGATGAAGACCATATCGATATAGGTAAACCGATACAATGTAAGGTTGTGGTAAATCATCATATAGAACTGACTGACGCTGAAAAGGCTGAAGCCCGACAGAAAGCTATCCGTCAGTATCAGGAAGAAGAAATTCAGAAGATGAGGAACCGTAAAAAGGCAAAACCTGCACCACCCCAAACGAATGTCACACCCTCTTTATTTGATTTTTGATATGAAACCAACTAATAACATACAAAGAGAGATTGTTTCACTTTCCAAGAAGCTGAAACCAATCACCGAGAGACAAATCCAATACGCTTATACGCATTGTTTTGAACCTTTCGCTAAGAGAACGGCGAAAGGTATATACACCTGTTCCGATTGTGCACATTCGTGGAAAGATACCCTTTCTTATATTCCTGTTCATGTAACTTGTCCGCATTGCGGAAAAAAACTCAAAGTCTACACAGACAGAAAGAGAGTGTACAGCTTAAATGTATATTATACGGTCATTACAGCCGTCAATGGTTATCAGGTGTTACGGCACTTTGTAGCCTTTGCCGATTTCAGAGTAGGCAAACCGGCGCAGTATTCAATCAAAGAAGTTGTTCAGAGATGGCTGACACCAAAAGGGAAAACATATACAATGGCACTGAAAAGATATGCGTTTCCTTTCTGTTATTATGACAAGTGGGTTTTCAGCAGCGAAATGGAGTTAAGAAGCCACTCAGACCATATCGCCTATGATATTGATACAACGTTTGTCTATCCCAAAATCAAGGTTTCTGACACCATTAGGAGAAACGGCTTTCAGGGAGAAACATACGACCTGCCTTATTTTTCTATCTTCAAGGCAATATTGTCAGATAATAGAAAAGAAACCCTTCTTAAATGTGGTCAGATTTCTCTTTTCAAACATTTTGCGGTACGGAATGAAGTTCCGGATCATATATGGAAAGCTATCAGAATAGCCATCCGCCATAAATATGTTGTGCCGGATGTCGGGTTGTGGTGTGACTACATTGATTTGCTGTTTCAATTTGATAAGGATATTTTAAACCCTCACTATGCCTGTCCTTTCAATCTGCACCAAGAGCATGACAGATTAAGTCGTAAGAGACATGAGGAAACCATTAGGGAACAGATAAAGGAAAAGAAAAACAAAGCCTTTCAATATGAGAAGCTTTATCAGGAGGCGAAAGCTAAATTTTTCGGTCTTGTTATCAGTGAAGGTAATATCCAAATACGTGTCCTTGAAAGCGTTCAGGAGTTTGCCGAAGAAGGAGAATTTATGAAGCATTGTGTATTCTCAAATGGATATTATAAGAATGATAATTCTCTTATCTTATCCGCTATGGTTGACGGCGTAAAAATGGAAACCATTGAAGTTTCATTGGAGACAATGAAAGTGGTACAATGCAGAGGGAAATATAACGTGGATTCAAAGTATCATGATGACATCCTGAAAGTGTTGAATAAGAATATTCCTCTTATAACCAAAAGGATGTATGGCTGACTTGTCGATAGCCTTCGATGGCAAACACGGCTTTTTCATTAGGGCAGCAGCAACTGTCTTTTGACTTTTAAAGTCGCTTCGGAGACTGATTTTTCAGTCTCCGAACGATTCGATAGGTAATAAATTCATAGTTCTTTTCGAGATTCAGATATTTGGATTCTTTATGAAGGGAAGGAATTATTTGCTTGGAAAATTTAAAAATCCATACGTTTTATTTGTTTGGATAATTTAGGAGTCTGAACTCTCAGGGATTACGGTAATGATAGTTCATAAGCTATAGACGGGAATAGCCTCAAACTTCGTTAGGGACTTTCTTGTTATTGCTGAAAGTCATTGAGCGGATTGGTTCAATCGATGGGCTGTTGCCGGAATCCCCTTGTTTGTATTTCGAGGAAAAGAAGGTATAACGTATTCGTCATAAAGAACAGGGCAAATGAAAGAACCGTTAAAGATTTCTTCTGTTATTTTTTTGTTCATAGTTTTATTATTGTTCAAACGACATGAACAAATGGTATTCATGAACAAACTGAACAAACTGATAAAAGTTCGTTTTTTGCATCAACTTTTCGTTTGCATTTGAATTTATACTAACTTTGCGACCTAACATAAATTAAGGGTACGATGGCAAAGACTCCAAGGACAAAATTGCAGGAAGTAACGATTAGAGGTTATAAATCTATCTCTTTTGACAATCCTGTCACATTGAAATTAGGTGATGTGAATATTTTGTTGGGTGCTAATGGTGCAGGAAAAAGTAATATCATCAGTTTTTTCCAAATGTTAAGCTATATGATGAGCAAAGCGTTTGGGAAATATGTGGAAATTTCAGGCACATCAAGCGCATTGTTGTATTATGGTCCGAAGAGGACACCGGTAATGTCGGGAGAACTGAAATTTGCAGATAAAAAATCCGTAGATACTTATAGCTTTGATTTAACCAATGCGCGGCCAGACAGGTTGATTATCACGGAAGAACGTATCGTGTGGCATCGTGAGGGGGAAGAAAAGCCTTATGAGGTTGCTTTAGAGCCTAATTTTAAAGAGTCCGCTCTAGTGGAAAGTGGGGATCTAGTAGCCAAGACCATATGTCAGATGCTATCTTCTTGTAAGGTTTACCAGTTTCACGATTCATCTGCTGAGGGACCTTTACGACAAGTTTGTCCTGTTGAAACGAGCAATTATCTTCAGTCACATGGAAATAACCTGCCTTCTTTTTTACTGTTTTTACGGGAAAACTATAAAAATTCCTACAACAGGATTGTTGAATACGTGCATGATGTGATTCCACAGTTTCAGGATTTCTATTTGGAACCAGCCGGTGGATTTGTTTCTTTGCGTTGGATGGATAATTCCGCTTCGGATTACCGTTTTAACGCTTACCAGTTTTCAGACGGTTCCATCAGATTCATTGCATTGGCGGCATTGCTTTTGCAGCCGGTTCAGACAATGCCGAAAGTCATTATATTGGACGAGCCTGAACTTGGGCTGCATCCATATGCCATTACTCAACTGGCCGAGATGATAAAGGACGCATCCATACACGCGCAAATAATCATCGCGACACAGAGCAAAGATTTGGTTGATCATTTTGATATTGATGACATATCAATTATAGAAATGAATAAGGACACGCAATCTACTTCTGTAACCCATCTTAGTGATGAGGATTATCATCTTTGGCTTCAGAAATATACAGTTGGTGAATTGTGGGATAAAAATATCATAGGAGGGCGTCCTGTATGAAAGATAAAATCATCCATGTCCTTTGTGAAGGACAAACCGAACAGGGATTTGTTGAAGAAGTCTTGCGGCCATATCTTCAGGAACAGGGGGTGAAAAGTGTAAAAGGAATCTTAATTACAACCAATAAGAAAAAGAATGCACGTGGGGGAATGTTAAGTTACAACCACGCAGTGACAGATATTGGTCTTTTGCGTCAAACGAAAAAAGACGATGAGTATGCAAGGCATATCTTTACAACGATGTTTGACCTTTATGCCCTTCCAAATGATTTTCCCGGTTATGCGGTTGCTCAAACGATTGGCGATCCTTACGTTCGTGTAAATTCTTTGGAAGCAGATTTTGCGAAAGACATAAATGACGGGCGTTTTATCCCTTATATTCAATTGCATGAGTTTGAGGCACTTTTATTTTGTGGAATCGCGCATATAGCAAAATATTATCCCGGTTGTGACAAGCGTTGTAAGCAATTGGAAAATGACTTACTTGATGCAGGTGGCAATCCGGAACTCATTAACAATGGCCCTTCCACAGCTCCAAGTAAGCGTATTATCAAGGCAATAGAGGGAGATAAAAAGACACACTACAATTATAATAAGCCTGTTACGGGTAAAAATGTGGTCAAACAGATTGGGATTGAAACACTCCGTGCCAAATGTAGACACTTTAATGACTGGATAGAGAAATTGATAAAAAGTTGATTTCTCGCATAATACTCAGGATAAATAATCAGAATCTATAGAAAGAAAAAAGGCTTGCCAGTTTCATTCGGACAAGTCCTTTTTTCATACTGGCAGGGTGTTACTCGGTCAATGCATAATACCCGATATTCTTGTGCCCTTTCTTTTCGGTCGCATATACCAGTTTGTTTTCTCGTGAAAGCCATCCGATTGCCGCCCAGAATTCATCATCCGTCAGATGTGATTCCTTTTTCAGTCTGGCTACTTCCACTTTCTCATTGCTCTCATGCAGGACATTCCAGATGATGCCTGCATTCTTTCCGATTAGATTACTTTCCATTGTTTCTATGTTTATATGGTTTATCACTACTGTCCCGTAAAAGTGGATAAATAGTTCTTTGAAATTATTGAAATATA
>ERZ779874.1940-NODE-1940-length-18514-cov-17.214692_pt1 | contig 18514 bp, 8 predicted proteins | sample MGYA00511031_ERZ779874 | MGnify/ENA primary metagenome ERZ779874 (study PRJEB29588, sample SAMEA2156850) | human gut metagenome | biome: human gut; feature: human-associated habitat; material: faeces | place: Denmark | collected 2008/2010 ...
GCGCGAATCCTTTCATCATGCCGCCATAGATTTCCCCTTTCGTAAATTGGGGCATTTTGGCAGATTGCGGGCACTCGCTATGTGTTTTCAACAAGCTTGTTTCTTGTATACAGTTAGTTTCATTCTACGTTCCACGGCGTGGAATGTATATTCCAGCCCATGGAACGTACATTCCAGCCCGTGGAATATATGTTCCGGCTGGTGGAATATAGAATATAGCTAAGTGCATGAAGGTTTTCAGTTATCGGTTCAATGAAATTGGCTTGTCTTTTATAATAAATAATGTGGAGGATAAGGGCTGATTGCACCCATCCGATAAAAGCTTCGTTCTTTGCTTGTCTCCCCGATGGCTAAATAGCGTAAGTTCAAAATAAAAAGCCTTGATAATTTGATTAGGTTTAACAACAAGCAAATAAAAGCATTTGCGACTCACTTTTTTGTGAGGAAAACTTATGATTTTCTTATCATTTCATATATATCCCCTCTTAATTTAATATATAAATTATTCTTCTCAAACAACCTTCTTAATTTATCATTAACTTTTCCACCTCTATTGAGATAATTTTTAATGTATTTCAATTGTTCAAGAAGCTCTATTTCATATCTAAAACAGTTATTAATTTTTTCTTGCACATTGCCCTGTCCTTCAAATTCAATTGGTCTATAACCATTACTCTTATACAATTCCCAAAAGTTTTTTACCCTTATCGTATATTGATTATCATTCTTGCATTTTTTCAGGAACTCCTCAAATTTTTCATAATCCCCAAATATTTGGGCACAGAAAGGTTCAGGTGACACCGTATTATATTCAGTATTAGACGTCATTCCTTTACGAATAAACATACTAAAATATCCTTGGGGATTCTTTTGAATTTCATTTTTCATTATATCCAATGCTTCTTGTCTTAAATAGACACGATGCGTTTTAGGATCCGTTTTACTTTGACAATTATAGAATAATGTGAATCCGTCTTCTGAGAATTTATTTTGCTCATTTTCAAAGTATTTTAATTGTAGGTCTGATAAAACAGATAAATCTATTAACAAGTCATTTTTGACAATTTCATTATTTTCTACCATCTCTTTAAATGAAGACAATGCAGGACTTATAATAGCAGGATGTGTTGTACCAGACAAAAAATCATAGATAATATGATACTCTTCTTCCCCAATAGGGTGTCCCAATTTCTCTGCAAGATTTTTCTTAACCAATATTATCCTTAAAAACTTTAATAGATCAAAAAGCTTCACATTAGATAAGTTAAAATCCACTACATCATATAAGTGCAACAACGCTTTAAAATGCCTATTATCTATACATCTAAGCTGCTGAAGATGAAGTATGATAGCATTATAAATTTCATTTCTTAAATTCCGAATATCAGACTTTGACAACCTCTCTAATAAATTATAAATTACAGTATAATCAAGACCTCTACCTTCTCCATTGCTTTTATAAATCTGGACCAGAAGTTCCCCTATCTGGTTCTCAAACTCTAGTTTATATTTATTTTTATATAGCTGATTCGCCGATTCAATTATTTCTGAATCACTTCTTTTAGCCAATGACATAAACTCATCAACTGTAAGAATCTTGTCATCCAATCTATACATAAAATATTTATAATAGCTTCTAAGACTATATATTGCATTAGTCTTTCCCCTATCTTTAAATAAATATCCTAATATATCTGACACAATTTCAATCTGTGTATTGCCTAAATATTCTTGAAGAGTTTTCTCATAATCCTCATTTAATGAGAAAACATAATCAGACAATTGTAATAATACAAAAGGCTTATTACATAGAATGGTATATATATCCAAATATCTATATCTTAACAACTCCAAAAAGAATAAATCCTGAAAGCAAACTTCGTTTTCTAATTTTTGATCTTTATAAGCTTTAGCTAATAAATAAAAAGAATTATGGAAACGTATCACATCTCGAACAGTAAATAATACTTGAGTCACCAGATTGTTGTCAATGATACTATTGGTAGGATCATCAGGACGATAATAAACCATATTTGTAATCTTAAGATCATCTCCTTCCACCCCCCATATTGCATTTATTGTTCCTTGAATACGAGTCAGCAGTTCATCACATATAATCCTCTCCTCGCTTTTAGGCAATGCCATTTCCACATTAAAAAACTTCTCCAAATAGCGCTCAGGAGTATTAATCCCGTTATTTTTTAATACTTCGCATACATAATTTTTGTCATAGGCTACTATAAATTGAATATATGGAAAGTTTGCCGTATTCCTAATTAAACGTAAAACCTCCTTTATTTCTGCTGCGTTCAATCTGTCTATATCATCTATGAAAACAACAGTCTTATGTTTTGTTCTCTCAAGTGTTTCTTTTATAAGCTCGTATGGATTTTTATCTTCACCGATAATACCATGTAATGATTTTCCTATAATCTTTAAAGGTTTTCCTGATTCTTCATCCAATAACAGTTCAACGTATTGATCTATCGTAGATGAGATATTTGGAATATAATTACTTAGTTCATCACGTAGCATTGCAAAGAATCCCTTTACAATGGAATCTGATGTATCACTTTTCCACGGTTCAAATATAATGACACTTTTGGCCGAGTTGTTTCTACTATACTGTTCTTTTAGGATATTCATAAAAGTTGTTTTTCCGCTTCCCCAAATACCAGTTATAGAGAATGTAAAACTTCCTTCTTTATAAAAACAGGACTCCAAAGTTTTGTATGCGGATTCGCATACTGCCCTCCTTTTATATGAATCTGCCACATTATTTGTCTTTTCAATCTCAAGTTCAGGCTTAACACTTTCAGCAACTTTTTTATGCTTCAATTGATAATAGATATAAGATTCCCAGAAAATAGGAACTATAAAAATAAAATTACTCCAAGCTAAATATCTGCAACAATCACAAATCAATACATAGTCCCATTTTCCGGAGAAAAGACAAATACAGTATAGAAAAGTCCCAATAAATACAGCCTGACATCTATGCATATTTATCACTTCCGTTTCCTTGAGATTATGATAATAGTACGCAAACATTACTATTGAATAAATGACAATAATCCACCATGTATTGTCTTTGATTTGAGATGCAATCGGGTCAACCCATATCTTATTTATCCATGTTACCCAAAAAGAATCAAAAATAAAGAAAGACAATAATATGGTTATACAGCTCAACCATGTTAATGGTGATCTCCCAATATTATCCAATAGCTTCTTGAACATCATTCGTAAGTACCTATAATCTGTTAATCTATTTATCAATCTTTTCATTTAGACCATACATTTACAACATCATTTTCTGAATGATCATTTGTGTATTGGCATAAAAAGGAACATCAGTCTTGCCTAAAATAGTAGTCGGCAACGTAGAAAGTTCAGCCAGATTGTCCATAGGCACAAGCACCGTCTTTGCTCCGTTTTCCGACAAAATGGAAACCTTGTCACTGAAATTGATAGCACGTTCTATAGCTCCACCAATAGATATATTACCAATAATACCTAAAGCAGGCTTCAGGTTCTTGCTGAATACCGATGAAATGATAGCAGCAAAAACAGCTCCACCAATTCCGCTCTGTACAGTAGAACCTAATAAAGCTGTTACCTGAACCGTCACATCCATGTTGGCAAACGAACGTTGTTGAGAAAGCAACATCTTCTCATTCGCTCTCATATAGTTATACGTATTCTTAATATCCTCTTTGACGGCTGTTGAATTCGTTCCGCTAATATTAAGCTTTCCATTGCCTGCCATTGTGATTACCTCTATCTTTACTAAAGCAACCTTATCCCCATCCGAAGTAGCAGAATAACATGTTCCTGGAGGTAAAGGAGAGTCACCGATCAATCCACTACCTCTTTCTTCTGGCACTGGAACAAAAGTCTCTTCCTGCGTTTCCTTATCTATATAAGAGAAATTCGTGTCCCAGAACTCCATTCCGCCAATACGTTTCAACTGCTCTTTTACCCTCCTACGCATTTCAATCGCCCATTCCAGATACATACGTATATCTTCCTTTGTATACTTTCCATCCGGATGCAACAGTTTGATAAGTCCTGAAACCGTTTTACGAACCGGCTTTGTGTCACGTTGGCGCATTTGTGAACCTAACGTAAAATACTCGTCAATGGCGTTTGTATAATTGTCTTTTCTCAATGCATGAAGCATTTCACTGAAAAAGTCCGTACTGAAACCAAAATGATTAGTGAAATTGGCTGGTGCAAATTTCATGATTTCCCATCCCGGCAAGAAAAAACCTATACGGTCAAGAAATGCTGTGTCATTCGATATTTTATCAGAGAAAGGACTGAACAAATGACTGGTCTGTAATACTGTTTCTACAGGCTGATTGATGTTACCGTTCAGAATAATAGAAGCATTGGCTGATTTCTCACCTGATTTTCCAGCCCTTGAGAAAGAACCGGATTCCATGTAGTCCTTCATTAATGGCACCACTTCACGGTCTTTAAATAATTCATCAGTAGATTCATCGAAACATACGGCATCCCATTTACCCATTGCTCCGATCTGACCATTGGAATTATTCACAAAAAGAGAGGCAGCCGTACCTTGTCCTCCGGAAACCAGCATGGAGTATGGCGACAATTCCTTAAACACGTATGATTTACCGGAGCTTCTCGGACCAAGCTCAGCCATATTAAAATTAGCCTCTACCATCGGTATGAAACGTGAAAGAAGAAGCATCTTTATTCGCTGTGTCATTCCTTCCGATTCCGGTTCATAACCACCGCTACGCAACAACACGTTCAACCACTCTTCATTGGTAAAATTCTTTCTGTTGTTGCTTATTCTGGACATGTCAAAGTTCGATAACTGGATAGGGCGAACTTTAGATACTACGAACGGATACAGCTTACCACCAATAGCCATAGTAGAATCATACGTTATATCCACGATAGCCCATATTCCACCCATCATCATCTTTTCGTGTTCCGTCACAATCCTGTCATCAATATTGGCATCACGAATATTCAGGTTTGAAAGTTCCGCCCAATATTTATCTTTAGAAGCATCCAAACGAACAGATATCTTATCTATCACTTTATAACTACCTTCCTCCCTTATTTTTGCCTGTATCAGGTTAGCTTCATCTGGATTGACATAATGTTTTCGGAGAACATTTTTCACGTTCTCAATTCCTTCCTTAATTTTCAGTTCGTCATCTGTGCTACATGAATTGGCAAGCAAATATTCCAATACAAAAACCGGAACATTCGCACCACCTTTTACAGAACGAACCACGTCTTTCCGAACAACATATCCTTGAAACTGATCCAATAATTTTTTATCTAATTCCAACATAATGCCATCTTTTAAAATAAGTCATCCAAGTCTCGTGATGCTGATTTTTTCACATCACTGAAATCCACTTGCTGCTGTGTCTGAATATCTACAACCACTACTTTCACATTTCCCGTTGCTGTCAATGCAAATTCCGCTTCCTGCACAGATGAAGGAGTCATTCTATATACCGAAGACGTACTTAGCAAAGCTCCATTTCCATAAATCTGAATCACCACTTTTCTTTCTGCCTTAAACAACGTATTCTCTACACTTTCAGCCTTCAACTTAACCGTGAAATAAGTTCCCGTTACATTCTGCAAAGCTGATTTGTTTACAATGGATACTCCTAAAGCCTCCTGATTGTTATTGGTAAACTCATAAGCGGGAATAATACATTCCTGAGGAGTAAATCCACCATGAGCATAACCGTATGCACCTTTTGAAACAAACGGTTTGTCCGATTTTGCATAATACTGGTATTGGCTTTCCTTATACTTCTGGTTTCGTACGATTATATTTTCATTGTCCAAGGTATCATTTGCCAAACAAAATCTTTCCTCCGATTTAATTATATCCTCAGCTGGAAGCGGAATCTTGTCTGCCTCATCCAGAATTCCTGTTATCACAAATCCATGATCGGCTGTAAGATATACTTTTCCATAACCCATACTGAAGAGTTCGTTGATTTTTTCTGAAACAAAAACCTCGTATGCATTTATATCTTTCAATCCTGCTAATTGTTTCTTTTCGCCAACCTGATCTATATCTCCGAACATCAAGACTAACTTATTTGCCGTAACTCCGCTGTTGAGTTTTTCCAGTTGGATAATCTCTACATCAGGCATTACAGTCTTCAGGTTGTTATATCTTGTTTGGGCTATCTCTTCAATTTCCGCACAACCGAAAAGCGAACTCATGCCATTATTCGTTACAGAGGGTAGTTCAGCAAAAGCCATGTCCTTCTTTCCTTTAACCTTGAGTTTATCTACTATGGATTCTGCTATTTCAAGCCTCAACCCGTCACAAACTATTACCGCCATTCTTCCGTTTCCAGAAAGTTTATCAGCTATAAAGTTTCTTTGAGTTGGTTTATACCCATCAGTAAGTCCAAACCAACGGTCAAGCAATTCTTTATTATATTGTTCGTATCTGTACTGGTAGGGGCGCAATAGTCTTTCTTCCTGAAGCCATGCCACATACAGATGTCTTATGGCTGAATCCAAAGGAGCAAAGTGTGATTGATAATAGTTCGCCAGTTGAGAAACGGTATTGATTTCATAAAGCTTCTCATTCTTGAAGTCAAGCAATACCTTTACGTCCTTCAACCATTCAGCCTTATATGCCTCTGCTTTCTTACTTTTAGTTCGATTGTGGACATATTGCTGGAATCCGATAATATATTCATTGTTTTCCAATGCAGCACTAAGTTGCTTGAAATACAGTCTGTCCAACTCCATAAGACAATGGTCCGGATGGGTATCCAATACAGACACACCTTGAGGCATCTTATATTTCTCAATATAATTCAATAAAGAATCTCTCATTGAATTACTGTCCACACACTTATAATAGATTTTCAGGAGTCTGTCTGACAGGTTATTGCAAACCAATCCGTCAAATATTGTATCAGCAACCAACTGTGCCAATACTTCCACTGGCTGTTTTGTCTGTGGTTTTGAGATAAGGCTATAAACTTCCGATTCAAAAATCCTCCAGACATCTCCATCCATATTCTTTTGAATTTCTTTAGGGTGATGCAGCAAGTCTATTACCAGTCCGTCCGTATCCAGCGGTTTGATTATTCCCTTACTTACCCCATGCCACCAATTCAAGTCCTTTCCCTTGCTCAATTTGGCAGCCATTAGAAGTGCCTGTTTGCCTAATTCTGTATTCTCCTTTATACCTTCAAACAGATGCTTTCTGATATAAGCCTCCATATCATCCAGTACAATACAACCGTAAGTTTCCGCATACTCTAACAGAAAACATAAAGAATCTGGCGTATTCTGCTTATAGAATACCACTTTCTTGCTCATAAAGTCTTTTTCAGCCTTGTATCTTGCCTCTATCTCGTCTATTTCCTCATTGCCGGTATTAATCACTACTACATCCGAAGGCAAATAATCCAACAGGAACCTGCCTTCTCCTAAAGCATCAGTCACCACCACACGGTCATGTACAGCCAATACTTTATTTATATCGTTTTGAAACCATTTATCAATCATGATTTTTTACGTTTAAAGCCTTATCTCTTTCATTTCTCTCTTTCAAAATTGATTTTCTCTCTTTCTCTATTTTCAATTTTGAAAATGATCAATCATTTAATTATCAAAACATTATAATTTATCGTTTCCAATTCTCATTTCCAAATCGATTTTTATCACTTCTTCTATTCCCGATTTTGGAAATGAGAATCATCATTTCTTTAGCTTATATTTTATCCATCTGTTTTTACCTTCCGACTCTATTGTTCCATCAGTAAGCATTGTCTTAATCTGTTCCAGAACTTTCTTATAAGGAATCTCGATTCCGATTCTCTGATGTATATCCCTCACTCCGGAGCATTCATATATCTTCAAATCTTCTATAATCAGTTCACGAAGTCTGTAAGGTTCAATTCTCTTTAGTGAAGTAGTACCCTTATAATCACTCTGTTTTAAAACAGATGCATTCACCCTATATTCTTTTCCTCTATTTCTTCCCGAAGTTTCTACAATACCGTCATTTACCAACTTATCAAGCCAAGGAGAAAGTTCATCACGGTTTTTCAGGTTCAGCAATTTAATCAGATCTGCAGCCGAAAGACTTTCATGCTGTGCTATCAACCCTAAACAGATAATCTGCTTCTGTCGGAGTTCCGTCACCTGCAAAGCATAGCGAACTACTTTGATGGCTTCCTGACTGATGATTCGTCTTCCTACTATAGCCTTCACATAATCATCACCTTCCTCAACTATTGGGATCTGTTTTCCATTGGAAAGAAGTACCTCATACATCTTGTCATATCCGGAACCTTCACGCTCCATCATTTGCAGGGCATAGCACAGATTGGCAAAATGCTCATTTCTTTTCACTGTTTTATGAAGAATATTCTGTGGAGTTACTCCCAATGGCAATGCTCCTGGGTTGACCACTTCAATCCTGTCCGGATGGATATTGATAAAGATATCTCCTCTTACCGTATAAGGGCGATGTACCAATGCATTGCAGGTCAGTTCTCTGACTACCGCTTCATCATACGCAGGAATTTCCTTACGGAACAGTCCATCGCTGATTTCATTGCTTTCCCTCCAAACAGGCACATTGTCCCATATCGCTTCAATGATTTCCTGAGGATTCTTGGTAAAGTCATCAATCAGGTATTTCCAGACCTTGTCCCCATACTGGTCAAACCGGATACACTGCACCACAGGAGCATTCATCAGTCTGCCTCGTTGCGATTGGGTTCCGATAAAAAGCACTCCCAAGTTGGTCATTTTGTCCGACTCTTCCACTGTCAGGAAATAATAATCCAACAGTTCCTTATCCTCTTTCTGTTTTACAAAGTCTGATACACGGTCTGAAGTTCGCAAATGTTGAAGCAATACTTTCAATTTCTCCTTGTCTGCATCTTTCCAGCTCCATTTGCTTTCCTCGTCTTCCCAACGATAATAACCTTTTTCTGCCGAAAGACGGGTTATGTCATCTCCTGTAAGCGGTACACTGTTGTCACTTACACGAGTGAAATATTTTCCGGAGGTAGTAGAAGCAGAAGAAGTACCGCGGGCAATATGCAGACGGATATACTGCCCACCGTTTTCATGCGTCAGGATTTCGGTATGGGCAGATACGTTCAACGTCTTGCCACAAATTTTGTTCTCCAAATTAATGACTATATCTTCTGATACCTTCTGGTCTGCCGGTGGTGCATCCGCATCATCTTCTATACCATAGTCTATCACACCCCCCTGAGCATTACTGAAAGCCACGCAGTCTTTCGCCACTTCGTTCCAGTCTGCACTCTTTCCCGTAATCTCACGAAGAGACTTTTTATCGTATAGTGAATTTTCTTTCATACCTTTTCTTTTTAGCAATCCTAATTACCAGTCAGCATTCAAGTATTTTTTGAGCTGTCCGGCATTCAGCACCTCATAACTCAACAATCCAGCCTTCTGCAAAGGAGCAATATTCTTGCCTACACCATCATCCAATTTCGGATCGTAACCGCTTGCCAACAGTTGATCTATCTTTTCTGCAAACACGTTCAGTTCTTTCAGCTGTTCTTTCAGTTCTGCTGCTTCAAGCTGGCCATTGGCGGTACTGACATCTATACCCGAAAGACGGTCGTTCAAGGCTGTCTCCCTATTGGCTATATAGACACTCTTGATACGGAACACGGTATCACGGCTCCACTTATAGATACTGATATACAGTTCTATGGCATGGTGCGGACCACTTGTCAGATGCCAGATAAACGGAGTCTTTGGCAAATACATAAAGAGATTCAAATGATCGCTCAACTGTTTGAAGAACTTATCCTGCAAGTACTTATCTAATGGAGTTCCAAGCAATTGAATAATCTGTGAAATCTGTGCCGAATTATATCCGCGCTCCACCAATTCCTGCTCTATACGACCAGCCAACTGTTCTTCACCCATACGCTCCGTCAAAGGAATTACCCCATCATCATCTTTCGCCAAGACACTACGGATTACGTCTGTTATCAGTTCAAAAGCCAGTACCTGTGTACGTTGCGGCGGCAATATGCCGGCATTTTTAAACTGATACCATACTTCTATCGGGTTCATCTTATGCTTAATGCAGAATTCTTCCCATCCGTTGTTATTCTGATAGAGTGATTCGAAGTCATCAATATGCGGTTGATCTTCATTTATCTCCAATGAGTCGATATGCTCTAATACTTCTTGAGAAGCAGGGAACTCCGTATTGGCTGACAGCCATTTTTTATAAGCTTCTTTGGCTTGTGAAGAAACACTGTAATCACCAACTGGAAGACCTTCTTTATCAAGAACCATTTGACGGTCATGGGTTGATAGTTCATAAATATCAAATATAGTTTTATTTATAACTGATTCATTTAATAAAACCATCGTCTCTAAAGCATTTTCTTCAATATAGAAAAATAAAATTTCACATGATATCTTATTTCCTATGCCTATAGGAGAATTCACATAATTACGCTCTAAAATTGAATACTTACAACTCCTCCTTCTTATTTGGATATTTTGTTCAGACAAAATTGAAATTATACATTCTTTGTCTTTTTGAGGAAGTTCAAATGGAACCCTTTTTAAATCACCAACTTGAACATTAACTGTTGGATTTAAACAGTTTGCAATATATGAACAAACTTTTGAATTTAGAAAAGCTAATATATAACTATTGTTTTTATAAATGTCAGGGAAGACGCATGAACCGCCAACATCAAAAATAAAGTTCTGAGGAAGATATCGAAATGTTATACCTTTAGATCCAGAGGCTGAATATGTAATTCCTTCTTTAAAGAAAAACTTTTCATTACCCATTCTTGATTTTATTTTTCCCTTATCATCTAAAATATGTTTAATCCCATAACCATTATTTTCCCAATCTACAACTGTCCATAAGTTTCCATACCATTTATTATAAGGACCTCCTTTAGTATATCCAACCCATTTTTTTTCATCTAACTTATAGTCAATAGATATATTTTCTTTTGAAACCTCCCACCAATATCGTACAAAACGTTCATTACTTCCTGTTGTTATACCACATTTAACACCTAACGATTCATCAACAGAATCATTTTTAAACTTCTCTCTAAAATCATCTGAAATCCAATAAATAAAAGGGTAAGACTTTATATCTTTCAGTTTTGATTGAGGTAGTTGATAGACATGTTTATTTTGCGATTTAGTCACAATATCATTTAATGCCTCCAGACAATATTGCTTTTTATATTTTTCTTGAGGTGTCCTTGTGTATTGATCTAGTGAAATAAATAATGAATCATTATTCTTTGTGCCACCATCCTTCTCCAACACATAGAAAGCTGGATCAACCATCACTGTGCCAAACAAATTGCTCAGACCATATTCAACAAATAAATTAATATGGGTTTGAGTGAGTATATATTTACGAACATCTTCAAATGTTTTAATATACATAAAAGTCATAGGGTGAATCATTCCCACTTTACCATCATCACCAGCCAGTTCACAGCATCTTTTGATAAAACAAGCATAAAGATTAGAATTAAACTTCAAGGGTTTGGAATAATTCGCACCCACAAATTCTTTCAATACAGTTCCAAAATCTGCACTATCCGTATAGGGAGGGTTTGCTACAGCCACATCAAACTTCGTGCTTAGAATATCCAAAAACGTAATGGCATCGTTCGCTTTTGCCAATGAATATTCATTGCTGCCTTCACCCGTCCACTGATGTACCTGATTGCGCAAAGTCGTAATCATCTGATGTTTGAAATCAAACATATTCGCTTTCCACTGATTAGCAAACATATCTGTAGAATCTACCGGCAGCAGGGCATCTAACTGCTCTTCCACACGAATCAAAGAGCCGAATTTATAAGCGGCACGCAAATCTTCCCAAATAGAACGGATTGTCTTTTGTTGTGCCTCATTCCAGTCTGATCCCGACATGAAAGCAGCCTCTACTTGATTATATTCCGGAAGTTCAAAATGGGTACTTACCACATGCGTATAAGCAGGCATAGCTCCCCTGCGTCCCTTCAGTTGTATGGCTTTGATAAACAAAGCAATCTGAGTAAGCTGTACGGCACGTTCATCCAAGTCTACACCATACAGGTTATTTTCTACAATCAGCTTCGGTATATCCCTGCGTGAATAACCGGCATCATACTGGTCAATCTGGTTCAGGTACAAATCATAGAACAACGAAAATGCATAAATCAGAAAGTTTCCGCTACCGCAAGCCGGATCTATCAGCTTGATTTCTTCCAGCTTCTTCGGATGACGCATTTGTGAAACGGGCGCATTGGCAATCAGATATTTCACCTTACCGTCTTCATCGTAGATAAAATTACTGTCCGGATACATTTCCAGATACATCTTACCCAATGTATTGTCCACCAGAAATTTCACTACCCACTGAGGAGTATAGACCTGGCTTTGCAAAGACACTTTGTCATATTCTGTTTTTTCACCGGAATCTTTCAATGCAAGTTTCTCTACCGTATTGAAGTTCTCATACATCCAGCCCAATATATCATCGCCTTTCCAAATATCTGCACCGCAATCCGCATCCTGTTCTATCGCATTGAAAGCCGTAATAATCTCAAACAATTCATCGGCTGTAGGCAACATGGCGTATGCATAATCCGGACTATACAAAGGAATCTTATAATTATCGGAAAGCTCCTGAAATTTATCTTCCAAGAAATGTTTCAAACCCATACGTTCCGCATTTCGTTCATCCGCATGTTCTTCCAGCCATTGCTTATGGGCATACGAAAGGTTACCATGCTCCACACGACAACGGATTACTTCAGGAAAAAGTTCCCTGTCTTCCATCACCTTCAGAGCCGCCAAACGATTGAAAAGTGTAAAGGTACATTCATTGATTGTTTCCTTTCTCGCTTCCGCATAGTCATCACCTAATGCCTGTTTATGCGTTTCTATAATGGATTCCAGCCTGCTTCTTTTCTCTTTATTACTGGAAAGAGCATTTTCCGGCAGTTCTTTCACCCCTGATGATTCCAGTCCCAAACGGGAAAAACGGTTGTCAATGGCTTGCTGTATCAAGCTACGTATATGGAGTACATGCTCTATCAGTTTCATATCTTCAATCTATTTCTGTCATGTTTAATTATCAAAATTCAAAATATCATTCTCACCAAACTTGTTCAACATAACCAACTGCTGTTTCAGCCAAGACCTATATTCAGCAACTGAAGCTGTACCTTTCGGCAACTTCGCCTTCATATTACGTTGTATAGGTTTAGGTTGTGATACAGGCTTATCTTCTGGAGTCGGAGTATTAGGTAACTTAGGAATATCTGGTTTCCTAGGTGAAGGATCTTGGGTTATAATCTCCGTATCCCACAAACTAACTTCCTGCTTATCTATACCCAAATTCGTAATCTTGTATTCAATGTCGCGCAGCAACATGCCTGTATTGCTACACTTCACACTCCATTTATCCAAGTTTACTTTGACAGTTGCATAGCGTTTCCAAGATTTTTCCAAGTCTTCTATTTTGCGATAGAGTCTAATATTCCAATCTTTAGGATATTGGTCTATTTGCTGCTTCAGTTCATCTGTTTTTGTAAATAAGGCTATAACTTCTTCACTCAATAATTCAGCTTTATGCTTCATTACCTCGTAATAAATATCCTTGATGTCCTGAGTCAGTTTTTTCATTAATGGAGCATTAGCCACCAAATCCTTTTCACGTGCTTCTTCAAACTGTTCTTTTTTACCACGAATCAGGTTCATGTCATTTCCTGTCTTGTCGAATTCCTCCGTCACATTTTGAATAAAAACGCGTTCCTCTTCAATAGCCTTAAACTCAGAGTCTATGAACTTCAAATCTTTCTGTACCTGTTCTACCGCCTTGATATAATCATCCGCTTCCTGAAGAAATGTACGTGCCGTAGCTATATAATTGGCGTCCGTTACAGCTGCTGTATATTGACTGAATACATTACGTGCCTGAACAGAACGTTTGAACAAAAGTTCCATTTCATCATCGCCCATGATTCTGTCCTTTACCTTATCCATCATACGTTTGGAAAGTGTACGGATGCAATCGACCAGCTCAAAATCATTCAAGTTGTAAGAAGGAGCATTTTCTCCGGTAATCTTCTTGTACTGGCAATCTTCTTTCAGAATATCTACAATCTCCTGCCTGTCATTATAAGACAAAGATTTCATAACAGCCTTGAACGATGCTTTAGCAAAGTTGCGGGTATTGTCGAAGATCTTAGCATCAAGCGCGTCCGATACAGAATGGAAGTCTTCGCCATTGAACTTGGCTATCAACTTATTGCCACGGAATAAGGCTGCTACAGAAGTTATGATAGTTCCGAACTTATAACCGGTAGGAGGTGCAGAAAGTTCCTCTTCCAGTTTATCCCCTGTACAATACGACTTGCATTTTTCTAAAATCTCTGTAGATACACTTAAATTCTCACCGATAAACTTTCCGGCAGAATCGAAGAAACGGAATTCCTCCGAACCGCCAAACATAGTAGTCAGTTGCGTAGTGTTTGCCGTAAGTACTTTCACCGCCAATGAATCGGATAAAGACGCTCCCAGTCTCTTATAGAAAATATTTCCGAACATCTTGCGCTGGAGAGATTCTATCTCTTTCTGGTAATTGGCGTCAGTCAACTGATAGGTGTTAAACAGATAGACTGCTGTTCCTTCCGTGTACGATTTGTTAATCAATTCAGTAAGGAATTTCATCTTTTCTTCCTTAGTAGAAACGATATTGTTTACCACCCTCTTCTCGTCGGCTGTATGATAGGTCTTGGTCTCGATATAATCTATCTTCAAAAGTTCCTGTGCACGATTAAAGATTTCTGTTCCGTGAACAGATGAAGGAATGATACTGATTATTCCTTTCTGGCTCTGTGTATCCTGTTTAACTGAAGCCACAAGCTGTGCATGGTCTTCATGAAAGACGTCATAGAAGCTGACTTTCATATACTTTTCTCCTGCATTAGCAAAGTTCTCTCCAAGAGAGTTTTCCACACAGAAAGGAATAGCCTGTCCATCCGATACAAGTGTCTGAGATACCTTGATAATCTTCTGTTGTTTCAATATCTTAGTCACCTCAGCACGCACACGATAAACTTCAGCAGAGTACGAATTCATATCATCGATAATCTGCTGTTCTATCTGGCTGGTAATACGATACTGATTACCGGATGTAATCAACACATTGCGCTCTACCAATATTTCCAGTGCCTTCTTTACTTCAGCAAGCACACTGTAATAGTCTTCTGGTCTGCGAACATACGACTTGGTGATATTTTCTATCGTGGTGTAAGCATTGGCTTTTTCCAAGAAATGAATGGTTTGCAGCAAGGCTCTTCCTTCTACATACTTCATACCTTCTTTACCGATATGGTTATCTGCCTGTTCATAGCGCATACGCAATGCTTCCGGAACATTTTCCTCTGCCTGACGGCATAGTTGCGTAGCATTGACATGCGTAAACACGTCCGCTTCCGTCATGGCTTCTTTTTTCAATACATCGAACACAGAAACCAACATACCACGGGTACCGATTTGAGAAGTTACCGTATCTCTTGAGCCGAATAGGAAATACTGTAACAGTTTGAACTGATGTTCATAAAAAGGATAGTAATCTGCGTATGTATGCTCATCCTTCGTAGCATTCAGGGAAACACCGGCAATATGGGTTATATCCTGAATCATACCATTGTTTTTATCATAATAGGCTTCCAACTGTTCTTTTCCTGAATCGGTCTTAGCCAAAAGCCGCTTACGGATGATTGTATCAATTTCCTCAGCAGCTATAGGAATACGGGTTTTGAATCTGGCTTCCACCTTATTGAGCTGATGAATATTCAATCCGGATGCATTCAATACATCATTAAAGGCTTGTTGTGCGATACCTACCGTCCATACTTTGTTTCCAAGAGAAGACAAGGCTTCCGAAAGGCCTTCCAAATCCAGTAGGTTTATCTTCTTTTGACTTAAAGCTTCACTTACCTCATCAATGAAGAACACGATTTTCTTTTCCGGATAATGTTCCAGATAAAGACTCAAATCCTCCTTCAGTTTTGTAGCATCGTATGTTTTTATTCTTTCGTCTATCAGTTTACGAGTTTCTTCATATTCATCTTCTGCCATGAAAGTAAGAATAGCTTTCTTCAGAGCCGGAACTGCTGACATCTTTTTTCTTATATCATACCAGTCTTTTCCTGCATTCTGCTCCTTTACTGTAGCCAAGAATTTATCATATCTGTTTTCAAGCATCAGATTGAATTCCATCATCCCTATCCAGTTACTCAGAAAACCTAAAGACAACAGGAAATGACTCATCGCCATATAAGATATGCCATGACTGGAATCAACTTTAGCACAGTCGAACAAAGTTACCTGATAATCCGTCTTTCCCAATGAACGTATTTGGTTTTCTATGATTTCCTTATTCTTAAGACCTATCAATTTAGGCATAAACCTGTCACGCATAGGAGTTCCTTTAATAACCGGATTGGCTATCAGGAAACCTATCATCTTTGCAAAATAGGATTTACCGGAACCATAAAAGCCACTAAGCCACACACCGGATTCCTTCATATCCGAACAGAATACATCCAGAAAATCAGACAAATGTTTGGCAAGACTTTCCGTAAGGATAAACCCATCCAGTTCATCTTTTATATCTTCCTCGTTTTGCGAATTCAAGTCGATGACATTCTTTATGTCGTTCTCCAATTCAATGGAGAGTATATCTTTTATCTTACTCATAAGACATTTTAATCAATAGATTTCTGATTTATTTTATTACGATACAACGGTATTTGGACGCAATCTGCTTACCCAAAAAGTTAATGTTATCTTTATCCACAGTAGCAGGATAAAAAACGATTAATGGAAGTTGAGCCGACATCACAATACGATGTTCCATGATATTGATATTGGAAAAGCCCATACCATAAATAGCGCCTGTATGAACAAGGACAGGAATCTTATTCATTTGATAGGAGTTTTCTATAGCTTTAATTATATAATAAAAGAAAGTCTCCTCATAGAAATTATCGCTAAAGAAAACTTCATTCCCAAACTCTTTATAGTTTTCCTGAAACTGCTCTATCCCTTGTTCAGAAACAAATTCAGTAAAAAGAGTTCTTAAATCTATAAAGGAATATTCATTAGAATTAAAATTCTTTCTTGCATACGCTATATAGGCATCATCGTCTTCTGGAGGATAAACAAAAAGGATACTTCTTCCGCCATTTGCCTTACCAGTGATACGCGCTATATCAGTTTTAAGCACTTCTCTCAGTTCTCCAAACAAACGATTATGTTCTATCTGAAATGTACTACTCATGGTTTATCAAATCTATGGTTACATCTTCACCCACCTGACTGACCTGCCACAGAGGAAGATATTCTACTTTTTTCAATTTTTCGATAATGTTTCTCTTATCCATAAACCCAAATATGACCAATGGATTTTCCAAAGTCCTGTTCTCAGGACATGTAACTATCATCCAACGGATAAAATAAACAAATAACCGTCCTGTAATAATAGGGTGACATATCTCTTTTGCTGTTTTACCATCAGCCAAGTTCATTTTCTTGAGCATTGTCAGATACTTGGATGCTGTTATCTTCAAAGTTTCTTCCGACCAGTTCAATTCATCCTCTTCCGTTTCCTTGATATGGTGCAACAGGCTCAATACATCTATAACAGAAAGTGATGTTCTTCCTTGATAAACAGCCTTCATAAAAACTTCTTTCGTTACTTTTGCAAAAAGAGTATTACCATACACTAATTGCCAAAATAATACAAGCAATTTTTCTCTTACAGAAAAATCATCTGAACTGATAGCGGTAAGAAACATATTTTTCTGATGATCATTGGCAAACTGAAGAATGGAAGCTTTTATAGCAGCCAGGAATCTACTGAAGGTTTTATGAGTTCTGAAAGAAAACGCTTGTTCTGATTCCGATTTCTTACCTGTGTATTCACAAATGAATTCAAGCATTGCTCCATAATCAGGAATACTGCCAAGAACATTTATCCCAGAATCATACTTTCCTTTTTTATCATTACCAGTCATACTTTCATATCTTTAGTTATTCAATAAATCCTATACACATTCACTTCAAGCAGTGATGCTATTTTTTATTGGTACGTTTCTTCTCAACAAGAACTATTTCTGTCCATAAAGTCACTGTTGTTATTATGGGCGCAATTTAGTGAAAAATTTTCATCGCTACTAATGATTTCTCTTTTAAATGAAATTGATAAGATTGATTTCATTGAAAATGGAATCAAATTTTAAATTGGTCATTCTCTTACAATGTTTCATTATCTGACTCAAAATATACCGTTCCAAAATGAATAGAGTTTATATCGAATAATTGATTATATGAATTCCGCAATTAGCCAATGTTTGTAAAGGCGTATTGCCGCCCATCCGATAAAAGCTTGCTACATAAAAGGAATTTGATTACTTTTGTAGAGTGA
>ERZ779874.1945-NODE-1945-length-18465-cov-6.573275_pt1 | contig 18465 bp, 20 predicted proteins | sample MGYA00511031_ERZ779874 | MGnify/ENA primary metagenome ERZ779874 (study PRJEB29588, sample SAMEA2156850) | human gut metagenome | biome: human gut; feature: human-associated habitat; material: faeces | place: Denmark | collected 2008/2010 ...
TAAATATTAAATTTAAAGGTTAGAAAAAGTTAAAATTTAGTAAATTTTATTTAAATATTCTCTAATTGGCAAAACAGACCTCATTACGAGATCTGTTTTTTCTATGCCCATGGATTTGTAGATTCTGGATCTTTTATACCTGCCATTAATCCTACAATTGTATCACTCCATATTATTTAATTTCTGTAGACCATAGTCCATGTTTGTTGCAATAAGCATATATTTTTGAACCTGGTATATATTTAAATCTACATTCTGCATTTTGTTCTGGATATAGTTTGATTTTGCATATTTTTTCACCGGCAATCATTGCCAACCACTCTATATAATGCTCTTTATCCATTACATGATTTACTTTTACAAATATTTCATCTTCGACTTTTTCATACGTTGGTATATGTTTTTCGGCTACAGCATCCATGCTATTTGGAATGATTTCTTCCATTTTTTCTCCACAGCAAACTATACCACAATTATCGCAACTACAGTCCTTTAAAACTTCGACCATCGCTCCACATTTAGAACATTTTTTTATAATTAATTTTTCCATAATATCTTTCCTCCTACTTTTTTAAGTTATTACAATAATATCATAATCACTATAAAAAATCTAGATATATTATATTATTTATCTTTTATTAATTTGTTAATATCTTTAAGTTGCAAGTGCTAGTTAATTTCTTTTAATTTAGCCGTCATGTCAAAATTATAAATATACTTACCATCAATTTTTTCATAAACTTCTCCAACTTTTGCATTTTTAGGTAAATCTATCTCAAATATAGAACACGGTCCACCATCACCATTTTCTGATATACAAACCGAATTCTCATCCATTACCCAAGCATAGCCATTTCCTTTCCAGCTTTTGTTATCTAAAAAAATCTTTCTTCTCTCATATAAGTTATATTCTTCTAATACTTTGTCATTTTCATTCATACCTTTACCTTCATCCATCATATTTTTTAATGCATTTTTTAAATCTCTAATAAATTCCTTTATGAAACCATTACTATTATTATTGTTTCTTTCAAATATATTTAAGTCCAATATTTCACCTCCTATTTTTCTAATTTACTTTCTCCTGTTGCATAATTAATAATAATTCCATTTTGCACATTATATACATATACATTAAATTGTAATTTTCCATTGTCTTCAATAGAATATGCTTCAATATTTACACCATTTGCTAATTTATTTTCGCCCTCAAAATATGGGGTAACTCTATATAGGACATGGTTAGTTTGATTTTCCTTCAAATAATTATAAACCTGATCTTCAAATTGTTTCATTCCATTTATATTAAAGCTTTGTGTCCCTGTCATTATGTTTCTTTTATCCACATCTATTCCACCTAATTTCCACGCAATTATATGACATCTATGATATAGATATCCTCCTGGAATAGTGTTTGTGTTATATTTTTTTTGTTTAAATCCTGTTGGTGTAATTGAAGAATAATCATCTTTTTCGTCATCTTCATTAGCCTTTTTCCAACTAGTTTTTATCATTGCCCTTCCGCACTCTGCCATTTTCTAAATCAGAATAATAATCTTTCTGTATACTTATGTCTTGCGCAGTAAATTGAGGCACATTGTTGTTTATTTCAATAAATATTTCTCCACTGTATTTTGGAATATTTGATATAGCGTAAGAAATTTTGTCGTTTTCTATAATATTGCTTGTTTGGTTTCCCTTTCCAATGTTAAAATTTACGCTTACAGCAGTTATTATAATATATAACAATATTATTGCAATACGCTTTAATTTTTTTGTATTTTTATTCATACATTTCACCCATATATTTAATATCATAATATATGATTTTTTTCAATATTTGTATAGCTTGATTTTATTATATTTCGCTCAGCATACCTCACTCCCACATATCCCCTATACACTGCCAAATCAGTTCATTCTGATAAGTTTCTTTTATATTAGTTTTGTAAAATCTAGAAGTACTATTTTTATCTGCTCCATTATTTATTAATAATTTCAAAATCTTCCTATATTGCTCTATGCCAACCTGTACACAGTGATACTTGGAATGGAGACATTCCTCAACCTTTCTCCATCCTCTTTTATTTTTTCTATAAAAATATTCTATCAAATCGGTATCTTTTATTCATTTTTTTAATTACCCTACTAAAAGTTTATACAAATTTATATCAATTTTAAATATTTTTCAATATTTTGAACATATTTTTTTAGAAAACCTTTTTTATATTTGGTAGTATATGCAAAAAAAACACTTTTCTATGAAACCTTTATTGTACCCAATTGTAAAAAAGAGACTCAAACTTACGACCTTCGGGTTATGAGAATGGGTTGACCGTTTTCTGTACTTTAGTGAAACCAAGGGTTTTAGCTGGTATTTTAACACCTTCGGGGGTTTTTGGCATAGCAAACATTTTTGTACTTTTTTGAAAAATTTTTCCCCATTATTTCCCCAAGAACTTTACACATATGTTCGCAATAAAAAATTAATATATGGGAAATCTAAAAATTTATTTTGGAGGTTTTGATTATGAAAGAAATAACATATCGTAAAGAAGGAGATTATTTAATTCCTAATTTAATAGTAAAAAATCAAGAAAAGGTTGTTTTAGGCAAATATGGTAGAGCTAGATTAAATTATATTAAAGAAAATAAACGTGGCTTATATACTGAATTGATGATGAATGGAGCTTTATCTAGTTACCTAAGAGGTATTGATGAAAGATGTAATCACATAGTAAATATAACAGTCAGAGAAATGGCTAAGGAAAACAATGTTGATGAAGAGCTAAAAAGAACAGATCAACTAAAATGGGTTGGATTAATGAATAACTTTAAAAATACTGCTGAAGAAATTGTTTTTAATGAAATAATATATGTGTAGGAGGAATTGAATATGATAAATTTTAGAGAAGTAAATGAAGATGATATATTAAAAGAATGGTTAGAATTTAGAGAGGAAACTGCTTTTTGTGAAATGTCTCCTCAAGATAAAAAATATTGCATCTGTTTTGAAGAAATAGCGGAGAAAATTCTAAAAAATGTGCCTAATAACAATAAGAAATATGTTCAAAATCAACTAGATCAGCTTGATAAAAACTTTATGGATTACTTATACTACTGGAATGAAAAATATTACAGAAATGGATTTGTAGATGGCTCTCAGCTAGTTATGGGATGCTTTGAAGAATAATAATAGAAAACCGACTTAATAAAGTCGGTTTTCTATATTTTACAATATTTCATTAATATCATTTATAAGATCTTTTATTTCTTCACTATTAAATAATTCAACAAAATGTAATTCCTCATTTTTTATCAAATCATCAACTTTGAAAGTTCCATTTTGATTAATAAAAGTTAATAATTCTTTTATATATTTTACTTGCTCTTGATTTCTTTTTTCTAGTTGTTTCTCTAAGAATGATTTAACTGCTTGCTCATCAAAGTTAATATGCTTTCTAATAAATATTGTTAATTCAATATCATTACTGAATAGATTATTATAATCTTCTTGAGATTTAGCTAGTTTTAATAGTTCATCCTTAAGAACTTGAACATCGCTTTCTTCATATGGTTGCAATTTTTTTATTTTAGAAATTATAGGAAGTTCAGGATTTTCTTCAATAAATGATATCGTTTTATCTTCTAATGTTTTAAAATCTTCCACTTTAGCTTCAGAGTTCGTGCTAAAATCAACAATACTATTATCTTCTGCATCATCAGTTGAAGAAATATTATCTGTAAAATCCGTGATAATTGGATCTATTACATCTTTTTCTACAAATCTTATCAAGTCTCTTAATTCTCTTCTTATATCTTCCATTTTTGAAGTATTAGTCTGGTTCAAAAATTCATCAGTTTGTATGTATTTTATCAATTCGATGTGTCTAGCAACCTCTGATATTTGAGATTTATATCTATCTAAATATGTAACAAGTTTAAATATTGCACTATACGTTGTTGCAAAATCTTTACTTCCTAATAATTTAGAGGATGAAAATCTATAACAAAGCAAATCAAATTTTCTTGCACTTTCGAAATCTATTATTCCTATAACATTTGGTGCAATATGATTTTTTATTTCAACAAATTTTGCCTGTTTAAAATCTTCCCATGCACTTAATTCAGAATATCTTTCAACATATTGCAAGTTATTTTGAACACCTATGTAATTTTTATTAAGAGATTTAACTATTTCACAAAGCTCAATTTTAAGATTTTCATATAATGTTTTATCATCATCGTCTAAATCAAAATATTTAAATTGTAATGCTTTATATAATGCAACTCTTTCCATAAAAATTTGCTGATTCAATGATAAAGTTTGTGAACTACTATCTTTTTGTCCATCAGGATTTAAATTAAAGAATTTAAATACATTACAAACATCAAAAATTAAAAATCCTTGTTTATCCTTGTAGTATTCTCTTGCATTATCATTTATTTGTCTTTCAAAATAAGCTTTTTTAGGCGATATAACATTCAAATCTTCACAAAGTCTCGTACCTCTTCCTATCATTTGCCAAAACTTAATTTTTGACATTAACTTTTTAAAGAATACCAAATTAACTACTTCAGGAATATCAACACCAGTATCCATCATATCTACAGAAATAACTATTCTTATACTTTGCTTATCTTTAAAAATCCTCTGTAATTTATCATTGTGTTTAATTTTATTATCTATAATAACACAATAGTCTTCCCCTTCATGTGCTTCAACATTACATAATTCAGGATACATTTGTCTAAATATTTCTTGAATTTTAATAGCATGATTATGATCTCTTGCAAATATTATTGTTTTTCCAAGCGTATCTCCATTATCAACTCTTAATCCTTCTTCCATTAAATCTTTTAACACTTTTCTTATTGTATCCTCATTTGTAATGGCGGAATAAAATTTTTCTCCTTCAATTTTTTCTGGTAATGTTCCATCATCTTCCGTAAAATTTTCTTCATATTGCTCTTTTTCGTCATCATTTAAATCATTATAAGTTAGACCGTTCCTTAAAATATCAGGAGTTCTATCTAACGCTCTAAAATAAACTAAATATCCATCTTTAACTGCTTTAACAACATCGTATTCATAGTTAGGAGTGTCATTATCTATATTAAATACTTTATAAGTAGATTTATTTATGTCATTTCGAGGAGTTGCTGTTAGTCCAATCATAAGTGCATCAAAGTAGCTAAATATTTCCGCATATTTATTGAACAAGCTTCTATGAGCTTCATCAGTAATAATTAAATCGAAATGTCCAATTCCAAATTTTGCATTTGATGTATCTTGTATTATCGATAGCATTGACTGATACGTAGAAAATACAATTCTTGCATCTTCAGCTCCTTCACTTTTTCTTTCAATTATTGTAGCCATAGGAACATCACTTAAGAACTTATCATATGTTTCTTCTTTAGCTTGAGTTACTAAGTTCTTTCTATCTGCTAAAAATAGTATTCTTTTTGCAAAGTTATTTCTAATAAGTATTTCCGACAATCCACAAGACAATCTGGTTTTTCCAGTTCCAGTAGCCAAAACGACCAATGAACGAGCTTTTTTATTTTTAATATTGTTTATTATTTCAGCTATTGCATCTTTTTGATAATATCTTCCACAAATATCATTTCTAACTTCAATGTTTTCTAATTTACAATTTCTTTTTTGTAACATATACTCTAGTTCTTCTTTACGATGAAATCCAAATACTTCTCTAGCAGGAAACATTCCATCAAGTATTTTTATTGAATATCCATTAGTATAATAAATAATAGGTCTAGTTCCATATTTTCTTTCCAAACAGTCAGCGTAAAGGCACGCCTGAACTCTTCCTTGTTCTTCATTAATAATTGATTTTTTAGCTTCTATAAGAGCTAATGGTTTTCCATCATCCCCGAAAAGTACATAATCAACATATCCGTTTCCATTTGGATTTATACTCGATATGGGCATATCATTTACAGGTGTTTCTATGCAAGCTTTATTCTTTTCGATTATGTATTTTTCGTTTGATATATCCCAATTAGCTAGTCTAAGTTTTGGATCAATTAGTTCTTCTCTTGTTTCTTGTTCACTTCTATTCATTTACAACACCCCCGAAATACTCTTGCGTTTTGCATTTTTTTAGTTCATTTAATTTATCTATTATTTCTATACATGTTTTTTTCTGTTCATTAATTTGCTTTACAAATTCAGCAAACTTATTTTGTAGCTCCATTGAAGCATTTGGTATTTTTAAATCTGAAATATTTTTTAAACTTAAATTATCCCTCGCTCCTCCTTTTTTCATATCATTATACATCTTAATAGCTTGTTCACTATTCAAATAATGCAATAAGAATACATTGTTGATATTTTTCGTTCTAACTAATGCCACAGCTTGATTTATATTTGCTAAGTAATCATAGTCATATTTTCCTGCTCTACCAATAGATGCGCCAACGATGTTAACCAATATATCATCTTTTTTTAATATAGATCTAGGTAATATCTTATTTATTTTATTATCTAAATATTTAGATTTGCTCAAGTCAATATATCCTTCTTTAACATTTTCACTTGTAACAAATAATGTTCCCTCACTTTTATAATCTAAACCTTGCCATCTTGGTGAAGCCCCTTTAGTAATTAATGTTGAAAATTGCTCTAATCTTTTATATTCCTTAATATTTCCAAAAAATTTTTCAAACTGAGACTTAACTAAATTATCTATTGCATCTATTTGATTTGTTTTAATCCTTATTATATCTTCTAATAAAGATAAAGTTTTTACAATTTTTATTTGTTCTTCTTTTTCAGGTAAAACTATTTCTATATTTTTTATATCTTCTATTCTTATGCTTGGATATGAATCGTTTTTTATTAATTTACTTGGTTTATTATATTTAAAATAATACTCTATATATTTGCTATATACCATTTCTTTGCATATTATTCCAACTAAATGTCCTACTATTATTGAATCTTTTTTAGTAGTATATATTCTATTTTTCATAGAACTCATACCACTTTTTGCAAAAATAACTGTTTCTTTAGGTATCTTTTTAAATTTAGTAGCATCTAAATACTCTGTAATTTCATCTTTACCAGCACATAATTTTTCTAACATTCCTGCTCTTATAAAAGGTATTGCATTTTTTTCATTTTTATTAATAAATGATTTAGGAGCTGATATTCCAGATACTATATCTGCGATTTCACATAATCTTTCTTTCTTCACTATAAAATATCCTCCAATTCTTTTAACTTTTGTTGAATTTCATCCTCCATTTTAATTATTTTTTTAAAAATAACCTTAGGATTTTCATATTTTTTTTCGTCAATAACAATTTCTCTATATTTGTTAATTCCTAAATAATAGTTATTTTCAATTATTTCTTTAACAGGAACCATAAAAGATTTTTCTTTTCGACTTCTATGAACTTCATCCCTTAAATTATCAAATCTATTTATAATATCTGGAATGTCCGATTTTTCTGTAGGATCTCTTTTAGCGTCAAGAGTAAATCCATCATTCTCCATTTTATAAAACCATACATTATCAGTGCCACCTTTGTTTGTTTTTTCAAAAATCAAGAAACATGTGTGTACTCCAGCACCTTTTGATGCAGAACCTTTTTTTGAAGAAGCCATGAATATTCCGCTCGGCATATCTATAACACCTATTAGTTTTTGATTTTCAACAAGTTCTTTTCTAAGTTGGATATATGCAGAATCATTTTCATTTTCTAAAACTCCACTGGGTACAATTGACATTCCTCTTCCCCCAACTTTCATAAGTTCTATCATTAGTGAAACAAATAACAATTCCGTTTTTTTGGTATTCGTAAGTGTTAATAACTTGCTGTTAATTGAGTTTTTATCAATACTTCCAGCAAAAGGTGGATTTTGAAGAACTAAATCAAACTTCCCTAAATAATTCTTCGCATTTTCATCTTCCAATAAAGATTCCATTGTAATAGTTGGATTTTTTATACTATGAAGAATACAGTTCATATAGCCGATTCTAGCCATATTATCATCATTATCACATCCATAAAACATTTCATTATTAAAACTTTTTTTGTTTTCAATATTATATAATTCATCTTTATTGTTTTCTTGAATATATTTTGCACTTTCAATTAAGAAACCAGCTGTACCCATTGCAGGATCAATTATCTTTTCTTTTATTTGTGGTTTCATCATTTCAACAGCCATATCTATAATATGTCTTGGCGTTCTATATTGTCCTGAAACTCCTGAAGCACACATATATTCATATACATCTCCCATTAAATCTGTATTATTAAAATTCATTTCTGAATCTGATAATTTATCTACAACAGCCGTCAATAGGCTTTCTTTCCCATCAAAAGCATATACATACTTTTGAGCATACTTTGAAAATTCTCCTATTGCATCATTTGATGGGTCTTTAACAAATGGAATAACATATGTTTTTATTCTATGAGATAAATCCATTGGATTTAAGTTTTTAAAGTTTTTCCATCTTAATTCTTCATAAGGTATTTTAAAATTAACTTCTTTTTTTCCATTTCTTTCAATGTAATTTATATATTCTCCTTCTTTAAAAGTAACATCCTGTGGTATTACCCCAATTATTCTTGCTTGTGCTTCAATTTCGTTTTGTTTATCATCAAGCATCTTTATAAACATTAACATAGTTAATTGATTGACTATATCTGAAGTTTGAGCCATATTTGCATTATAAAAATCCTGCCAAATTGCATTTATTTTTTGTTTTAGTGTTCCTGTTATCATTTATTTTCCCCCTAAATATATATCTAATTTTCTAATATTTTCTTTTCTAATCTATCTTCTAATTGGTATAGTGTGTAATTGTTATTTCCATCTCCGCCTAAATCTATTAATGCTTGGCGTATTATTTGTTTCTTAGATGGTTTACTATTATTGGGCACTTCTATATTTGTATCCTTTTCAAATACACTTAGCGTTCCTTTATCATTGGTTCTGGTATAATAAATTTTATTTGTTAAGCTAGAATAGAATTCTATATCTCTTAAATGATGTCTATTAAGTGCCAATTCTTTAATTTCATTAGCAATCTTCTCATCATCTTCCTGTTCTTTAGTTGGAACAACCAAATGTAAATTATCTTTAAGATTGTTTATCGTAGCAATTGTTTCTAAAATTGAGTAAGCTTCTTCAGCACTCATTGCATAGAATTCTCTTTTTCTAGTTTTACCATCGAATTCCTCAATTGATCTTAAATTTGGATTTAGCTTATCTATCATCTCATGTATTTTCAGATCTGAAAGTCTTGCTGAAACTTCATAATATGCATAAAGCCTAAATGCAAAAGGAATGCATTCACTCCTATTAAGTTCCTTTAATCTTCTATCAACATCATCTGCATATCCAATCTTTACATAGTCTGGGAAAGATGGATTTGTTAATATATAAATAACACCTGTTTTATTTTCCATTTCACTACTCCTTTAATTTTTTTCTAATTTCATTCCAATTATTTGATTCTTTTATTTCATTATAGATATCACTTGGTATATCATTTTTTTCTTTTGCAATCAGGTCATAAAATTTCCCTTTTTGTGTTTCATTAAAATTTAGAGTCTCAACAATTTTATTTTGTATTTCTCTACTAGGTGGTCTTTTTTCTCCCTTTATTAATTGCCCTAAATAATATGATGATACACCTATCTCTTTAGCAAATTTATTTTGACTATACTTATTTCTTGTCATTTCAGTTTTTAAAAAATTACTAAATGTGTCCAACTTTCATTTCCTTTCTCTATAAACTATAAGCTTACATATTATATATCACAGATCATTATTTATTGCAATATTTTCACAAAAAATCACATAAAAAAATAGAAGTATTTCTACTTCCATTTTACATTTATTGCTTTCATTTTTTCATTTTTCCCTTTAATCCTCTGAAACGAAACCTGTTTATTCTTTATTGGATTATCAAATATACAATCTGATATATGAAAAAAAATCTTTTTACCAGAATACTTTATAAATCCAAATCCTTTGTTTTTATCATATTCATATATAGTACCCGTATAGATCTTTTTATCATTATTAAGATATAGTTTTTTCAACATATTCCTATCTTCATTATAATTCTCAGGAATTTTTTTCATTATCTCCTCTTTTAGCAATATAGCCTCGTCATATTCTGAATGATAATTTTTAATTTTTAATTGTATAGCATTATCCAACTCTTTTACTGCTGAATCAAATAAATTATATTTATAATATACTTTTGCTAATACGTAATGATTTTTATGATTTCTGTAATTAGCTTTTATTGCTATATTTGCATAATCAAAAGCACTTTCATTATCTTCTTTTAATAAATAAATTTCCGCAAGAAAAGCATATAAATAGTCTTTTTTTCTTCTTTTTAATAGTTCATCTATAATATCAATTGCAATATCATAATTTCCTAATTTAGCTTCTATATAAGCATTTAATTCTACCACATAATAACTATAATTATTAGGAATCCACTTTTTTGCTTCTTCATGTTTCCCCATTAAGTAAAATGTTTTTGATAAGTTATATCTACATATCTCATCATCTTTTATCTTTAGTGCATTTTCAAAATATAAAATTGATTCTTCTCTATGATTAGGTAAATCCATTAACATCTTTCCATGCAAAAAATTTATATCAAAATAAGTATGCTTTTCCTTATTTTTTGTTTTTTCATCAAAACTCTCCCACAATTCATGGCATTCTTTTATGTGTCCTAATGCTTTCCAAAATTCTGGTTTAGTTAATTTTTTATATGTACCAGCTAATTGAAGATATGCATACGATATTCGATATTTAACAACTAAATAGTTTGGTTTTATTTTTAATGTCTCTTCAAAATATTTTACTGCCTCATTCCAATCTTTTTTAGAGTAATACTGATATCCTATCATATATTTCCATTTAGCCATTTTAGGTTCTTTTTCTCCCAATTGTATAAAGTACCTTATAGCTTCATCATATTTTCCAGCTCTGGATAAACACCAACCTAATTTTTCTATATTTTGAACAGAATTATCTTCCTTTACTATTTCATTATATAAGGTTATAGCTTCTTCCCAATTACTATTAGCCTCATACAATTCTGCCTTTTTAATTTTTTCTTGTAAAATCACTAGATTGCTCTTCCCTCTTTTATACACTGTTTTTGATTTTTAGTTAATATCGAGTTTTCAATTAATTCATAGTTATTTTTTAATACTTGGGAAGAAATTTTCCTTATATTCTCGCTACAATAAACATTTTTAGCTGTAAATAATTTTATTTTTCCATTTTGATATTCGCATGAAATAAATCTATTTTTATTATTTCCTGTTGTTAATAATTGATCAATAATAATTACAATTTTATTTTTCTCTATACTTAATTTTTTTTCAATTTCTTCTATATAATCTAATATACTTTCATATGTTAATGATATTATAAAATATGCATATTTATCTTCATTTATCTTTTCTAAAATATATTTTTTCATAATATCACCTCCAAAATATCATATTTCATTTATCATTGATATAACTTCCTGAATTATTTCATCTGCTTCTTTTTTAGTTTCTAATGTTCTTGTATTTACTGCTAATCCAATCATATCTCCTATATGAAATAATGTGTGTCTGTTTATTGCATAATAATTATACATTTTTTCAATATATTGTTTTGTCTGTGTAGAAATTTTCTGTTTTGATGTTAAGAAATATCTATTATTAGTTTTGTCTAAATCAAATACATCAAAAGTTCTTGTGACTATAATACCATTTTTATTGCATATATATTTAATATGTCCTTCAAGAGCTCTTAATGCAGGAAATACATATTGAGAATATTCAACAGCTTCAACATAATAACTCAAATTGATTATAGATTGCTGAATCAAAGCCTTACAACTATCAGGATAGTCTGATGGCAAAGATGGACATATCTTTTTATAATCATCAATTATTTTACTATTATCAATTTTCTTCTTATAAACTTTATCGATAACTGTTTTTATCTTATTTATTCCCAATAATTCATTAATATATGTCAAAAACATTTGAAATAGTGTATTCATGTTTCCTTGAATCATTAAAGTCTTATTTCCAGTTTTGTATAAAGTAATAGTTATTTCATCATCTTCTAATCTTAGTTTAGTTACATATCTTGCATTATCATCACATACAATACTTACATTTAATTCACTCATATCGTCTTTCATTAAATCAATGATTGCTTCCAATTCTTCTTTTTTAAATGCTGGTATTGTAAACCAATTTCCACCAGTGTTTATAAACTTAACTCTATCTTTTAAAGCCATTTTTGCTAATTGGTCAGCTTTTTCATTATATTTATTATTACTATGTCCTTTTACTTTCATAAATTCTATTTTAATTAAATCTTTGTAATTGTTTTCTAGCATATAAACATACATTTTTGCTGTTTCAGATCTTGCATTCCATTCTTTAGTTGCCCATTTTTCTAATCCTTCATAATCATAAAATAATTTAATTTTATCATACCCATTAGTTATAGCCCAATCAAGTGCGTTAAAAACACCTAATATCTCTCCTATAATATTTCTTGTGTCTATATACTTAGGATTATTTCCAAAATTATATAACTCTGTTTCATTCATATCTCTATCAATACAAACTACTCCATATGAATATCTATTTAATTTTTCATCAAAGCTTCCATCTGAAAAAGCAACTGCATAGCCTTCATCTATGTACTTACTAATTTCTTCAATATATATATCTTTATCTTCTAAAAAAGCTTTTGCTTCTTCTTCAGAATTAAAACTCTTAAAAATTGCACCAGGGAAACCTTTTGTAGATTCTAAGCATTCATCCCATGTATTAAAAATTCCAATATTTCTTCCTTTTTTTACTGCATAATATTTTGACATTTTTTTGCCCCCTTTTTTAATACTTATAGAATTATAACATATTTTTTAAGATTTTTCTATAAAATATATCGTGTTGTCTATTTTTTATAATCAATTAAAAGGGATTGGGATTTCATCCCATTGAATAGAATTTGAGGCAAACAGAAATTTCGGTCTACCAATTTCAGTGCTTGCTGGGACAGAAATTGAATTTTAGGTCTCCCGAATTCATTGCTTGCTGATACATAACTTATAACTAAAATATGGAAGGAAATGCCCAAATCCTTTTCAAAAATTTAGGCATTATTCCTTAAGTTTAATCATCATAAATGCATTCTTTTAGTACAATTTCATCTACACAATTGCTTATATTATTCATTAGTCCAACCCACTTCATTTGGTCTTTTTGTCTTAATTCTTCAGTAATATTTTCTCTCTTTTTGAACTCTTCCATAAGCTGATTGTATCTTTTATTAGCTAACTCTTGTACTTCTTTTAAATGATCTATTAAAGTATCTTCACACTTCATAATTTCATATTGTATATGCTTATTTTCCTTTAAATAATTAAGTCTTAACCTTCCATATTTATCTAATCTAAAATCCTTATATTTTTTTGGTAATTCCAATTCAGGATAATAATAATCTCCTACTTTTTTATAAGTTATATCCATAACTTTCCTCCTTTTTATTTACTTTTCTAAAATTTTATATTAAAATATATTTATAAACATTTGGGTTAGTATTTAGTTTTGCGGCTTATACTAACTCTTTTCTTTTGTCTTTTCCAAAGATGATTATTCCTCTACACATTTCATAAAGTCTTGATATTATAGAATCTACTATTTCTTCATTGCTATTACATAAAAGTCTTTTTCTTAACTTTTCCTTGTTATAATTTGTTGTAATTATTATTGGTAAATTGTTTTCATATCTGTTATTTACTATCGTAAATAATTTTTCTAATGTCCATTCACTAGGTCTTTCTTTACCCAAATCATCAATTATTAACATTGGTATTTTTGAATATTTTTCAATAACATCACTCTCACAATTGCCATCAATTTTGTAAGTATCCTTTATATCATTTAGTAAAGTTATTAGTGTTCCAAATATAACTGGTATTTCATTTTCTATTAAGTAATTTGCAATACTAGCTGCTAAATGTGTTTTACCTGTTCCAACTCCTCCAGTTATAAATAAACTTCCTTTGTTATCACCTTTTACAAAATTCTCTGCATATCTTTTTGACTTTTCATAAGCCATTCTATTGTCATTATTAGTCATATAATTATCAAAATTATATTCCATTAATCTTTTGTTCATTTTGCTATTTAAGTAATATCTCTTTCTTAGCATCATCTTTCTGTTATACTCCCTTTTATATTCTATTGCAGCTCTTCTATCATCAACCTTTTTCCAATATATCTTTGCTTTCATGCAGTCACATCTTACAGGCTCTCCTGATAAAACAAACTCTCTGTCTCCTACTATAAAACTCATTGTTTTTTGTTCTAATTCCTTTCCACAGAATTTACATTTTTCTCTTTTAATTGTTCTTGTACTTATCATATAAACTTCTCCTTTCATAATTAAAAATTGCTTTTTTAGTCTTTAAATCCACTATCATTTTCTATTCTAATCTTTTCTTCTCTATTCTTATCTTCTGCGTTATCTAACGTTACAGTAACGTTATTTATCATTTGTTTATCTCTAAATCTTTGCTGTCTTTTCCTGTTGTCTTCCTTGATTTTTTCGAGCTTATCAAGATTTTGGTAAACATCCCAATTTTTAATATAGATTGTTCCATCTTCTACGAATATCATGTGAAGATTCACTAGTTGTTGCATGATTGTTGTAAGTTTGTTTACTGTCTTGTTCATAATTCTTGCAAGATCATCTATTGTTATTGGGATATTCTCACCAAGTAGAACTGCTCCATGTGCATTACACTTTGCAGCTAATGCTAATAGTTGAAACCATACTCTACAATAGGTGTCCCCATCCCTACTATTTAGTAGCTTTTTAATTTTTTCATTGTCAAATATATCTGCCTGTATCTTAAACCAATGAACTTCAACCATTTTTCTTCCTCCTTTGCTATCTTACTGAAGCTCGTTCTTTTTCACATAGATATTCATCCAGTGCTTTTACTCTAAATAAGAACTTGCCGCCTACTTTTGAATATGGTATTTGTTTTTTCTTAACCAGTTGATTAATTAACCAATATGATATTCCTAAATAGTCTGCTGCTTCTCTCATTGTTAGAGTTATTCTTTTGACTTCCTGAAATTCCATATACATTCCTCCTTTCTTTTGAAATTTTATCTTCTTTGTTGACAACTTATCTTTTGTGTGGTAAGCTATTATTATAAGTAATCAATTACTTGTTTTATGTTGTAATTTTACTTAAAGGTCAAGTCCTGACTGGTTTTTGTCTCTGTAATTGATTTTGTGTAATAACCACTTACTATGGTAAGAGTATATCAGTAATCTATTATGTTTGTCAAGGGCTTACTGTAAATTTTTTATAATTTTTTAGGAGGTATTCGTATGAGTCTTAATTTTAGTGCATTTGAAGGAAAAAATATTTTTAAATTTGCTAAATATGAAATTAAAGAAATAAGCAAAACTAAATATATAGTTTCAGATAGTATAAATAAAAAGCACTCTAGTGGTGCTCCATTAATTGATATAGAAAAAGATTTTGAAGAATCTATTTTAATAGATTTATTAAATATAGGTAAATTAGTTTTTTATAACGAAAATGATATAGAAAAAAGTGTTTTAGACTTTGTAAATAAGTATTCTACATTAGGGTTAATAAACGATTTACCTTTAAATAAATACTTTTTCTTAGATGATAAAATAGTTTTAAAAGATTATAACTATATTGGAAATTCTGATTTAACAGCAGTAGTAGATAGAAAGAAATATTTTAAATTATTCTTCCCTACTTGTGATGATAGTCAGATAAAAGAATTAATTAATGAAGTAACTAAATTAGCAGAAACTCCTGCAATGGAGAAATACATATTATCTGATGTAAATAAACTATTAGCAGGATCTAATTTATATTGTGAACCTCTAGATATGTTTATTCAATATGCTAAATACTTATATAGTTTATTAAATAATATTACTAATGAAGATAATTACAATATAGATGAATTATTAAAGCAATTTGAAATTAACAATGTTAAAATAAGTTTGTCTAAAAAAGAAACTTTAGTTGTTGAATTTCAAATCACTTGTTTAAAACAATATATTGATTATTACTTTGCTAAAACAGTAGCTAAAGATATTAATCTATTAAAGATATGTAAATTCTGTAATAAGGCTTTTCTTGCAGTTAATCCTAAAGCTGAATATCATACTCCTCAATGCAAGAATAAAGCAAATGTTTATAAAAGTAGAGCAAAAAATAAATAAAAATATCACAAACATTTTTCAATGTTTGTGATATTTTTATTTACTAATAATCTCTGTTTTAGTTCCATTTTTAATATGATATTCCAATTTATTTTTTTTACAAAAATTTATTACTTTATCTGATAGCTCATTATAAAATTCTTTGTTATTTGGATATGATGTAGATAATTTATTATAATTTAGTCTTCCAAAAATAATTTTATCAACAAATTGAATTGATTTCAAAATCTCATCGAAACTTTGCTCTATTATATTAGGAGTTGGATAAGGTTCTATACTAACCCAGGTTTTAAATCCTGCATCATGGAATTTCTTTAATGCTTTTATTCTTTCTTTATATGGTGCTGAACCTGGCTCATTTTTTTCTCTATAATTTTCATCTAAAGATATCAGAGTAATCCCAAAGCTATTATTTTTATTTGTATCCTTTAGCTTATTATATGGTAATATTCCTTTTGTAAGAGCTGTACACACAATTCCATTATCATTTAATTGCTTTATTATTTTAACAGATTGATCTATAATATCTTCATATTCATACATAAAAGGATCTGTCGTAAAACATAAATGAACACTTTTTATCTTATTTTTATACTTTGGAATTTCCTTCTCTAATACTTCATCTACATTTGTAACTAATTTTGGTTTTATCCAGTCTTCATATGATTTTACAACCCCAAATCTCTTTTTCATTAGGTATGCATAACAAGGATATTTGCAACCATGTGAACATCCTTCAACATGATTTAAAGTATAATCACCATATTCAACGCCTGTTTTATATAACAGCGATTTTCTAGTAATAAACTCTTCACATTTTTTCATACTAATATCCTCCTTTGTGGTTTACATAAATTTAATATATGCATCGTCTGGAAAAGTGTTTTTTCTTACAGGCACTCCTGATCTTCTAAATACTCTTTCCACCTTACCTTCTAAATTTAATTTTTTTAATGCTGCCTTTGTATATTTACTAGGAATAACAGGGTGTTCTTTTACAATATTAATTAAAGTATCTATTTGTATTGTTTTACCTTTTTCCAATTCATATATATATTCTGATAATTCATCACTTTTGTCAAGTTTTTTTTCAAATCCTTCTAATCTTATTTGTGATTCCTCAATATCCGTTGCTGGAATATATTCCAATCTATCTGTATTTGATATTTTGTCCAAAGCCTCTTTCATAGTATCAAATCCATTTAAATTCTTTGTCACAAATATCATTGACATTTTCAATTGACCTCTTTCACCTCGAATATCAAAATCCAAAGTATATTTAGCACCACATTTTTTTAAATTATCAGTATATGTTCCTTTTATTATTTGTTTTCTTTCTTCACTAGATGCATTTCCCAATTTTGTTGTTATAGAAGACATATCTTTTACTCCAAATAATTCACCCATCTTTTTTTTCACAGAATCAACTGCTATAAATCGATTTATTTCTTCATACATAAAATTAATTAACAATTCAACATTTGAATATTTTGATAAAATTAATTTATTTAATTCAAATGGTAAATCAAACCCAAAGGGATCCATAAAGAAAACTGTAGGTATCATATTCTCTACCGAAGCTGTTAAGTCTTTTAAAAATGTTTCATGAGTTCCATTTTCTACTGCAATAAACAATTGAGGATACTTTTTACAATTACTTAATTCACCATCTTTTAGTTCTTCTCCTATCACACTTTCAATACTTTTTTTCAATTGTGAATAATGTTTTTCATCTTTTTCTATAAATGTTAGTAATATTCTATTAATTTTAAAATTCTTTTCTTCTGCTTGTTTTATAAATTCAATGGCAGTTTTAACTAATATAATTGGAGAACCTAAACTTCCATCTGAATAGATTCCTGCACCAGCAAAAGTATCAATAACACCACAACTTTTTGATCCATATTTATTTAAAACTACTTTTCTCATCCATGGAATTACATATTCTTGTAATATATCTAATTTAGCCTTAATATGCTTTGCCTGCTCTTTTTCAAAAAAAACTTCTTTTATATTATTTTTCAATTTATCACTTCCTTAAACATTATAACAAATATTTTTATAAAGTAAAATGTTTAATTATATATATCACAAAAAGCATTTTTTGTCAAGAACATTTGTTTTATTTTTATTAAAATAAT
>ERZ779874.1948-NODE-1948-length-18425-cov-2.105389_pt1 | contig 18425 bp, 12 predicted proteins | sample MGYA00511031_ERZ779874 | MGnify/ENA primary metagenome ERZ779874 (study PRJEB29588, sample SAMEA2156850) | human gut metagenome | biome: human gut; feature: human-associated habitat; material: faeces | place: Denmark | collected 2008/2010 ...
TGTTATATCGATTAATTTTCGATATACACTTTATATACGAAAACCGGGAGGCAAAGGTTGGATTGGCTCACGTGAAAAAGTAGGTGGAGCAGTCCTATTTCTGGGGCACGGACAAAAGTATTAGGCATATTTTTGTCTGTAGGAGTTCCTTGACTGCATAAATAACACAAGAAAATTAAAAATATTGCGATGGTTTTACTCGGCGTAATGATACAACTGATTATATGTGCATTGTTGGCAGTCGTGATAGCATTGCCAGTGAGTGTAATAGTGTGCTGGCGAAGCAAGAAAAACAAGAAGCAGAATACAATATTGACATTCTTATCCCCATTCGTGTTTATATACACTTTTTATTTCGTTTACCTGATAGGTGGTTTTACCTGTTCATCAATCTTTGATACAGGATGTGGTATGGACGGTTATTATCGTACCAATCTTCCAAACGGCTATGAAATAGAAACCATTGCTGACGACTTTGATAGGGAATGTTTTATGGGAAATATCAGAAAAGATGATAGCATCGCGATTGAGTGGGTTACAAAAATAAAGGTAGTGGGAGATTCAATATATGGTGAACGGTTTTATGTAAGTGAAGCTCCCGGAAGTGAATACTATTTCATCCTTAATACCAAGACTGGCTACATCAAGCAGTTTACATCCTATAACGAGGCTAAAATTTCTAATCCGATGGTTGTATCTGACTTATCGCATCTTGAAGTATTCTACTACAAGAGTTGGAAATGGGTCGTTCCTCTGGAAGTCCTTGCCTTTCTTTCAGCATCCGGGATGGTATTACTTATGTGGGTTGTCGTTAAAAAGATTATCAGGTAGATATTCTTTTTATGATGATAACCGACCGAATTCTTAGGCTATAAAACAAAGGTAGTATGTTGGCAATGATTATTTCAACAACTTTCTCTCTCCATTATCGCCGTTTTGCAGTACGCTCATCTGATGAATGGCTATCTGATTGAGTTTTAAAAGACGCTCTCCCTGCGGCATGCCCTGTTCGATGAGCACAGCATTGAGGTTTTCCATGTTTGACAGACATATAAGTTCGTTGATGGCGGCATAATCCCGGATATTGCCTTTCAGGTCGGGATTGGCTTCACGCCATTGCTTTGCAGTCATGCCGAACATGGCCACATTCAACACGTCGGCTTCGTTGGCATAGATGATGCTTGCCTGCGCCCGAGTAACTTCTGCCGGGATAAGGTTTTGTTTTATGGCATCGGTATGTATGCGGTAGTTGATTTTCGACAGTTCACGCTTTGCCGACCAGCCGAGCAGTCTTTGTTCTTCGTTCTTCAGCCGCTGAAACTCTTCTATAAGATACAACTTAAAAGGCACACTGATTGCAGAACCGAATTCAAACGCAATATCCTTATGAGCGTATGTTCCTCCATAACGTCCTTTTTTCACAACGATACCAATGGCATTGGTACTTTCTATCCATTCGGATGCACTCAGTACGAAAGACGGCAGCCCCGCACTTTTCCTAAAGTGGTCGAATTCGACCACTTTAAAACCAGGATTATGAATAACCTCCCATGTGCCAAGAAATTCAATTGTATAGCGACCTCTTATCCAGTTCTTAATCACGTCTGCCGCTCTGCTGTCACCCTCTTTGGCAGAAGCCATGTCGGTAAGAGAGATATAATCCTGCTCTTCAAGATTGAGAACTGTAATCGGTGTATTTTGAACGATAATTTTCGCCATCGGGTCTATGCTTTGGTTTTCAGTCGTAAAGGTAGCTATAATTTACGAGATGATCTCCTTCCTAATGAATAATTTACAACGGATGGAAAGCAAAAATACGATAACGGACATTGGTTTTTCCAAGAATTGTTATGCCTTTTATCAGAAAGAGTTATTTGACAGCATAACACCGCAAATCGCTGAAATTCGCACGGTCGCCAAATCATTACCTCTGTTTCTCAAACACTCTGCTAAAAGTTTATTCTTCAAATGGTTGTATTAAGCCGTTGAAAATTTAAAATAAAAATGGTCCGCGCTGTCTCAGCGGGGACCCAAAATACCAATAACAAATTTATGAAAAAAAATCGAAGTCTCTTTTGAATTCCGATACAAAGGTATCGGGTTTTCATCGTAACCTTGTCACTTATCTATTAAGTTCCGGTTACACTATGATTACATTCAAAATATATGCCTATATACGGCACATGAACGTAAAGGTTTCATAATTAATCAAAATTAATTCTTAATTGCAAGGGACCGTGGGAGGTTAGTTCATCGAAAGGATTTGATACAGAGAGTCCTAGAAGACGTATTCTAAATTGTGTAAGTTCTAAATCTTTGAGTAATTTTTTTGCCAGAGGGAGAATATCCTGTTTCGTTCGTAACTCGTGTGGCATAGTGATACTGCGTGTCTTTTGGGTGAAATCGTGGAATCTGATTTTCAAGGTCAGGGTATGCCCTTTGAAATCAGACTTTTCCAGCCGGAGGATTAATTCCGTTGTCACGTGGTACAGTTCTATGATGACAGCGATATAGTTTGTCAAGTCGTTCTCGAAGGTACTTTCACAGCCTACGGATTTACGGATTCTCTCGGGGGTAACTACTCTGGGATCGATGCCATTGGCAAAATCGTGATACAAGGTGCCGGCTTTCCCGAAGTTACGGATAAGGAATGCCAGCGTGCATTTCTTGAGGTCAGCCCCCGTGTGTATGCCTAGTGAGTGCATTTTACGAGCCGTGACTTTGCCGATACCCCAGAATGCCTCGATCGGGAGTTTGGAGATAAAGGCGGGGGCCCGGTCAGGATGTATGGTGTAAAGCCCATCGGGTTTCTTGTAATCAGATGCAATCTTGGCCAGGAATTTATTGTAAGAGACGCCGGCAGAGGCCACGAGTCCTACTTTTTCTTTAATTTCTTTCTTGATTTCTTTGGCGATATCGACGGCCAACGGGATGTTTTTCTTGTTCTCGGTCACGTCCAGGAAGGCTTCGTCCAGTGCCAGGGGTTCGATGATGTCCGTGTATTCGTGGAATATTTCGTGAATTTGCATGGATATCGATTTGTAGTATTCCATGTGGGAACTGGCGAAAATGAGGTCGGGGCAGAGTTGTTTGGCTTTCATGGACGACATGGCAGAGTGTATGCCATAACGGCGTGCCTCGTAGCTGGCGGCAGCCACGACTCCGCGTTTCTCCGGACGCCCCACGACAAGCGGTTTTCCCCTGTATTCGGGGTGATCCCGTTGTTCGATAGAGGCGTAGAACGCGTCCATGTCGATATGAATGATCTTTCTGTTTTCCATCTCCCGTTTCAATGAGTAAATATACAACTTTCTCTTGAATTCTGATGGTGTATGTTGGGGGGATTCATGTAGAGAAGATGGGGAAATTCTCCTCAGCTTAAATGTGGAGATATTCCGCGGAGGGAGGGGTGGGGGAATATAAAGAGGGAAGTGAAAGCTTCCCTCTTTATAGTGATTATTTTTGGAATAGTTTGTTCCAGTTCTTGTATTCTCTCTCTTTCCAAGGTCCGTTGTGGTAAACGTAGCTTGCGATAGCGGGAATAACGGTGGTTCCTTCGGCGTAAACCATTTGTTCGTAGGTAACGTCAACTTTACCCCAAGAGCAAGCCTCTTTCAGGGTTGAAGAGGAGCAAGCCCCGTCGCGAACGTCGGCCACGGTGATCTGGATGGCGTATTTGTGCATTGGCACGTCGAATCCTAGGATTTCAGCACATACAACGGTGTCTTGCGCGAAGTTTTTCGGGGTTCCACCACCTACCATGAACAATCCGGTCGTGCCTGCTTTGATCTTGATTTGGGTCAATTCGATGAAGTCTTTTACGGAGTCGATAGACACGTGTTTGTCGGGGTGTTCCCATTGGTGTTTACCGATACCGAAGCCCGCGCTACAATCGGAGAAGGCCGGGCAGAAGATGGGCACTCCGCATTCATAACAGGTTTGAATCAGGCTGTCTTTCTTCACAGCGTGTCCTTCGTGTAACCATTTACCGATTTCCCAGATAAATTCACGTGAAGAATAAGGACGCGGTTCCAGGTTGTTGGCGATCTCGTAAGTCGTGTGGTCGCAAGCCTGTAATTCCTCTTCGTCGATGAACGTATCGTAAATACGGTCGATGTAAAGTTCTCTTAATTGCATGTCAGGCACGTCTTGGTGTCCCTTGTAGTGTTTGTAGCCAAGGGCTTCGAACAAGTCCATGTCGATGATGGACGCACCGGTAGAAACTACCACGTCAACCATTTTGTTACGAACCATGTCCACGTAAACCTGCATACATCCGGCAGCACTGGTACTTCCGGCAATGGTAAGAATATTAGTACACTCTTTCTCTCCAACCATCATCATCAGGATGTCGGTTGCTCTGGCCGTGTCGCGAGAGGTGAATGACATACCGCGCATCGCGTCGATCAGTTGGGTTGAGTCATACGACTTGATGTCGATGTGTTTGATAGTGTCTTTTAATAAATCTTTCTTTTCCATTTTATTTATCTTAAAAATATAAGGTACAATTATGAGGACCTTATTGACTCAATTTCTCGGTTTTAGATTTCTTGATTTTGGATTTTAGATTCCGGCCGCACAAGGCTAAGGCTTTAATCTTCAATCATAAATCATAAATCGTTAATTATTTGATTGGTTTTGATACTTGATACTCAATATCTGGTAGATCAATTTGCTGGCCAAGAAATCAGATGATTTATTGATATCGTTGGGGCAGAGTTCTACCACGTCCAAGCCAACGATGTTGTGACGCTCGTTGATCAATTTGAGGAAGTTTAGTACTTCTCTGTAATAAAGTCCGTCAGGTTCCGGGGTTCCTGTTGCCGGAACAATAGCCGGGTCGAAGACGTCCAAATCGATCGTGATGTACACGTTGTCGTGTAATTTTTGCGATACCATGTACATCCAGTTGTTGCCTTCCTTGGCATCATGCAAGTCGTGAGCGTAGAAAATACGATCCGGCATGATGTTTTCTTTTTCTTCGATGGCTGAACTTCTGATTCCTACCTGAGCCACGGTTGCCACTTCTTTGGCTCGTGCCATGACGCAAGCGTGGTTGTGGGTAGATCCCTCGTATTCGCTACGCATGTCGGAGTGTGCATCCAGTTGTAAAACAGAGAATTTGTCATAGTGTTTGGCAAATGCCCGGAATGCACCGATGCTGACGGAGTGTTCTCCTCCCAGGATAACCGGGAATTTCTTGTCGGTTAATATTTTGTCTACTTGTTTTTCAACTTCTTGAGACATGGCTTCCGGAGATGAGGCTTCTGTCACCGGTTCTAAGGTCGCGATACCGTGGGTATATACTTCGGAATCCGTTTCAATATCGTAGAGTTCCATGTTTGCCGATGCTTCCAGAATCGCATCCGGACCTTTATCTGCTCCCTTCAACCATGTGCTTGTTCCATCATAGGGTACAGGCAATACTACAATCTCGGCAGTTTCGTATGCCGTAAACTCGCTCTCGAGTCCTCCATAATTCTTATTTTCCATATCTAATTGGGTCTATAGTATTTATAAACACCTTTCTTTATAAAAAGGTTTGCAAAACTAGCGAATATAATTGAGAATTGAAAATTGAAATTTGAAAATGAAAACCGATCATTTCCGGTTGTAAGTTTGGTGATTAACGATCTGTTTCATCGCTTCCATCGTGTCTGTTTTATTGATGTTCGTGATCTCCCGGTTGCGCATAATCCATTTCCCGTTCACCATGCTGAAACGGATGTTTTTACTGTTGGAAGCGTAAACGAGGGCTGAATATTCGTCATACACGGGAATCATGTTGCTGGCATCGGCATGGACGACGATCAGGTCGGCCCGTTTACCGACTTCCAGAGAACCCGTCAGGTGGTGGATACCGAGGGCTTTTGCCCCGTTGATCGTGGCCATGCGTAATGCCGTGCGGGCATTAACGGCCTCCGGGTTGTAACGGGTGCCTTTAGGGAGGAGGGCGGCAAAGCGCATTTCTTCTACCATGTCGAGGGTGTTGTTGCTTGCCGTGCCGTCGGTTCCGATGCCGACGTTGATGCCGGCTTTCAGGTAAGCGTCGGTGTCAGCAATTCCGCTGGCAAGTTTTAGATTGCTTTTCGGGCAATGGGCTACCGAGGTTCGGGTGCGGGCGTATAATTCGATCTCTTTCGGGTTCAGCCAAACGGAATGGGCGGCCACGACATTCTTATCCAACAGCCCGATTGAGTAAAGGTATTCAGCCGGAGCCATACCGGTTTGAGCCGTGAGGTCTTCCACTTCTTTACGGGTTTCGGCCACGTGGATGTGGAGTGGAATATTGTATTTTTCGGAGAGGACTTTGGCTTTTTGAAGCGTCTCTTTGGAACAGGTATAGGGTGAATGGGCGCAGATGGCAGGGTGAATCAAGCTGTCACCGTACCATTGTTGGGCGAGCGATTCGCCGCGAGCAATTCCTTCATCCACCGAGTGGAAACTGGGTGTCGGGAAGTCAATCAGGGATTCTCCCACGACGGCTCGGATTCCCGCTTTTTTAGCTTCGGAGGCGATGATGTCTTCAAAAAAATACATGTCGTTGAAACACGTGGTCCCCGATTTGATCATTTCGATAAAAGCGAACCGGGAGGCAACGGCCACGTTCTCCGGGGTCACCATGCGTGCCTCTGCCGGGAAAATATGTTCGTTCAGCCACGTGTGGAGTGGAAGGTCATCGGCATACCCGCGCAGCATGGTCATCGGCACGTGGGTATGCGTGTTGATAAACCCGGGCATCACGATCATGCCTTCTGCATCAAAATATTCGGCATCGGGGATTTGAATTTTACCTTCACCGATCTCTTTGATTTGATTATCTTCTATCCGGATAGAACCATTTTTGATCAACTCCATGCGTTCGTTCATGGTGATGATGTAAGCGTTAAATATAATTGTCGTTGCCATATTCTTGTTTTTGTGCCAAAGTTAGTGATATTTCCGGTTTCAAGGGACGATTGACTGTTTTATCCCGATGGATATTTTCTAATAATAAAACGAATAAATCATTGGTTGTATGTAATTCTATAAATCACTTTGTTCCCAAACGAGGAGAGTAGTTTATTACTTCATCATATATTTCCGTAAAATAACAATCGCCTCCCGGCGTTTGTTGTAGACTGTTTGGAGGGCGAGGCCCAGCTTCGTGGCGATCTCTTCGGGTTTCCAGCCTTCGAGGTACATGCGGATGACCGTGGCGTAATCGACGGGTAGGAATTTGAGCGATTCGTACAAAGTATGGTATAGTTCCACTTGCTCGATGTCGTCTGTAAATTCTTTTTCGACTTTACACTCCAATTCGAAGCGTTGTTGATATCCTTGATGCTTGATTTTGTTCTTGTAGGCATTTTTCAGGGCGATAAAGCAGAATGTTTTGATGTAAAGGATGGATGGGAATTGGACGGATTCCCGAAGCCATATATCGGTGAAAATGTCTTGGATAACGTCTTCTGCCGGAAGATTCAGAGGGTCGAAAAGACGGGTGGCATATAGGTATAATTCTCTATATATCATTCGATAAACGATACTGAATGCGTTCGGGTTACGGCGGTTAAAAGATTTCAAAAGGATCGTATCGTTCTGTTTTGACATACATCCAATATCGGTTTGTTTTATGCAAATGTAAGTCTTTTTTTATAAAAAGCGGTATAAATAACAAATTTTCTCCTGTCGCATCAACGTGCCACAGGAGAAAACTTTTTCTATCCGTTATGTTCCATATGGTTTTACCGCCCGCCGGGTCTTCCCGGGCCACTGCCTCCCGGCATGCCGCCTCCTCCCGGGCCACTACTGCTACCGATGGTGGTCACGACGCTGTTTGACGTGAAAGTTCCCACTTGCGAGCCTCCCGACCATGTTCCGCCTCCGTACCATCCGTTCCATGCGTCTGTATTGTCGCTGAGCGAACCGCCAGAGGAAAGGGTATAAGAGGCTCCCGAAGCGATGTCGGGTGTGCTGAAGAAGAATGCCGCACCGTTCATTGTACGGGGAAATTCGAATGTCAGGACCGGTGTTCCCGAACTGTTCAGTACGCAAATCTTCGTTCCCTTGGTTGCGGACACGCCGTTATAGACCACCGACCGTTGCGTGCTGGAGGTAGAAGGATTGGACTGCAAGGTTCCGCCCATGCTGATTACCGTTCCGCCGTTAATCTTGAAACTGTTACTGTCGTCACAGTCTATGCCGCTCTCCGGTGCGGATGTTCCCACGCCGATGACCAGTCCCCCGGAAATGACTAGCGAACCGTTGGAGTCGATACCGTCGTTATTGCTTGCGTAGGCATAAACCTTTCCGCCGGTGATGTTGATGGCCGAAGCGGCGTTAATGGCATCGTCATAGGCATACGAGTAGATCTCTCCACCACTGATGGTAAGTGTCGCCTTGCTCTCCAGTCCTTCGGAACCATCGCTTGCTCCTGTCACGGAGATATTCAGTTTGCCACCGCTTATGGTAATGTTGCCGTCGGCTTTCACGCCCTTGGGCGAGGAGGTCAGGTTTGACGAGTAGGTGTACTTGCCGCCCGTGGTCGTCACGGTGGTCTCGCCGCCCGATACGCGGATCTCTCCATCGGCATTGATTCCCTTGCCGCCCGTACCGGTACTTTTTAGGGTGTGTGTGCCCCCGGAAATGATGACACTACCATCTGTCTTGATGCAGGCAGACGAGGAGGTGTCTTTTTCGTCTTCATCGTAAGTGGCGTTACCGGAGGTATTTAGCAGGAGTTTTCCTCCGACAATTTCTGCATCGAGATCCGTCTTGATGCCTTTACCTGCCGTGGACGATACGTTGGCATAAATCAGACCTCCGGCGATGTACACGCCGATGCCGTCATCCTGGTCGCCCTTGACGTGGATGGCGTTCTTGGCGGCTCCCGTCACGGCGATTGTCACTCCGGGACGCGTGTAGAAGTAACCGTCGGTGACGATGCCGTGCTTGTAGTTGCCTTTTACCTCCAGCACGCCCGTACCGCTGAAAATCAGGTTACCCTCGCTAAAGAAACACCCCTTGCGATCCTCGCTTGCCGAACTTCCCCCGTTGAGATAACGGGGCTCCTCCGAATAGGTCGCCGCGTCAGTCAGGCGGTTGGTCGTGCCTTCCGTCAGATGTACGAACGCACGCTTCTTGCATTGGTCATTGATGGCGGGACCCTTGCTCGAAGTCAGTTCCACGCCCGAAAGCGTGAGCTTGAACTTCTTCTCCCCGTAGATTTTCAACTGTCCGTCATCGCTCTTTCCGGAAACCACGATCTCCACGTTCTTCACCGAATGGGTTAGCATGTCGATGGTGACATAGGCGCCATCCGTGTAGTATTCCACGGAGGTATCGGAAGTCGTCACCGTGGCCGAACTTCCCGAATAGGTGACCGTGACGGTCACTGCTTTGCTGCCCCCGAACCCGTTCGCTTCCCAATAAATATCTTCATTTGTGCCGACAATATCCATTGCCGCATCATCGGCTTTCTGCCCGTCCCATCCTGTTATGATGGGGTCGAAATCCGGAGCATCGCCGTCGTCGCTGCCATTACCGCCACCCGGTAATTCTTCGGGTGTCATCTCCTGTTCCTCGGAATTGTCTCCCGTGCAGGACAGTATTCCCGTCCCGAGGGCAAGCGTAAGGACTACCGTCACAAGTACGCTCATTCTTTTCATACAATATCTCATAATCATATGTATTTAACTAGACACAAAGATAAAGAGCTTCGATATACACGATAAAATATTTTCTGCCAACGGGGCTTTATTGTCGACAAAACACGATCGGAACGGTCACCGTTTTATACTATCCCGCGACATTTGGCAGAGAAAAACGGACGTTTGGTAGATTTGTTTTGGGTCTTCAGCAATTTCATTCTACCTTCGTATCAGAAAATTTAAATATAAATGTAAGGAGCATGAAAGTTTTCAATACCCGTTCATACGTGTGGCTCATCTATGCCATTCTATGGGGAATGGTGTGGGCATATCCCGTGCTCACGACCTTGGTGATTGCCGTGAGAGGAGGAACGACCCTTTCTTGGAACAGCGTTCTTCACGGCTGGGCGGGCATATTCCCTTTCTTCCTGCTCTTTCTGCTCCATCGCTTGCCGGTACACTTCTTGTTCATGCGCCACCGTGTACGAGTTTATATACTTTCTGTAGTCGGGGGGCTCTGTCTCTTCGGCTTTTTCCGCTACTATTCGGGCGAGGAAAAGTCTCGTGTATGGCATATGCAGGAATCTTGCATATTACCCCGTGAACAACCACTTGGACGAGAGCCCGTTCCGGGTAAGAACGACATGGCGTACGAGGAGGGCTTAGTAGGTGGAAGGCCGGAACTCTCCGGTCCGCGACCTCCCCGTTCTGTCGGACACGGACCGGTTCCCGAAGGACTGCCCAAGCCCCTGTTGTTGGATCTCGTGATTGCCGTACTGATGCTGGGGTTCGATTTGGCCATCGCTCTCCTTTTCCGTTATCAAAAAGAACAGGAGAAGGCTCATAGACTGGAAACCGAACACCTGCGGTACGAATTGGAACACCTTAAGGCGCAACTCAACCCGCATTTCTTCATGAATATGCTTAACAACATACACGGAATGGTGGAGTTGGATCCAGCCAAGGCGCAGGTGATGATCATGGAGTTGTCGAAACTCATGCGTTATGTGCTCTACGAAGGGGCGAAACCCCGCACCACGCTATCCGAGGAGACGGGGTTCATTGCCAACTACGTGGAACTGATGCGGAAACGCTATCCGAGCCGGAAGGTACACATCAGCCTCGAACTGCCCGAGGAGAACCGGGAGCGTGTGCTTCTTCCACCCTTGCTGTTCATCAGCATCATCGAGAATGCTTTCAAGCACGGCATAAGCTACCAGAACCCCTCTTTCGTGGAGATACGCCTCTTCATGGAGGAGAAGATGCTCCACCTCCACTGCACGAACAGCATCCACAAGCATCCGCCAAAAGAAGGTTGTGCGGGAGGCGTGGGGCTTGTCAACCTCCGGCAGCGGTTGCAGTTGCTCTATGGCGATCGTTTCACGTTGGACATCACTGAAAAGGACGGAAAAACTTATCAAGTAAAACTGATTATCCCTTGCGAATATGATACAGATACGATGTATGGCTGTTGATGACGAGCCGATAGCACTCGAAAAGTTGGAGAACTATATCCGTAGAATACCGTTTCTTGAACTCGTGGCTTTGTGCGAAAGTCCCGTGGAGGCGGTGCAAATTATGATGGAACAACGGGTGGATGCCCTATTCGTGGACATCAATATGCCCGACCTGAACGGCATGGAGATGGTTTCCTCCCTGCCTGACCCTCCGATGGTGGTCTTTACCACCGCCTACGCGGAATACGCGGCGGAGAGCTACCGGATTCCTGCCGTGGACTACCTGCTGAAACCCTTTGATTTCACCGATTTCCAGCGTGCGGCAGGCAGATTGCTGAAACAGGCGAAGCTTTTCAACGACACGGCAACCGCGTCTGACAAAGACTACTTGTTGGTCAAAGATGGATACAAGTATGTCAATATTTGCATAGCCGACATTCTCTACATACAAGGTATGAGGGATTACGTGAAGATATACACCGAGGGAAAGAAGTCGGTCATCGTCAATACTTCAATGACCCAGATAAAAGAGAAACTCCCGGCCTGTTTCCTGCAGGTGCATCGCTCTTGGATTGTCAACATCAAAAAGGTAAAGGAGATAGAACGCATGCGCATAGTTATCGGAGAGGAGAGAATACCGGTAGGCGATAGTTACAGGCAGCAGTTTATGGAGTTTCTGCGACTGCATTCCTTAGACAAGTAGATCATAGGAGGTGCGTGTATATTTGTTATTTTTCAAAAAATAAATCACTTTTCTACGGTAGTTTTTCCTATTTCGGTTTATATATGTATAAAAGCATAGCAATGAAAATGGAAAAAGATATAGAAAAGTTATTGGATGGGGTAAAGATTCCCTCGGATGAAGAAGTGGAGGCCGCGGGGATGCGCTTTGATCGTCGGATACGTCGCCTGAGAATGCGTCGTCGCATGATACGGGTAACGGGTTCTGTGGCAGCAGTGTTGTGTTGCGGGTTCGTGTTTGCCTTCTTGTGGATGAATAGAGGGACAAAAGAAAATATCGGCGTGGCGGAAATGCCCCGTGTTCTCAAAGCGGATCATCAGATTGTTGTGCCTACATTGATTTTGGCAGATGGCAATAAGTTGAACTTGAAAGAGAGGAAAGCGGATTCTACCGTGGGGAAATCGAATATCCGGATTACAGACAATCGGGTGATCTACGATACCATGCCTGCCGTGCGGGAGATCGTGTACAACAGGTTGATCATCCCTACTGGGTTTACCTATAACATTACCCTTGCCGATGGGACGGAGGTGACGCTGAATGCCGGAAGTAGCTTGAAATACCCGGAAACATTTGTCGGCAAACGCCGGGAAGTGGAATTGTCGGGTGAAGCCTATTTTAACGTGGCCCGTTCGGATGTTCCTTTCGAAATCAGTGTCGGCGGTTCGAAAATCCGGGTGTATGGCACCCGTTTCAACGTGAAAGAACGAGCACGAAAAGCCATTGAAACCGTACTGGTCGAAGGGAAGATCGGTTTTAAATCCCCCGGTCACAAGGAAGTTCGGGTCAGTCCCGGGGAATTAGTCTCTTATGATATGGCATCGGCAGACGTCAAGGTAAAGCCCGTGGATGTGCTGTACGCCACGGCGTGGCTGGACGGTGTGTTCCGCTATCGCGACAAGCCTTTGGACCTGGTGTTGGAGGATATTTCCACCTGGTACGGTGTCTCTTTTGAATCCCGGAAAGGGCTGGACAGAATAGAAGTTACGATGAATCTAAATAGAACGACACCGATAGACGAAGTGGTGTCGTTCCTTGAAAAAATAACAAAATGCAAATTCATAAAAGAAAGGGGGTATTACATCGTGAAGTAAACATCCTGAATCAAAAAAAATTATCCCGCCAGGCAGGATAATTTTACGCGCAATCGCTATCGAATAAAATTGAGCCTTTATCATAGCGACCATCAAACAGTAAACTAAATTTACTATTTAATAATTAGTACGACAAATTTATGCAAAAAAATTACATCGACGGTATTCATATCGTTAAAAAAATTGCGTTGTGCATATTCTTGGTATCCGCGACGCTAAGTGCTTTGCCAGAGAGTACTTTCGGGGCCACATCCAGTGTGTTTCAGGTCATCTCGAAGAGAGTAACGATTTCGATGAAAAATGCCACGCTGGAAACAATCCTTGCCGAAATGAATCGGCAAGCGGGTCTTGATTACGGTTTCCAAAGTAACGGGTCGGTAGATAAAAACCGGAGATTCACCTTGGAAGTAACGAATGTTACGGTGGAAGAAGCCCTCACGACATTGTTAAAAGACAGTCCTTATACTTATGTTCTGGAGAAAAATCGGGTTGTTATAATTATGCGGGAAAAGAAACCCGTGGAAATGGTCACCGTAACCGGACGGGTGGTGGATGAAAAAGGAAATCCCATTCCCGGGGCAACAGTCCTTATCCAAGGAACGACCCAAGGGGTAGCCACGGATACGGATGGAAATTACACGATCAGTATGCAGCCGACGGATGCCTTACGGGTCTCTTTTGTCGGTTATAAGACGGAAGTTATCGAATTGAAAGGGAAGAAGAAAATAAATATCCGTTTGAATCCCACGGCTGAGAACATCGAGGAGGTAACCGTGGTGGCTTTCGGTGAGCAGAAGAAGGAGAGTGTGGTATCAGCGATTACTACCGTGGATGCAAGAACATTGAAATCCTCAAGTAGCGACTTAACCACTCAATTCGCCGGAAAGATTGCCGGAATGATTGGGTGGCAAACGGGAGGTCTTCCCGGTGCTTTGACGGAAGATGAAATGAACACGAAGTTCTATATCCGGGGTATTACCTCTTTCCAGACGAATGCTAACATTGACCCGCTCATTTTGATTGATGGGGTGGAATCTTCCAAATTGGATCTTTCCCGTATGGTACCGGAGGACATCGAGACGTTCAGCGTCATGAAAGACGCTTCGGCAACGGCCATGTACGGAGCCCGCGGGGCAAACGGGGTAATTCTTATAACGACTAAAAAAGGAGAAGAGGGTAATGTTTACACCTCTGTTCGTTACGAGGCGGTAATGAGCCGACCGACTAGGGAGATTGAGGTGGTTGATCCGATTACTTACATGAAAATGTATAACCGGGCATTGCTCGCTCGCGATCCGAGTGCAACACCTCAATACAGCGTGGAGCGCATTGATCGTACCGGTTCCGATCTTTATCCTTCTTGGTTATATCCTGCCAATGATTGGTACGATATCTTGTTTAAGGATTACTCGATCAACCACCGGGCGGGTTTGAATATTCGGGGTGGTTCGCGTGTGGTACAATACTATGCGTCCGTGAATTATACGCGGGATGAGGGTATGTTGAAAACCGACCGTTTGAACCAGTTCAAAGTGAACATTGAGAATAATTCCTTCTCTTTCCGTACCAACTTAAATATCGACTTGAGTGCCGGGATTCGTTTGAACATCAATACTTCCGCGAATTTTGATAAATACAGGGGCCCCAAGGCCGATGTTTCACAGGCATATTATATGGCTTTCAACGTGTCGCCGGTAGATTTTGCCGCTACTTATCCGGCTGACGATACCTATAATTGGCCGCACATTCGTTTCGGAGCCACCAATGCGGCACCGGATGCGAATCCTTACATGGAGATTCACAAGGGATATAACGATCGACGCCGTTATTCTGCGGTAACACGGGCGGAGTATATCCACAACCTGTCACCTATCCTCAAGGGATTGGAAATGCGGGCTTCCGTATCTTTGAATTATGTGGGATACTATTATAACGTCTATAACACCAAACCCTATAAGTATAACATAAAAGATTATAACTTCGAGACCGGCAAGCACCAATTGTTAGCGATAAGTCCGGACGGATCGTCCAGAACATTGGATTTTGACGTTGGTGGAAGTAGTCAAACTTCGCAATTGAGTTACGAATTGAGGGGATTGCACGTGGCCGCCTGGGGCGAGCACCAGACCAGTTTGACGGTCGTGTTTAGCGGGCAAGAGACCACGGCATCGGAAGTATCTTCAATTTTGAACGGTATTCCCCAACGAAACTTGGGCTTGGCGATGCGCGGGAGCTATGGGTTCAAGGATAAATATTTTTTAGAGGCAAGTTTCGGTTACAACGGTTCAGAGCGTTTTGCCGAGAAACATCGTTTCGGTTTTTTCCCCGCCGTGGGAGGTGCTTGGATTGCTTCGAAAGAACCTTTCCTTGCCAATAATACTGCTCATTGGCTTTCGTACTTGAAGTTCCGTCTTTCTTGGGGACAAGTCGGGAATGACGGAATCATCTCGAATCCGCGTTTTGTCCATCTGCCCGTCGTGTCAACGGTAAGTGTGGCGCATCCGGGAACGGCAACAAGTGCTACGGTGGAGAGAGCTATTATAAATTCTTACCCGAATGACAAGATCACGTGGGAGATTGCCGAGCAGGTGAATTTGGGTGTGGAGACAAAATTCTTCAATGGAATCGTGGAACTCAATGCTGATATTTATCAGGAAATTCGTCACAATATCATTGACAAACGCTACACGATGCCGGAAACAACCGGGTTAGAGGAGCTGCAAATCGGTAACGTGGGTAAAACCCGTTCTCGGGGATTTGATCTTTCCGGTAAAATCCAACACGCTTTCAGTCCTGATTTTTGGATGATTTTGAACGGTACGTTTACTTACAACAAAGCGATTTATTTAGAGATTGAACAAGCAACCAATACGCCGGAATGGCAACGGAAAAAAGGCAAAGAGATCTCCCAACAGATCGGGTACATCGCCGAAGGGCTTTTCCGTGGGCAGGCGGAAATTGACAACTCGCCCAGCCAGGGAGGTACCGGAATGACGATGCCGGGAGATATCCGGTACCGCGACTTGAATGGTGACGGAAAAATCGACGTGAATGATGCCGCGTATATCGGGTACCCGACCACGCCCCGTGTCATCTACGGTTTTAGCGGTTCATTCCAGTATAAAAACGTTGAGTTCAATTTTGCCTTCCAAGGATCGGGGAAACGGGCATTTTTTATGGACCCGATGCAGATCGGTCCGTTTGTGAATAATCGGTCCATGCTGAAAGCCATTTATGATGATCATTGGAGTGAGGACAATATGAAAGAACGTCCGTTCTGGCCGCGTCTCTCAACCCAAGCCATTAATATGCATAATCCGCAAGAGGGTGAATATTCTAATCCAGGAAATCCCAGGTTTTCAACTTATTTCATGCGGAAATGCAGTTTCTTGCGTTGCACCGCCATTGAAGTGGGGTATAACCTCCCGAAGAATGTGCTGGATAAATTGAAAATGAAAAACGTGAAATTTTATGCCCGCGTCAATAATCCCTTCCTGATTACTAATTTTAAAGTATGGGATGTGGAGTTAGGTAGTAGTGGATTCAATTACCCCATACAACGTACTTGGTCGGCAGGGTTGAATGTCAGTTTCTAAATTTAAATACACGTGATGATGAAAAAATATTTAATATCTATACTTTGCGGTCTTTTCCTGTTGCCCGGGTGTGATTACCTGAACATGGTGCCGGAGAAAGACATCGAAACCATCGAATCGATTTTTGAGCAACGGACAAAAGTGGAGGGCTGGTGGATAGGGGTTTACGCGGATTTGATTTCTTTGCTCCAAAACTCGGATAAAAACCTTGCTTTTTCTGCCTCCGACGAGTATACGCCCAGTCCTGTTTTATACACTTCCATCAATCTGCTCCCCGGCTTCCTCGTGGCAAACGGCCAGCAGATGTCGCAAGATCCTTACGGGAATATATGGGCGAAAATGTATCAATTGATTCGAAGAGCCAATGTTTTTATTGATAATGTCGACAAAACGTACAACATGACTCAAGAGGATAAAGATTGGTGGAAGGCGGACATGAAGGCCTTGAAGGCCTACATCTACTTTGAATTGCTTCGTACTTACGGTCCCATTTGCTTGATTCCACAAAACATGCCCGTGGATTTGGAGATGGAGGATTATCAATTGCCGCGGCAACCCGTGGACACCTGTTTTAAGGAGATCGTTCGTCTGTTGGACGAGGCTGAACCTGATATTCCGAGACATTCCCAACGTTCGGCAATCTATGGATTCACGTTTACCAAAGAAGCCATTTATGCCTTGAAGGCCAGAGTGTTGGTTTATGCCGCCTCTCCGCTTTTCAACGGAAATATATTTTATGCCGATTTCAAGAATAAGAACGGGGAGTTGCTTTTTAATCCGACCTACGATCGGGAAAAATGGCGGATTGCGGCTGAAGCTGCCGACAAGGCGGCTGAAATTTGTGCGCAGGGAGACCGCGAGTTCCCGGCGAAAGGAAGCAGTAAGAGAACCACGCTTTTGAACCACATGGATGATATCGAGCAAAGTACCTATTCGATGTTTAGTAATAAGGAATACCTCTTGGAGTGGAAAGGTGGAATGACAACGATGTACATATATTTACTCCCGCGTTTGGTGGGTGATAATAACCATTTTGAAGCACTTGCGTTCGGTTGTCTTTCTCCTTCAATGAAGATGGTGGAGATGTATTACACGGAAAACGGGTTGCCGATAACTGCCGATGTCTATTGGAACTATGGTAACCGCTATAAATTAGGCTCGGAGAGTGCCCTTGCCTACGAGAATGTCGTTCCGTTGAATACGGACGTGGTCAATCTTCACTTGCGCCGGGAACCCCGTTTCTACGCCTCGATTGCCGGAGACCGGATGTATTGGCAGCGCGGAGTAAACACGCAGAGTCTGGACAATAATCTGCTCGTGCAAGCCCGCAAGGGAGAAGGCCCTTGGAGTTCGCAGCAGGATGTGATTGTCAGCAACGATTACCAGAACATTTGTGGTTATTGGGTGAAAAAATGGATTTATTCGTGGATTTCTACCAAGAATTATTATCAAGGCATAACAAACGAGACCATGGCGGTTATCCGTTTGGCGGAGGTGTATTTGATGCAGGCGGAAGCTTGGAACGAATATTTGGATGCACCGGACGAAGAGCACGTGTACAAACCGTTGGATAAAGTACGTGTACGGGCAGGGATTCCGACGGTCGAGGATGCTTGGACGAATTACTCTTCAAATCCCGGAAAAATCAAGACAAAAGAGGGTATGCGGGAGATCATACGCCAAGAGTATAACGTCGAGTTCGCTTTTGAGGGGCACCGTTATTGGAATGTTCGTCGTTGGATGACCGCCCAAACGGAGATGAACGAGAAATCATATGGCTGGAATGTTCTCGGCTCAACGGCAGCGACATTCTATAATGACGAAAACGGACCGATCGAGATCGGACGTAGTTTCAAATTCGTTGCCCCTCGGGATTATTTTACTCCATTCAAAGCGGAGGAAAT